>ENA-UONV01000335-UONV01000335.1-human-gut-metagenome-genome-assembly--contig:-CS4-NODE-335-length-60144-cov-9.746409_pt1 | contig 60144 bp, 57 predicted proteins | sample MGYA00242461_ERZ724008 | MGnify/ENA metagenome assembly ERZ724008 | reverse complement strand
CTCTGCCACGGTCGAGGCTTACGGCTCTGCCACGGTCGAGGCTTACGGCTCTGCCACGGTCGAGGCTTACGGCTCTGCCACGGTCAAGGCTTACGGCTCTGCCACGGTCGAGGCTTACGATAACTCATATGTTGAGGATTGCACTGGAAACATAAATACAGTTTCCGATCATGGAATAGTCAAAGATTACTACAATCATAAGATATATATAAAGAAAGGAAAATTCGAGATTATTGAGATCGAATAAATTCAAGGCCTTAGCTTATCGGCAGAGCGTCCCTAACATGGGAATAGCCGGGTTCGACTCCCGGAGGCCTACAAAACACATAACTAATAAAAACAGGATTCATGAGACTTACAATCAAGGAATTATCCCTTGTCAATTTCAGGGGATTAACAATCAGCATTTCGTTCTCGGCAAACACGCTTATATTGGGAATGAACGGAATTGGTAAGACTAGGGTTAACGACGCTTTCCTTTGGCTTTTATTCGGCAAAGACACGCAAGGACGGCAAGACTACGAGATCAAGCCCCGGGATCAAGACATGAGAAACTCAAAGGTATCCGTGCGAGGAATGTTCGATCTTGACGGGCAAGAATTAACGCTCGAGCGTATCTACTCGGAGAAGTGGACAAAGAAAAAAGGATCGGAAGAGGCCGAGTTCTCCGGCAACGTCACCGAGTATTCCATCAACGGAGTGGCATGTAACGCCACGAACTTCAAGACCAAGATAAACTCCATCCTAGACGAGGACAGGTTCAAGCTTATCACTTCCTCCTCCTATTTCAACACCTTGAAATGGCAAGACAAGAGGAACCTTCTTATCCAAGCGGCCGGGGAGCCGAGCGAGGAAGAGATTATCGGGGACAACGAGGATTTCAAGAGGCTCCTATCCTATTGCACCGGCAAGACGATGGATGAGTACAGGAAAGAGATCGCCGCCAAGAAGAAGCCGATCAAGAAAGAGCTGGACGAGATCCCCGCCCGGATAGACGAGGCCAGACAAGGCATTATCGATAAGGACTGGACCGCCTTGGAAGGCATAATCAAGGATCGGGAAACCATGATCGAGAAACTGGATAGGAGGATAGCGGACGAGAACCTACGGGTGCAAGAGGAGAACAAGGATGTCAACTTCAAGATACAAGCCCTATATAATGAGATCGCTTCCTTGGAAAGAAGAAAGATGGATATCGAGAACCGATATAAGGCCTCCTATCAAAAGGAGTCCAACGATCTCGAATCCGAAAAAGAGAGGACGAGGAGAGAGATCGCCGGCATAGAGGACGAGATCAATCGACTCGCAAAGGGTATAACGGACAATGCCAAGGCCAAGGAAAGGGTATCCGACATATTGAGCAAATTGGGGGCGCAATACGAGGCGATCCTTTCCGGTAAGGTGGAAGGCGATGATCGCATATGCCCGACATGCGGACAGGAGTTCACGGAGAAATTCCTGCATGACCGCAAGGCCCACCTTTTGGAGGATATAAACAAGAAGGGAGAGGAAAACGATGCCCTTCTAAGGTCATATGACCAAATTATATCGGAGTACGAGAACAAGATAACCGCCCTTAATGCCAGACGCACGGAGCTATCCTCCAATCTTGATATTCTTGACAGGAGAGTCATCAAGCACTTCGTATCAGCCTATACGGAAGACGAGGAGCGTAAGGATGTCATCAAGGATATAGACCAGAAAAAAGAGGATATAGACCTATTATCCGGATCGGTGGTGACATCCAATGACCTGTCTCCCGTGAAAGACCAGATATCCAAGATCAGGAAAGAGATAGAGGAAATAAAGGGTGAGCTTTCCGGAAAGATACACTCCGACAAGGCCAAGGCCCGTGTGGATGAGCTGGAGACGAGGCAAAAGGATCTGGCCGTATCCTTGGCCCGGTACGAGAAAACAGAAATGATAGCGGACAGGTTCATACATAAGAAGATGGACATGATGGAGGAAAGGATCAACTCCTTATTCCGCATGGTCAAGTGGAAGATGTACGAGCCGCAAATAAACGGCGGCGAGAAGGAATGTTGCGAGTGCTATATAAATGGCGTTCCCTTCGGCGTGCAGAACACCGCCACCAAGGTAAACGCGGGATTGGACATAGCCTTGGCATTCTCTCGTATCTATGACGTTTACGCCCCGGTATTCCTTGATAACCGGGAGTCCGTCACGGAACTTATAGACACGGATACGCAAGTCGTATCGCTGATAGTATCACCGGAACATAAAGAATTGACAATTAAAAACAAGTAATATGAACACTCCCGTATTAGCGGCGCAACCGCAAAACATGGCGATCAATCTTTTCGATCCCGCACAATTCGAGACAATGCAAAGGATATGCAAGATGTACGTGAACTCCGATCTGGTACCCGAATCGTATAGGGTAACGGACAAGAGATCGGAGAGCAAGGCCGTGGCGAACTGCATGATAGCGGTAAGCATGGCGCAAAGGATGAACGCCGACCATATGATGGTCATGCAGAATCTCGATATCATACAAGGCCGTCCGTCATGGTCCGCAAAATTTCTCATCGCTACGGTCAACTCATGCGGGAGATTCTCCCCGTTAAGGTATAAGTTCACCAACCTAGGAAAGATCAAGAACGTGACGTATACCGACTATGAATGGAGGAACGGAAGGAAAGAGGCCGTGACAAAGACATTGAATATCGAGATCGACAATTGGGAATGTATAGCTTATTCCTCGGAGAAAGGCCGTGACGAGATATTGGAATCCACCCCTATCACCATGGAAATGGCAATAAAGGAAGGCTGGTATACCAAGTCGGGATCTAAATGGCAGACAATGCCTAGGCTGATGCTCCAATACCGGGCGGCTTCCTTCTGGCAAAGGGCGTACGCTCCGGAGATCAGCATGGGAATGATCACGCAGGAGGAGGCACGTGATATAGAGGACGTGGATTACATTGAGATCAATCCGGAAGACAAGCTGAAGGAGGAACTGGAAAAAGCTAACAAGGAAGAGTTCAAGTGCCAGCAAGAAGCGAAAGAGGCGAGTGATCCTTCTCCCGTCATGGAAGATCAACCTAATCCCGGTAATTCCGAGCCACCCAAGGCACAATCATTTAATAACGCCTCTCAAGGCAAGCCTAACTGGATGAGAAGATGAGACTATACGTAGCGGGCAGTTCCTCCTCGGGGAACTGCTACCTATTATATGATGAGAGGGAGATTCTGATACTGGAATGCGGCGTACCTTTCAAGAACATCAACGGCCTCCCGTTCTTCGATCTGGAGAAGGTCGTTGGATGCGTGATATCGCATGAGCACGGCGATCACGCCGGAAGGATAAACGAGTTCCTTGATTACGGGGTAGATTGTTTGGCGTCATCCGGTACGATAAACTCGTTATCTTTTACGAGCAAGCGCCTGCCATTGATGATCGAGGAAGGCGTTACCGTAATGGCCGGGGCTTTCTCCATAGTCCCTTTCAAGATCGCCCATGACGCCAAGGAGCCTCTGGGTTTTCTCATAGACCATCCGGACATGGGGCCTATCCTGTTCGCCACGGACACGTACATGCTCTATTATCGGTTCCCGAATCTCAGGCACGTCATGATCGAGTGCAATTACGACAGGTCTATTCTAGACCGGAACGTAGCGGAAGGGAGGATAAACAAGTCCAGACGAGACCGGACATTGCTATCCCATATGGAACTAGGAACATGCGTGACAACCTTGGAGGCTAACGACCTCTCGGGGGTTGACAACATAATCCTGCTCCATTTGTCCGATGACAATAGTGACGAGGTCTTATTCAAGGAAAAAGTAAGCGAGGCTACCCAACGACCGACTTTCGTGGCGACACCGGGCTTGGACATAAACCTTACACGGCCATGGTCAAGATAGAGAAGACAGGGACGGACACGGATTTGACGGAGTTCCTTTGTGAGCTGGCCGGATATCCACCCGGTACTTACCAAGTGACGATATATCCCGTCGGAGCTCTAAGGTCCGGCGAGCAAAACAGGTATCTGTGGGGAGTGGTCTACCCTCTCCTGCTCGAGGGACTCAAGGATATAGGCTACGCTTATACGACTACCCAAGAAGTCCACGAGTTTTGCAAGAGGATGTTTTCTGATAGATACGTGAATTACCATTCCGGAGAGATCATAGACATCCCTGACTCCACCAAGGAAATGGACAGGAAGACTTTCGCCACATATTTACAGGTAATCAGGGAATGGTCGCTTAATTATATAGGTATTGAGATTCCAGACCCACAATACAAGAATAATGAAAGAACTGATATTATGCCTCAATGAGGCTTGCTCTAAAAAGCATTGCCTCTGTCATCAACGGCAAAAGCATTGGAAAGACCCGTCTAAAAAAGATGGGGGAAACTGTAAGGCCGGAATCGGTCTTATTTGTGGGGAACACCCCTTGTAAGGGGTATGTACCACAATACGAAAGAAAGAAATATGGTATTAATTATTAATAAGTTATGACAAATTGGTTTGAGTGCAAGGTCTCTTACGAGAAAATGCTGGAAAATGGCACGCAGAAAAAAGTAACCGAGCCTTACTTGGTAGACGCCCTGTCTTTTACGGAGGCGGAAGCTCGCATTACCGAGGAGATCCGCCCCTTCATCACGGGTGAATTCACGGTAACAGACATCAAACGAGCTCGTTTATCCGAATTATTCTTCAACGAGAATGGTGATCGGTTCTATAAGATCAAGGTTTATTTTATCACGTTGGACGAGAAGAGCGGAGCGGAAAAGAAAACCGCCGCTACCATGTTAGCCCAAGCCTCTAATCTAAAAGAGGCCATAACCGTGCTAGAAGAAGGCATGAAGGGGACAATGGCGGATTACACCATCGCCTCTGTCTCGGAGACAATGATCATGGACGTATTCCCGTTCAACGCGGATGTCAATAAGAGAGTTGTTGACATTGATAAAAAAGAGATAGAGAAATCATTGTCTGACACCTCTAAATCAATAGAGGATAAGATGAGAGAGTGCAAGGATATCATAACCCGTGATCCCAAGGAAGGGGACGGGGATCTTATAACTAGGACGCAATCCTTCATCCGGCAAAAGGCCGGGCATGACAAGAGCAAGTTCAAGGAGGCCGCGATAGAGATCGCCTTGCTCCAGAAATCGCCAGCTTCCCAAGTATGGTTCATGGGATGTGGACAGCTATTAATCGAGGAGTTGGAGGTTTAATAAATAAAAAGATCATGAAGAAATTTATCAACAAACACTGGATATTGATATTGGCCATAGCCTTTATTCCGGTAGGGAACAGAGTTTTTAACCATGTTGACGCATGGCTAGGAATAGTCATTATGTTAACTAGTTCATTATTTATAATTTACAAACTATTTAATTTTATCAAGAATGAAAAGGACAAGTTTTAAGTTTTTTACTATAGCGATAATCGCTATGGTATTTTTATCCTCTTGTGAACGTGTAGCACCTAATTACGCTGGGGTATTGATGGAAAATTACGGGAAACAAGGGAAAGAGGATTTCAAGGTCGTATCGGGCAAGGTTTCAACTTGGGAATGGGGCACGGAATTATTTCAAGTCCCACTATTCGACCAACGAGGCGAGTTCGGAAGCCCTGTCACGTTAAAAGCCGCAGACAATACGGAGTTTAACGCACGCCCCACTTACTCCTACAAGGTTATCAAAAACAGGGCAATAGACGTTGTTTTCGATAACAAGCACATAGACAAGGCCGATACGGAATCAGGCAAAGACGGTTTCATGCAATCATTGGAGGATAACATACTAGAACCTCGCATCTATGACCTGATCAAGGAGGAAAGCCGTAAACATAAGACCGATAGCTTAATGGCAGACGGAGGTTCGCTTCTTTTTGAGAAGCGCCTTGAGCAGATTGTAGATAAGGAATTCGAGAAAAGAGGCCTTCAATTACTCACATTCTCCGCTCAATTAGAGTTTTCTAAGGCGGTACGTGAGAAGATCGATAGTCGGAATGAAGTTAACACCAATATTTCGGTTTTAGACCAGCAGATAGCGGAGCAACGGAAACGCAACGAGTTGGAGCAATTGAAAACGGAACAAGCGTTAATCACCTCGAGAGGATTGACTAAAGAAATTCTTTATAAGCAGTTTATCGACAAATGGGATGGTCGTACCCCCATTTATGGAGCGATACCCGATTTAATAAAGATTCAGAACTAAGGATATTAATATTAGAGTGTGTTTTTCATGGTATTAGATTTGGGTTAGAATGATTATCCCCGCCGTCCGTGAGGATATGCGGGGCAAACACGGTGGTATGGCGGAATTGGTAGACGCTAAAGTTAATTTCTTATAGAGTGGTTGAATGAAGGTTATCGTAAAATAAACTGAACTAGCCAAAGGAAGTATAACGGGTAAGGCCGAATGTCACCGCAACGTGCCAATAACAAAACTATCAGGTGAGAGTCCTGAGAAAACTCCACTCATGCGGGTTCGAGTCCCGCTACCATCACAAATAACAAATCTAATTATGGAAACAATACAGAATTTAGATCACTTGACAATGGCCATGTACCTTATCACCGCAATACTCGGACTTATAGCAGTGATCTTGGCAGGATTCTTATTAATAAACGAAAAAAGAAAACATCCATGGGAAAAGTAAAGAACATAACCTCTTTAAAGAGCAGACTAGACCGTATATTCTCCGTATTTATAAGAATAAGGGACGCTGACGGCAACGGTTATTGCCGTTGTATAAGCTGTGGGAAGATCGTGCATTGGAAAGAGGCAGATTGCGGACATTTCGTCAACCGGTCACATATGGGTACCAGATACAGCGAGAGAAACTGCAACGCTCAATGCAGGTCTTGCAACCGTTTCGACGAGGGCAACAACATCGGTTATGCCAAGGGCTTGATAAATAAGTATGGCGTAAAAGTAATTAACGAGCTTGAGGTGAAAAAGCACTCTATCTCCAAACTCTCGGCATTCGATTACCAATTGATGATCGAAGATTACAAGAAACGAATAAAGGATTTGAGGGATCAGAAAGGCATAAAGGATTGAAATGGCGAAGAAACCTACCAAGCAACCCGAGCGTATCAGATGCGCCGATTGCGTGAACGGTAAGCCTCACAAGGGACTAGCTGTATGGTGCATAGTGCTAAATACCGGAAGAGTCGCTAATAGTCTTAGGTTTTGCGATGCATTCAAAAGAAAATTATGATTACATGATATAAAAAACATGCTTATGGAGGATTAGCGTATGGATATAAGGAAAGAAAAGAAAATATTTTTCCCTCATGACAGTAATGCTAGAAACTCGGATAAGTTGACGCTCTTACGAGACAAATATAAAGCTACTGGATATGGAATATTTCTTATGATCTTAGAACGTCTTAGAGAGGATCCACATCATACCAGTATCAAAGATTACGATATACTAGCATTTGATTTCCACGAAGACCCCACATTAATAAAATCGGTTATAGAGGATTTTGATCTATTTAAATTCACTGATGATAATAAAAGATTCTACTCTGACATTTTAAATAAATGGATGGAATTTTCTCGCAAAAGGATGCACGAAATCAATATAAAAGAATGGCATAGAATTGCACATTTGGTTTTTGAACGAGATAGCTACACTTGTCAGTATTGTGGTAAAATTGGAGGAATATTAGAGATTGATCACATAATACCATTTTCTAAAGGAGGGCCAGATGATATGTCAAATTTGATTACATCTTGCAGACGCTGCAATAGACAGAAAAAAGATAAAACAGTTGAAGAATTCATCAAATGGAGAATAGAACATGGGTATTCAAATAATGGGACTTGACTACTTTCCTATGAATGTGGATTTTTTCGAAGATGATAAGATAGAACTCATAGAGGCTGAATTTGGGATAAAAGGCTCAATCCTTGCCGTAAAGTTGCTTTGTAAAATATACAAGGAAGGATATTTTTATAAATGGGGTGAAGACGAGTGTTTGCTTTTTTCAAAGAAGGCGGGTGCTGAATTTGTCCCGGGATTTGTAAAGGAAGTTGTAAACGGGTTGGTCAGACGGTGTTTCTTTGACAAGGGGTGCTTTGACTCGTTCGGTATACTTACCTCTTCCGGTATCCAGAGACGATATTTTGAGGCGGCAAAACGGCGTAAGAGAATAGACGTTAATCCTGATTTTTTGCTTATAGACGTATCCGATTTCAAGAATGTATACATTAATGGCAAAAATGTATGCATTAACAACGAAAATGTCAACATTCAAGGACAAAGTAAAGTAAAGTATAGTAAAGAAAAGGAAAGTAAAGAAATACCCCCTCTATCCCCCACGGGGGGAAGCGGAGGAGGAAGTTTTTTTAATCTTTCTAGGAATGACCCGCCGCCTTCGGACGGCGTGAAAAGGAATTATGAGGCTTTGACACGGGAACTCACCAATTTCAAGCTATCTCCTGATGAGTTCAATACTATTTGCGAGTTATCGAACTATGGAGAGATAGGAAATCCCGTGTGGAAACTATTGCAAAGGATACGGGATAGCCGGGAGGGGAAATACAAGATCGATCATCCCGGAAGATTTTTGATCTCCAGATTAAAAAACAATGATTAAGACCGTAACTCTCTATCCGGGCAGATACGCCTATATCTGTCCTTGCGGCCATCCCTATCAGGTGATGACCTTATACAGGAAGACTAGTAACGTAGCGGTCTATTGCTTCGCTTGCAAGCAACAGACCGGAAAACACATAAGAATCATGGATCAGAACATAGATTTCGCCGTTAACTCGAATAACAAGTTGAACGGCACGTATTTCACCGCATTGAGGTTGCACGATCCGATAAAGTATTGCGTGGGGAACGTCCTCACGGTTTCGGTCAAGCAGCAACCACGGGGTAAGGCCAAGATTATCAAGGTAAACAGTTTCACGATAGATAAGGTAAATGACTACATATCGTGCTTGGATTCCGGATTAAAGGCCGATGAGTATAAGACTATAATCAAGAAGACATATTCTGGCAATGGGATAAACTGGGACAAACAGCTTTTAGACTTTTGCCTGTTTGAATACTTAAACAAGTGAAAATGGAAATAATAAACAGACTGAAGAACACCCCTACCGGTTTGATCGTGTTGGTAGGAGACATGAAAATTGTCGTGGAAAAGTACAGGCCTTACTACAACGGGCAGAACAAGATCCCGTGCAGGGGATGCGTCTTTCGGGACGAGGGAGCGAGATTCTGCGAATACTCATCTGCTTGCATGGCCCATCTGAGACCGGATCATGAAAGCGTGGTATTCGCTAAAACCAAGGAGATATGACACATGGATCATTATTTTCTGGCGTGGGCGGTTTTGACCTTGCCGCCGAATGGATGGGATGGGAGAACCTGTTCCATTGCGAGATTAACGAGTGGTGCCAAAAGGTACTGAGGTTTCATTTCCCAAAAAGCATTCAATATGACGATATTACAAGAACTGATTTCACTCCGTGGAGAGGGAAGGTTGACGTACTCACAGGAGGATTCCCCTGTCAGCCGTTTTCAGTCGCAGGACAACGAAAAGGACAGGAGGATGACCGTTACCTCTGGCCAGAAATGCTCCGTGCTATACGAGAGATACGACCCACTTGGGTCATTGGTGAGAACGTTGCTGGAATCCTATCGATGGTACAACCCGGCAGTGAGGTTACGGTGGAAAGTCAAGCCTCTTTGTTTGAAACGTCTGACAAGGAAACGCTACTCGAGCAAGAATACGTTATCGAGACCGTCTGCCGAGATCTTGAGCGTGAGGGATATTCCGTCCAGCCGATTCTTATTCCAGCTTGCGGTGTCGGAGCCCCTCACAGGAGGGACAGGGTATGGTTCATTGCTTCCGACCGTTCAGACGCAAGGATTGAAGGTTTGCGACAAGAACGGAAAGACAAGGTTCATGGATGTCTCGTTGCTTCCGACACCGACGGCCCAAGATTTCAAGCGAAGGGGACCGAACAGCAAACAACAGGGATTACCGGAGGCGGCCTACAAAAAGATGCTACCGACACCTACGGCGAGAAGCTACAAAAATGGCTCAAAAATAACGGACGGGAGATCGAGGAGGAAAATATCGCAAGGCTGGACAATGGAGTTGAACGATCTTGCTGTATCAATGCTTTTGCCGACTCCGACAATGAGAGACTATCAACCATCGGTATCACCGACAGGGTTAGTTCGGAAGAACGGGAAAAGAAGAGACGATGCCTTATGCAATATACCAGTAATGATAGGCCGGCATTGTCAGCAGAACGGTGGAAAGACTTCCCAACTCAACCCCCTGTTTGTGGAAGAGATGATGGGTTACCCTTTGATGTGGACTACCTTGCCATTCCTTTCACAAAATGGAGACAAGAGTCGATAAAAGCCTACGGAAACGCCATCGTCCCACAAGTAGCATTTGAGATATTCAAGGCGATAGAGGCATCAATTCATTCATCATAGTTGAAAGATGCATTCATCTATGATAAGATCAAATATAACAACATGAACGATTTAGACTTTTGCAGAGGCGTATGGTACGCCATACAGATGCTCGTTGTCGAGCTAAGGGCACCATCTATGGCCGCTAATATAGCTAGGGAGGCCAATTTTTCCAAGGATAAATGCTTGGAGCTCCAGCGTGACAGCGGGGTTTACGATGAAGAGATGAAGGATTTTATTAATGAGGAAATAAAATAACAGTCATGAGAAATAAAGAACTAATCGCTCTTCTCCAAGAGCAAGACCCGGAAGCGGAGGTCGTTATACAAACATCCGATGACTATACCTACGATATAGTGGACGTTACGTTTGAGGAACAAATTGAATGCGTGGTTATTCATGAGGGATAAATATGGATAATAAGGAATATTTTAACAACGAATTATAACATGAATCAAATTTGCACGAATAAAGAACAATCATCCCGGCTATTAGAGGTCGGGGTGAGACCGGAGACGGCGGACATGGTTTTACTATATGTTGACGATGAAAGCAATATAGCGCCATGGGAGGATATCCGTAAAGACGAAAAAGGAAAGTTTTTCTATGATGTATATGGAGAGACATACACTTTGACAGAAAGTGTACTTCTTAGAGATAGCCCTGATTACGATCATTCATATCAAGACGATTGTCCCGCTTGGTCTCTATCCAAGATGATAGACATGCTTCCTGCCTCGATTTCACAACGCAACCGACCCGATTTAAGGTTGGAAATCACAAAAGATAGCGTGTATTGGTTCATCCAATACACAGAACTGGGATACGACTGCAAGCATGAGGTTATGAAAAAGAATGTCTTAGATGCTGTTGTGAATATGATTGAATGGCTTATCAAGGAAGGACACCTTGACAATAAATACCTAGCGGTTAAATGCGGCGATTGCCTACTTATCGAGGATGAAGACGCAAACGGAGAGGCTTGGTGCTCCTTCCATCAAAAGCCGGTAAGGTGCGATAGCAAGGCTTGTGATGATATTTTAGAGAAAGGAGTACAAAATGCGTGAGATTAAATTCAGGGGGAAAGACATTGAGAACGATAATCCGTGGCGTTATGGGTCATTGATAACCTATCCGAGCGGATGCACCTCGATAATAGGGTTCGACGAGTTAGGGAACGAGCTAAACCATGACGTGGATCCCGACACCGTAGGCCAGTTCACAGGCCTAAAAGACAAGAGCGAAAAGGAGATTTACGAGGGGGACATTATCAGCGTGAATGGCAAATATCCTAAATTGATTAGGTACATAGATGAATGGGCGAGTTATTGCTTGGCTAATCTTACAGATTTGGACTGTGATCTTAAAACTCGTTATTGGCAGCAAGTTAGTCCTTGCTGGTGGACTGATTATAAAAGAGAAATTAAAGTAATAGGTAATGTTTATGACAATCCCGAACTACTGAAAGGAGGTAATCATGAAAGCAACGTATAATACCATCGATTGGGAATATCGTAGATATGAGATTGCAAAAGAAATGATGGCAGCGTTTCTTAGTAATTCAAGCAGAGAAGTCTATGAAGGCACTTTTAAAACACAAGCAGAATATGCCGTAGCTTTTGCCGATGAACTGATAGAGGAATTGAGGAAAGGAGGATCAAATGATTAAGGTAACGCTTATAGACTAATAAAGGAAGGAGATGCCTGCACATCTCCTAAAAAACAGCTAGGCTTACTTTTTATCGCTCACCAAGAAAGAGAAATAACGAGAGGTCTTAGGATAGATTCTCTTACCATTCTTTACTATGTAGCGACAGAAAATACGAGTCTTGCTGTCTTCGCGCGTTTGGTCTTCCACATTAAACACCTCCTTTCCGATTTGCCTGACGACCTGCATCGTCAAGCTATATTTAGCTACGCCCTGTCAAGCGAAACTAAAAAAAGCCCAAAGTTACAGGACAATGGGCTTGTGTCTTTTCTCGGACAAGGGAGATAGGACAAGGAGGTGAATGACAGTTCACCAGATTGGAGGTGTTAATGTTCCAACCAAACGCAACGCAAATATACAGGTTTACCGTGTACTAACAATGTGTGGTTAGCAATATTTAAATATTATTTAAAATCATGGAAAGAGATATTGATATGAGACAGACAGTAGAAGAAGCGGCTCATTTATTCGCTGAAAGCAGGAGTAGCGGTAGTGCATTCCCGGCGTATTATCAGGGATTTATAGCAGGTGCCGAATGGCAGGCTAAGCAATTCCCGTGGATAAGCACAAAAGATAAGTTACCTGATGATGAAGATCTGGTAATAACTGGCTGCTGGTGTACTGATTATTTTAAATACTTACAACAGGGTTGGTATTGCAGAGAATGTAATGAATGGTATGATACTAATGGTGATAAAATTTGTGTTACCCATTGGATGCCTATACTCGATCTGAGGAATAGTATTAACCGAGCCTTCATGGGAAGGCTCATAATTTAAATAACATGTGCGTACTTATTTACGACGGGGATGTAGAAATACAATCCCCTAAACAACTAGAGGATCATTTCCCGCAAATCACGAAAATGATCCCAGCGGAAGGGTATGACAATATCATACCGGAATCTTGCCTGTGCCAAGTGGACATAGAGAATACTCTTGATAGTGCCGGAATAAAGTATATTGAAGATTGCGGGGACTATATAATCATTAATTCATGGGAATAAGCCAAATTGTCCGGGACGAGAGAGGATTGAAAAAGCTTCTTCGATCGTCCACTGGATTAAAAGTATTCGAAGCTAGGTACGTCGGATGTTACAACGGATTTATAAGCTTGTCAGACGAGGCGATACTAGACAAAGCCCATATCACTTTTTACAGGGGAAACTGGGATTGTAATAATGGAGGAATATACAAAATATGTATTTATACCCCTTCCATTGGGAACAGGGCAAATGTACCATACATCCAGTCTATCGTGCGTAAGATAACTAATGCCTTGGATATCCGCTTCGGAAAAGATGGATGGAATGAGTGCAACCAATCATTGCTTGAACGATGGAGACCGTTAAGCAGATTCTCGTTCTATTTGCAGTTGCCTAATTTCAGAGATATCATAACAGGCACATCAAGGCCATCTAAATGCAATAGGTTTTGATCAATATGTCAAAACCTATTACTTATATCATATAATTTTATCGCAAAAAATGGAACAGCAAGATATTTCATTATCCTATGGGATACACCGTTCTCCATCTATTGGAAACGAGGGGGAATTATCAGAATGCGTGAATCTGATACCAAAGAATGGCGAACTGGTGAATATACAGCCTCCAAAAGAACTAGGCATAACCCTTCCGGAAGGATCGATACTTATGTACGTGCATCGGACAAAGGATCTCCTTCACTATATCTTTTTCCAGACGAATGTTTTACGCTATGCGGATACGGACGGAACGACCCATCTTATAGGGGCGAACCAATATGACAAAATTCCCAAAGCTATCACGTCCATAGGAAACACCTTGATTGTAATAAGCGAAGATCCTATAAGATATTTACTTTGGGATGGAGAGTTTTATAAGGAATTAGGAGATAAGCCCCCCTTCCCTATCCTGTCATTCGGATTGGTAGGATCATTGGATAAGACCGAACAATTGTCCGTATCCGTTGATCCGCCCTATGATGGATCCTTTACGGAAGATCAACTATCAACTATCAGTAATTCCGTGATGGGATATGTCTCAAAATTTATCAGGGAGAGAAGTGTAGATCGAGGCATGTTTATATATCCGTTCTTTATTCGTTACGCTTATAGACTATATGACGGAACGTCTTACATGCAATCAGCCCCGATACTGATGATACCATCGTCCGGAGTAACTCCTCACGTTCCATTTACTATTGACGTGGACACAGAGGATTTTGACGCAAAGATCATTGTAAACTTCATTATATCCTCAGTGGTATGCTCCATTAATTACAAAGTCAGCGGAATGGGGAATCAAAGGGAATGGTGGAAGGACATAGTTAAAAGCCTTGATATATTCATAACGCCGCCAATATACACCTTTGATTATTATGGGGAGATTAATAGGGCACAAAAAATATCAGACGATAACGGTTTCGGGGTGTACTCTATAGGTGGAGGATATTACAACAGGCATACATTCGAGGAAGCCTTGTCCATAGCCCTGCCGGGATCAGGTTATACCGATCAACTCGTCTTACCCGGAAAGGCCATGGATAATAAGGTGCCGGATAATTCATTGTTTTACAAAGTAGCAAGCATAGCGTATGAGGACTTGTGCGGTTATAACGGGGGTGAAAGACGTTCTCTCACTTTAGAAGATAATGTGCTGGAATCGTTGCAAAATCGAGAGCAACTTGTTGACGCGGACGGGTACCAGAATTTAGATTGGCTAATACCTGATTATTCCTATACTTATAACCAGCGGTTAAATATAGCTAATATAAAAAGGATACTATTTGATGGTTATCCTCCGGAGTCCATGGTAACGTACAACGACGGTAGCAGCACGTTGAGCATAAAGGTTTTCATAAGAGAAGGAGAAAAGGATATCGTCGTTCAAACATCCTCCTCATATAACCTTGGTATCAATTTGCATTACCTATATTACCCCAACGCTAACGCATACAAGATGGTGATAACACGGAATTCGGACGGATACCAAGCGATCGTTACCCTCTCTCCACATAACACGTTGAACGGGGCTTACTATTTCGACTCATACGCCCCGATCATATTTAAACCGGGCAGCGATAGCACACCAATATCAACGGACAAGTCGGTCAATATGCCAAACAAGATATATACGTCCGAGGTCAATAACCCGTTTTATTTCCCGTTGGCGGGAATAAACACGGTGGGAACCGGTGAGATCGTAGGTATCCGATCCACCACGAAAGCGCTGTCCCAAGGGCAATTCGGGCAGTTTCCCTTATACGCTTTCTCTTCCGATGGGATATGGGCCTTGCAATTATCGGACGCGGGATTGTATTCCTCCATCCAACCTATAAGCAGGGATGTTTGCAATAATCCGGATAGTATCACGCAACTGGATTCCTCGATAGTATTCAGTACCGAGCGTGGCCTTAAATTATTGCAAGGCTCCGATATCAGCCTTTTATCGTCATCGTTGGAAGGAGTAAATATTGATGAGACATTCTTTAATGTCAACCCGGATTTTAGCGATCTTTTCATCCCGGACACGGAAACTTTCGTAGAGACATTGCGAGCTTGTAAGATTGCCTATGATTATACGAATTCCCTATTGCATATTTATCCCAAAGGGACTAGAAAGCATTATGTATATTCTTTGGACACCGGGGAATTCTCCACTTTCGTAGGGGAAGAGGTCAAGGCCATGGCGCAAGATTATCCAAGCTCGGTAGTGCAAATAGGTAACGCCTTGTACTCACTGGAAAAATATATCTCGGAAGATACCAGAAAAGGCATAGCGATCACACGTGCCTTGACGTTAGGAGATCCTTTCTCTTTGAAGGTACTAGTCGATCTTAGGACGTTGGGTTTACGAAAGGATGAGTCCTCAAAAATCAAGATAGCGGTATTCGTAAGCGCGGATAGGAAAAATTGGTCTCGGCTTAAATCTCTTAGGCAAAGGGCTTTTAAATACTATCGGCTCGTTTATTTCTCAAACCTATATGATTTAGATACATTATCAGGAACCAGAGTAAGATTCGAGACTAGAAGGGATTGGAGGATGCGTTAAAGTACCCCTCGGCCTAGCCGGGGGTATATGTCATTTTTTTTGCTTGTAACTGGCCGCTACCTTCAACAACTCAATAGCGGAATTAGTGTTTTTGGCATCCTCGAACTTTATAGAGGATACCTTTGGTACCACGAACTCACTAGCCTTTAAATAAACAGCGCATTTATCCTTATCCTTTAGCTTGAGGAAAGCTTTCTTGAACTCTTCCTGATTGTCGATTACGAAATCACGGAAAAAATTCTTTATCTCCGTGTTCTTATTCCGGGTTCCCTTCTCCCTTCCTCCCATCTTCATGTGACCATTCTCAAAACCTTTTCCCATGATCTATAATCTGAAATAAACATCCTTAACCTGTGTCTCCCTTGCCTCGTTTATGATATTTCTTCTATCCACCTCCTTTTGAGAGGCGTACATCTGTACCCTAGATGGATCTACCATCCTATACCAAAAAGATAATACGCTATCAACCACGAAACGGTGGATATAAACGGCCAATCTCCTCGGATCCCCACGCCATCCTCTTTCCATCACCAAGTTTATGATCCATTCCCTATCATCCTTCACCTCGTCCGTTACGGCGCGGCTCTGAACCCAAGGTGAAAACGCCCGTAAATGGCCGGTAGCCTCCGACAACGCGTCATTCACTTGACGAAACATCCAATCCGCCGTTTCCTCTGAGGTCTCCAGCCCAGCTCTTTCCTTTCCGGGAAGGCCCGATACATCCCCAACCTTCCATGTCTCGAAATCCACGTCATACTCAATCTCGCACCTCAATAGCGTTATCGTTAACTCAAATCCACGCATATCGACACGTGGCTGTATGATTTTCCTGTCTCTCATATTTCTCCTGTTTCTATAATGACATCATCAACAATGACATCATCGATATCCTTAAACGGCTTCCTCTTGCACTTTCGAGGAGCTTTCCTTGAATAGGCGGTTTCCTCTATCATGGACGCTATACCCTTTAACTCCTCCTCTAGCTTTCCGGCTAGTTCCTCAAAGTAAATCAGGCACCAATTCCAAAGGACGAACCACACCACGTATTTATGGATCAAGGTCGCCAATGACTCACTATCATATCCTCCACGACGATCCTTCATGCGCAACACCCAATTCACGGCATCGGTATCCAATGAGTCATCCGAATCGCCGGGCATATCCTCCAAGATACCGGACAAGGAAACCTTTAAGGTCGCCACCGCCTCCTCTATCTTGCGTCTTATAAAAGTATCATCGGCCTCGTTATCATCGGACTGCGAGGAGAATCTTTTACCGGGATCCTCCTTTCTCATATCTCCCAGCCTCCACGTCCACTGGTCTATGTCATGCTTTAAATATGTCCAACCTAGATTTATGTCCATATCATGCTTTTTTTAATAGCGGGGGATTCTTCCTGTATATGTTCTTCACGCACATGACGGACATATCCTCCCACAAAGATTTATAAACCCCTATCCTATCAGGCTTCCGATCAGAAAGCCAACTCATCATGGAATAACCAACCAGAGCGTCCAACAGGTTCTCGTCCAGTTTCCTGTTGACGTTCCAACGTGTATCCTCCGTCCTGACCTCCCATACGAACCCTTCTTCCGAGTAAGCGGAAGAGGTTATGATTTTGGACATGCCTTCCTCCAACGACCTTGCCGCTTGTTCCAGATATGTCCTTATAAGAGGTCTATCCTGTTCCGTTATCTTTATCTTTAGATATAGGCTTTCCCCGCTATCCCCGACGAGATCACGTCCCTCGAAGCTGGATAGCATCTCGCATTTATTTATCGCCTTTATATATTCAAACTCATATGTCATTTGTGATCCTTTTCTGGCAAAAATAGGGCTTTAGGTATGATTATTTTGTTATTTTGGTTATTCTGACAAAACCAAGTGCTTTTATTCGATTTATTTGCGATTAAAAAGATCAATCATGAAACGACTTATTCCTAAATCACGGTTTTCCCGACGCCCCACGACGGTTGATAGCGTCAAGCACCGCGTCAAGATATCAGGCACGGACAAGACCAACATACCTTTACTGTCTAGGTGCCAAAACGCTTGGGAAAACCTTAGCGATTTCAGGGCCACCCGTCTTCGTAATTTCCGTTACGTGTTCGGTGACCAATGGGGTGATATCGTGGTGGACAAGGACGGGAAAAGAACGAAGGAACGCGATAGGATAGCGAGGCGTACGGGAGGGGTCGCTTTGCAGAACAATCATCTTTTCAAGATCGTAAATACATTGGCGGGGTTATACGCAAAGACCGCTACCCTTCCCGTATGTTTCGCCCGGCAGAAAGACGCGGATACCAAGTCACAGATGATGACGGACGCTTTACAGACCAACTGGGAAAATAACCTTATGAAAGATGTCCTCACCTCTGAGATGATAGAGTTTATTTGCGGTGGATGCGCCGTGGTAACGGAAGAATGGTCTAGCCATGACGATATAGAGGACAGCTACACCTACGTGGTCAACCCTTCCTATTTCTTCTATGAGTCGAAAGCCAATGATCCAAGGCACTGGGATGATTCCTTGATCGGGGAGATCCGTGACTATACATTAGGCGAGCTAGCCTCGGTATTAGCGGAGTCCGAGTATGATTACAGGCAATTAGAGGAGATTTACTCACCTTGGCTCAATCGTATGGAAAATCTGGGAACCCAGCAGACCGATCGTTTCATGGACGAGTCTTTCGACACGCCTCCCGCCGCCGACCTGTGCCGGACCTACCATGTTTGGACATTGGAGAACAAGCCTAGATACCGTTGCGTGGATATCATGGACACCGATGATCCTATATACAGGATAGAGCTTAGCGATCTTCCTGTTATCAAGAGAGAGAATGAGGATCGTATGCGTATGGGAATGTCACAGGGATTACCTCCGGAAGAGATCCCATTGATAGAATACACCTATATAATAGATCAATATTGGCATTTCCAAATGCTATCACCGGACGGACGTGTACTTACCGAGTATGACACGCCTTATGAATATAAGTCTCACCCCTATATTTACAAGCTACACTATTTGGTGAATGGACGGACAGTTCCTTTTATTTCCGTTATCATAGATCAGCAACGATACATCAACCGGCTGATCATGCTTAACGACTTGGCTATCCAATCAGCGGTAAAGGGAGTAAAGATGATCCCTAAAGACTCCGTTCCGGACGGGATGTCCAATCGTGAGTTCGCCGAGCAATTCGTTGAGATCGGATCATTTATTTTTTACGAGCCGTCCAAGAGCGGGAACAAACCGGAAGTCATAACATCGAACTCTACCAATATCGGTACCACGGAGCTATTGCAATTACAATTGAGTTTCATAAACGATATAACGTCCGTGTCGGAAGCCTTGCAAGGGAAAACCCCGTCGGGATCAACAGCGGCAAGCAGATATGCCATGGAAACACAGAACTCCACTACATCTATCGCTACGTTACTAACCAAGTTCTCCACGTTCGAGGCCGAGATCGCTCGTAAAAAGATGAAAACGATCCATCAATATTATCAATCCCCAAGGAACATATCGATGGAGAGATCAGCGGGTTATGCCACTTATAATGAGTATGACCCGAAGACAGTCCAAGATATAGATTTCAAGGTCAATATCAAGGAATCCGCTGAATCTCCGGTAGCGAGAATGATGTTAAACGACTTGGTGAAGGAATTATGGATGGCCGGAGCCATTTCTGCGGAGCAAATGTTATCACTATCATATTACCCCGGATCAGACCAGATACTTCAGTCCATTCAATCCAACAAACAAGTGGTTGAGCAAGGTGGTAATATCCAAGGTGTCCCAGCTGATCAAATGAACGCAATCAACGGACAGGTTAATCAAGATGCGCTCAATAAGGCACGACAAGCCTTGATGTCAGCATAGAGGATAAAGTGTAATATCACTTTCTTTTCCCTTCTATGCTCATTAGGTGCCTTATCCTAGCCTTAATCTCATGAAAGTTTATAGGCTCGAACGACAACGATTCTATAAGGCGGTCTATCTCCCGTCTTACAGAATCGTTTCTTTTCTTGTTATGTGATCGTGTCTTAGTCATCCATGGCACACATATAAATCCAAACCTTGCCTTCAGGAGCGTCATCGTCAAGGAAATAGAAATTTATAGCGTCCTCGATGATTTTCTTTTCAGCGTCATGGTCAAACCATTCCGTGAATTTAATCTCCTTGTCATGCCAGTTCGCGTTAAGAGCAACGTACACGTCCCATATGTTGGTATTTCCCGGTATGCTCATGCCTTTTATAGCGGTAGCCACCTGCTCCATATTCCAGTGCTCGCCTTTATGCTCTCCCGCCTTGCCTTTATGACGCATTGCCGCCACGTCCATCTTAGCGAAATGCTCATTATAATGAGGACCGCAAAAAACCTCATGTATATCACGTATGGCCTCGTCATACTTCTCGGGATCTTTTTCCTTTAGACACTCCATCGCCTCGTCCAGTTCTCCTATGGCCTCCCACATCTTTTTTTCGGATACCATCCCTTTTGAGTGGTAATCCTTCATCAGTTCTTTGTAACGCATGATCTTGCATTTTAAACATTAATGAATCAAGCGCCGGGAGCCGCTGGAAAGGTAGCGGAAATAGTCAATGGGGTAGCCAAACTTACACCGTAGGCACGGTTACAACACTTGACGTTCTCGGGCGTGACTTGGGTGACGAGAGGGGTAAGAGATATCGTGGGAACAGCGCCAGCGGCCCCGATAAAAGCTACCTTGAATTGCTCGACCCATTGCTTGGTAACCGTCCTGCAGGATCCCTTGGGCGTATAAGCCACAAGTATGGCGGCATTGATCGTAACCGTCGTTTGCGTATTCACCGTACTTTGCTCGGCGACGGTGAAATTGACTATGCCGGTAGGCTGTACGCCATTGTCTACGCAATAGGCCTGACATAAATTCTCCACTACATTAGTCAAGTATTGTTGGCTGGTAGCGGCGATCGCAATTGGTGTTAATTGAATCATGATCGTAATTATTATTGATTATTTATTTATCCACATCATCACCTTGTGGAATAGGTTCCTCTGTCAATACATCGTATGAGCCGGTCTTTTCCGGGACCGGAAGATTGTAACGCAACAACGTCCTTAGTTCCTCCAAGTCATCGGTCTCGAACTCGACCTTTCCCTCAAACAGGGAAAGCCCGCCGTTTCTTATAGCGTCCTCCACCACCTTGTGCGCCAACTCCGGGATAGCCTCATCGGGGATGCCTTGAAGGTACCGAGCCAACATCGGCTCAACTAATGAGGATGACAATCCGTCTAGCAATGGGGATATCTCCTTGGATATGCTCCACATGGGACTTACCCAACCCGTGGAGCGTAACTTAGCGTCTATGTTCGCTATGAAAGGAAGTTGTCCCAACCGAGTTCCCAAGAGACCTTGGATAGCGGGCTGTGCCCACTTATTGAGCACAGCCGCCAGTTTTTGAGCGTTAGAGTACATGGTCATCATCAATTACATCCGCAACATCCCGTATCACAAACCTTACGCTGCGGGATCACCAACTCGCTCAATGCTGCTAGATCCGCGATCTGCTGTTGCATGCATTTCAATGTAGCGGTGTTAGTCCCATTGTAAACGGCTTGGTTCATGTTAATTGAGGCTTGTTCCTCCTTGTTCCTGTTGATGATTGTCAACAAGCGGTCATAAACATCCGCCAACTTTTGGTCAGTGTAAGTGTTGGATTTCAACAAGGCGATCTCAGAGTCCTTAGCGGAAATCTTATCCATCATCCCAGCCTCATAGCGGGAAATAGGCCTGTCTTCGGATGTGATTACCTCAACCGGACCGCCATATCCAGCGTTCCTTACGTTGCCACAACCACCCAAAAGATTCCCGGCGTTCAATCCCAAGAAAGAAGCGATACCTGCGGAAGCTCCCACGGTGTTGTAATTACCTTGGCCTTGCCCGGTGACACTGTACTCCTCACCATTCATTCCTTTAATTCTCATAACCTAGATTTTTTAATGATCATGTCCGGGTATCCCGGACACCACAAAAATCCAGAGAAGTCCATACCATGGGAAATATCTTGTTCCTAGCTTATTCCTTATTCATTCCTAGTTTGTTCCTGACCTCCCGGTCAAGCATATGTATCATCCAATTACGCCTTATCCTATCTGGAAAATCGTTCTTGATCCTATTAACGCCCCGTCTGGTAAGCCCTGTAAGATCGGCCACAACTTTCTCCGAGTACCCCTTATCCAAGAGTATTATAATGAGGATACCACGGGCGTTAACGCATTCCTCACGGTTAAATGACATCATGTCTACGGGATCAACCCCGCATACCTCACCTGCGATACAAATCACTCGCTTGTAAAACTCTTCGACCTTGTTCATATTCATATTTTAATTGAACATTAATAAAGCCACGCATGTTATATCAAGGAAGCCCCGAAAAACACACATGGCTTGGCTATGTTTTCCTTCGTCCGGGTCGAATCAGAGAAGGAATAGGGGCTTTACCCCGCACGCATTCATAAATAAATATTAAGCTCGCTTGATCGTGAGATTCGGTGGGCTTAACCTTTTTCACCAAATCCTATAGAACCCGCCTATCCCGACATAGGGTGACAAGCCATGCTTTCCGATCCCATAACCGGCTATCGCTCCGATTCCCCATCTACGGGGGGAGATCGTCTTGGTTATATACTCAGTCTTGCGATAAACCTCGATGTAGTCAAGATTAGGCTTATAGCCGGATATTGACAGCCGGTAATCATCCGTCTTGTACTCCTTGCTGGTTATGGGTAAAGGAACATATACAGGTTCCTTTACCGTGTCACCGTCCAACGTGATATAAACAGGGAACGGCTCAGGTATTGTTTGTACCAGTGTCTCATAGACCGGGTACGGGATACTGTCATGGATCGTGTCGGTTATTAATACGGTATCGGATTTAGACACGACTTTATCAGTCACATCCCCCCGGATATGGTAGCCAGCCGTGAAACTGGCTACCAAGCACACTAGTATTAATATTGCTTCCCAAGGTTTCATTTTGCGATTCCCTCAATACGGATGCGCTCAATAAGGATTTGCCTATAAGCTTCCATCGCTCCGAATTGTGCACGTAGCAATACTTGCTTTTGCGTTGACAATCCTTTGAACATATCCGTACCAAAAAACTTACCTAACTTTTCTTGTTTATCGGATAATTCGGACAATTCTATTTGGAGACGATCCGTAAACGTCTCACAGACCTTATAAGCCTTCTCGAATGGCCCTGCTGGACTCCATGACTCGTAACCGTCTTGATACTTCACATGATATCCAGCATTTAACTTCTCGCTTTCGTTAGGTACTCTTCCCGCTTTAAGCAATCCTTTCTCAAACGCTTCGCCCATTGTCATAGGTTCTGCTTCAATCTGTTTTGTTCCAATATATTTTTTCATCTTATTTTACGCTTACCTTTACAGCGTTAGGTCTTATATTATTAAAGTAAATTCCATCCAGCTATAACGTCCGACATTTCAGCCTCTCTTCCGTTCTCCACCTTGCTCATCCCGGCCACGATCCGGATCATCTGCTCACGATCGTTGATGTTGATAGGATCATCAGCAGGGATACCGGCGTAATCGGACACGGCCTTAATGTAAGCGTCCGTATCATTCTCGTTTTCCGGCGCCCATCTTCCAATCATCTTGCGGATCGTGTCAAGTTTGTAATTGTTATGATAGTTTCGCAATATCCGGAATATGGCACGGTAGCCATAGGCCATCGTCTCGAACTGCTTAAAAGATTTGTCCTTGTTCGGGCGTATCTCGCCTTGGAACAAGTCTCCGTTGATCCGGATGTTCCCGGGATTGCAGTTTCGCAACCCTCTAGGTAATTTTTTCTCTGCCATTGTTATTTGATTTTATTGCTATATTTGTGACGCTTTGTTAACCTTGTTCCTCTATCATAACCTGTGACAGGCGTGACAGAGGCGTTTTTACATCCAGCTCCCCTATCCTTCTGGATCAGGGGAGCCTTTTTTATTCTTTGTCTTGTTATACTCATCCAAGAAATTGACCTTACTAATGAATTTTACGGCGGCAACCCAATACAAGAAGGCTATCACCTTGTTATCCGGGAATACCTTGCCCATGTTCTTTAAGACATTGGTCCCGTAAAACCATATCATCGCCCACGTGATCCAAGATACGAAAGCCTTGGCGTTATCCTCCGATATATCCATCATCACGCCTATCCAGAACGAGATGATTATGATCAGGAAATAGACTAGCATGTACACCCAGCTACGGATGAACTTGCTCTTCCGGAAATCCCCGTGATCCGCGGCCAACCCCCAGAACGTATCGATGAAGGCCAGCGACAGGATCACCACCAAGAAGTTCTCGATCGGCGACACGAAGTCCATCGCCGTGACAACGGCGGCTATGGCGATAGACTTTAACCAGTTTGCGAGGTCGGATATGTAGGAGAGGTAGCGGTACATAAGGTTACGTTTTATGGTTTAATGATATCATATACATCTTTAATGCGACCAACTTGTATTAATTTAGGTTCAGCATTTACATCGAAAACACCCTTATTTGCTAGGCTAATTCCCGCCTTAACTCCAATATCCCTTGTTCCTAGAGATACCTCTTTTACCGAAAATCTTTGATTTGTGTTCATCGCATATAAACTTCCCGCTGTTATAATCCTACAGAAATCACCAACACGACCATCATCAATGGTTATACCATCTATCTTACCATCCGAATTTTCCGCCAGTCTAAAACTATTGTTGCCATTAAATATAATCCCCATACCTCTCATCACCTCTATGGTATCCGTGTTTTTTAAACGAACGACATTATCGAATGACGGATAATAATCACGCCCTACAGGATACTGTTCTATAGTTGCAACATTTCCAATAGCGTAAAGTATCTCATCAATGATTTGATCATTTGTATAGGTCGATGGTTCAGAATCATCTGTGCCATTGTAATTCTTGTTAAAAACAATATTATATGACGTGCCATCTATAATGACTGTCAATGTCTTATTTACAGATGAACAATCCCCCAATCTTTTACCTAATGAGTTCATATAGGTATTTTCAGGATTCCCAACGGCGTTCTCACCTATATCCCAGAGTCCGCAAGCCCACCCAGACAAGCCATTTCCACCGTCACGGTATTGGTATCCGTATTTTTGATTGAAACCATATCTATTTATGAACTCATTTGACTCATTGGACTTTCCGATAATTAAGGGGAATGCCGAGCTTGACTCATCAAATCTTACAGATGAAGAACTTCCGGTTGATTTTGATTTTATTTTCAAGCCAAAACCTCTTAGACTAGAATTATCAAATGGTTGCGGATTGACATCAATAAACAATTCATATTCGGCATGATCGGCTTTTTGATTTGCCGCATTTTTACTTATGAATGGAGAATCATTATATCTAATAATACCCTGATTCTCCCATTTGCAATTAATGAAAATCATTTTATCGCTTTTCCCCGTGCCCATTGGTTGTATGCTTCCTAACACATTTATACCACCAGAATAACCTCCCTCGCCATTAGCAATAAATGTGCAATTCTTGAAGGTTAAGGAAGAGGCATTTTTATAATCCGCATTTGTATGTGAATAGAATGCGTGGGCTTTTCCTTCTATCTCACAATTTTCGCAAATAATGGTTTGACCGTCCGACATGCCAATCCCCAACGGATGCCAACTAAGCCAATTAATTGCATCACCAGTGTTTCCCTGATGCCATACCTTGGAATCGGTACATTTCAATAAATAGTCCTTACATCCGGTCGCACCACCATCTATATGTATTGGATAACGGATGTTACGACCGATAACAGTCATTCCACTTAATTCAGATATTGATTGGAATGTTATGCCTTCATATGATGAATAAGCAAAGCTACTTCCCAAATTGTCAGGAAGGGAAGCTTGAATTATACACGTATTGCGCCCACTCCCTTTTATATTTACATAATTTTTTGTTTTAATAAAAGCGTTCCGATTTACTGATAAATGGTAGTCTGATGCTTGTTTTGCCTCAAAAATACCATTCACAACCAAATCGTATACATTTGAAGGCGAAGCATCAGTTATAGAATCGATCGCTCGCTGTATCGCGTCATTACCATAGAAATCGGCGGTAGTATCCCATCTATCCACCCTTATAATTTTAGTGGTAGGGCGTAATATTTGGCCTATATTTTTATCTAATTCACGAACCTTGTCATTTAGTTTTTCCTCTCTGCGTATATTGATATTTGAAACTTTCACCACAACCTCCTTTGTGACCGTTGAATCTTCAGGAAAACCATTTTGATAATAGAATCTCATCCTGTCATAAGAGGCTATATCCTCATAAGTTATAACGTACTCAAAATTGATGCTAAGAATTACTTTGCCATCTGTTTCAGTAAACGTCATATTATTTTCCAAGGTAATATTTGTATATTCCGCTCCTGATACTTTTTGTATTCTAATCTTCTCTCTTTGCAGCTCTTCCACGGTTTTATTAGTATAAGTTATATCTACATCTACCACAATTTTAGTACCCTCAGGATAGAGAAATTTGTTAATGGTATCATCTAAATATATTATACTGGATTTTCCTGTATATCCAACAGGTATATGGTAAGAGGTATTAGAATCTTCAATCGCACCATTTACCACTGTGCAATATGAGTCTATTGATATATCCTCAAAATAATCAATTTTATAATCTATACTCTCAAGGCTTTTTGTTAATCTAAACTCACTATAATAAGAATCGTTACCATATAATAAAGCTTCTACCTTGACTGTACTAGACGCCGTTTGTAATCTATCCGTATAAAGCGACCAATCAAATACAATATCAATAGCATAATGTCCTTTATCACCTAATGCGTCTTTTTTATATCTGATTATACCTTCTGGCTCACCATCTATTTGTTTTATAATAGAACCAAGTACATAGTCTAATGTTTTATTATAAACTTGAAACATTATTTCCCCTGTTGTGGCAACTCCAATCACCGATAAAGCAATATCATGATCAATATATTTTTCATCAACCCATACCTTTATATATTTGATACATTTCACAATATATTCCTCTTTTCCAGAGTATGATAATATTCCTTTATAGGATGATTCAGCTTTCCTACAATAATAATCATCTTCGCATACCCAATTAGTCCAAGAATATGGTGCGTCGCTTGAAGCAGTCCATCCTACGCGATGGAAACTACGTGAAGGATAATAAGGGTCTTCCCTATAAACTGGATTATGCGCTTGTATTCGTTGGTATACATATTCAGAATCTACTCCACCATTTGGTAAATGATAAAAAGTGAATCGTTTGCCAAAATTATCATCATCGTTTAATAGTGTTACTCCATACACACCATATGGCCTTCTACCATCATCTAAATCTTCAATAGATGTTATTTCTATATCTTTGAAGGAATTTAGTTTATTGTTCTCTATTTTTGTCACCTCCCCCCTCAAGCTCGTCTCCCTTGCGTCCGTGCCAATCCACGCCCCCGCCTCATGATCAGCCGTGAACTCGTACAAGAGACCGCCGTAATTAACGATCTCGCCTTTTACGTAGGGCTTGGTATCGGAGAAGACTGGGTACGTGTCTAGGCCGACCAAAGAGGATACGCCTTTCTGGTTAATCACGGCAACCTCGCTATCTCCGATCGTGCCCACAACACTGGTTGGATTAGAGGGGTATTCCAGATCATTCCAATGTGTGACACCGTCACCTATCTTATAACCTTTACCTCCGTCGATGACGATTCCTATCTCCCCTTCCGAAAGAACAGGGTTAAACTTAGCCCAGTTCGATGCCGTATCTCTTCTTTGTAATACTCTGTCCATATCTATAAATTATTTTATCATAATGATATTACTATCCTTATAAGCTAATCCAAATCTTGTTTCATAATAACATCTGACGTAATATCCAGAGGCATAATCCTTCACATCCCTCATGATTACGTTAAAAGTATTGTCTTTTATGAAATCCTTGCACATCACGGCATTATACCCCATGTATCCTTCTGGGGCAGGAAAATACGGATACTCTCCTTCCTCCGCTTCTATTAGGTATATTACGTTATACCAGCTAGGTTTTACATTGTCGCTGTATCCTGTCAACCTCACGGTAATATCATCCAAGATAACATCACCCATGTCTATCACAGATAGTTTAGCGTGAAGATCATCATTATCGGTATACAAATCATACTCTGCCGTCCCTGATAGATATGGTCGCACGTTATATAGCTCGATCCCGTTCACGATTTTAGAGGACATTCCCGATAAAAGGTATCTATTCGTATTGCTTCCATCAGAAATATTAATATGATCCCCGTCTTTGACCGCTATAAAGACATCTTGCCCTTGCTCAAAATAGGTCCTATCCCCATATTCAGAAATGACATTCTCGCTATATTCTATTTTAGGCAAAACCGGTATCCTTTGATTTTGGAAGCGGTATAATTTAAAGACCCTCTTATCATGAGGATCTATCCCTTTAAGGATTTTCTCAAACCCATCTTTATCGTAAACCGTTTCCATCATATTATATCCTCCTTGCTCCGTAACGACGATATTATAGATGCCATCCTCATCCACATCGACAGAGGAAACAACCTTACAATGCCCGGAAGTCCACAAAATATCACCTATGTTTATTTGCTCGATATCAACATAGGTGATCTCCTCGGCAACCTCCGGAATCTCCGTCGTGGTATAATATATCTTTTGACCAGATATATAAGATCCAAAAGTAGAGCAAACGGTACCATAATAAGAGCCTCTTCTAGTGTCCTGTCCGTAACCTTTACTATATAAAACACTTCCCTTATTCTTTACCGCCGAAAAAAAGGAGGAGAGACCACGGTTATAGTAAATGTCGTTACCAAAATTAAACACGGAGCTATAAGGAAGCCCACTTATAGCCCCACTGTAATATGACAAATCTTGTGAATTACGAGGTATATTACCTTCGGGTTGCCACGTCGTGAAAGTTTTATCTAAAAACGCCCTCATCAATCGATCCTCATAAGTCTCTCCAGATCCTCCCGATCCTCCAGAGACCCAAGAACCCCAACCCGATGTGGTACGATATCGGGAGAACATCTTCCCGCTTGAGGCTATGACTATTTGCACGGTACGGCTTAACTCGGTATACTCCGTCCGGAAATAAGGGAATAATAGAAGTACGCCTCCGTAACTAGCTGGTGCGTTTTGAGGAACCGAGCTCGATATCCACGAGTATATCCCGATATGAGAGATCTCATCTAAATTGTTATCCGAATTTAAAATTCTTCTGTAAGTGAAAGTATTGTCTACGGTGTTATCCAATATGGATTTTTCAGCAGGACTGTTCCAATCACCCCATTCTCCACTACCTTTATACCTGACATACATTCTCCCATAGTAATCGAAGACTTGCTGGACAATTCGTTGTTTTAAGACATCTTTATCTAGGAGATAGGGAAATACGCTCATTAAACCTAAGCTTTGTACCGGGGAATTTAGAGGAACCTCATCATTTGCCCATGTATAAATTCCAATTTGAGTACACAAGTCTAAATCATTTGAGCTTTTTAAGTTCACACGATTCAAAAATGTTTCATTAGAAAGCGTTTTCTGGCTAATGGATACATCCTCGCTATCCCCAATTTCTTGTACGATACCTTCTGCCTTCAAATATTCAAGGTCATTCCAACGGTTCACGCCATCACCGATCTTTCTCAATCTGGTATCCGTCTCAAATCCGACCTCACCTTCCATGAGAATAGGGTTCACCTCTCTCCATCTTGTCGACGTATCTCTTCTTAACTGAATTCTTTCCATAGGTAAATAATTTATGAGTTACACCAAATAAGCGTCAGCCCCACCGCAATCGATGGTTCTTGTCCCACCATAATTACTATCAGCCCTACCCCCGTCAAAGATAGAGGCCTTTATCTCGTTAAGTGAGCCTATATCAACGAACTTACTAACATTGTCCTTCCATACGTAAAGATGATATGGGGAGGAAGTTCCTACAGCGTAAGCGTCACCGATATTAGCGGTGGAAGGCAAAGCATCCGCCGTATCCCTGAATCCCAACAAATCATACCCATCCCCCTTCTCTCCCTTGGCCCCAGTATTTCCCATAGGGATTCCAAAGTCGAAAATAGCGTCCTTATCCCCGCTAACGTTCGTTACCGAAGCCTTGCTACCTGCGGGTAACGTCTTTACCTCCCCCACCTTTACGCTTGGCGTTATGTCAATGAGCGGGAAAAGATCATACCATACCTCTTCATCGTAGCTATATTTTACGTATCCTCCAGCCAAGCGAAGGTGTGGAACTTGTCCGTTGTCCCCTTTAGGTCCCTGTGCCTTGAAGCCGGTATCAACTCCATCTTGAAACCAATTGCCGTTAGAGCCTATGGTTATGTTACCCCCGATCGGGAGAGCGTCCGTTATCCTAGTCCAAGAGGAGTCAAGACGGAAGAAATCATCGGCGATACAAAGATCATAGGTGAGTTTCTCCGTTATCGTCTCATCGTCAAGGTTCTTGTAAGTGATTATGATACCCTTCCTTCTCATCCAGAAAGGTAACTGTACGCGGGTATCCCCCGCCGATCCCATCCAAGGCAAATACACGTTGTTGCATTTCCACAATATGGAATCAAGCCTCTCTTTCGTCCTAGCGTCATATACGGCCTGAATGTATGTCAACGGATAGATCGGAAAACGCTCGTTCTTATCCTTGGCCAGCTTGTCTAGCTGCTGTACGCTATCCCTCTCGTAACCCTCGCAAATATCTTTTCGCTCTTCCATGATGTATCGTGCTTTAGTTCGTTATACGTAAAATATGTTGTAGCCGGCGTTAAGTCTCAAGATCAAATCAAGGTCGTTAGCCTTTACCCAATCCTCGCCTTCCTTCTTGTAAAGGGCCAGCTTGAATACGCTCGTATTATCCAACTGATCTAATTTGTAGATGTTCCCGGCCAGATAGAAAGGCTTACCTACCATTATGCGCTGATTGCCGTTCTCCGTAAGATCGATGTTCTTACGGCCTTTGTACAATGTCCTTACCTTAGGCTTGTAGATAGAGAATACAAGCTTGAATATCTTTCTGATGATCGTGTATATGAATTGTCTCATGATTATAATGTTTTAATGGTTATACGGTAGCTCCGGTGGCATCGACCCAGTTCGTGCCTGTCCACCAAATAGGCTTACCTAATGTTGTGTCAAAAGTTGGAAATCCTACAGGTAACTCAGTAGTAGAAGGTCTTGAGGTCGATGTACAGGAATCTACACCCGAAACCAGATTAAATTTTTTATTGGCTGTATCAGTACACACATATAAACCTTTTCCATTTGCCCGAACAGTTCTATTTTGGTAAAGTGCTCCAATTCCACAACTAAATACACCATTTGGGTCTCCTTCTCCTGTAAATAGGCCTAAGTTACCCTTTAATAAAATGTCTCCATTTCGGGTAATACTTGTAACTATACTATTATCTGAGACAAAATAAAGATTATTTGTAATTGGTGAAACTCCTATTCTTTTCTTCGCTTCACCTGCCGTTAATAATATTTCTAATGTACCACTCCTAAGACTCGCATCAAAATGAACATTGGCATTATCCCTCCCTTCTACATTTCTAAAATTAAAATGATAATCTTGTGCTGGAGTACTCAAATTAAAACCAAAAAAAGCATTAGTTTTATTAATTACCATCATATTGGTAAGCCCATTTCCCCCTGCAATATCATTTCCTACTATCTTGAAATTAGAGAGAGCATCATCCCTATCCGTCCCATCAGGTTCTATTGTATTAGAACCTTGACCTATGCCCCAACAGATTTTCCCATTATTACCTACAAAATAAGTAGCTCTTCTGTTATTAGCCTCAACAGGATCTCTATCATTGCTAAGCATCATGTAAGGATGCCAATTAGCTCTCACCATGAATCCTCCTCCATCATGCTTGCCATCCATTGGGTTTCCTTCTGTCATAAAGAAGTTTCTAATCTGGGAGCCATCTCTTGATGGAAGATTATATGTATTCCCTTTTGATTCATCCTTTACGATGATATTATTAGACACAGTAGTATACACCCATGTAGATGGAGTATTTCTTTCATACCCATAGTTTATTTCTTGTGGAATAAGCAACTCCCCTCCACCAACGTTATCTAACTGTTTTATTGTTTCTTTTATGGAATCCAAATTTAGGTCTTTTGAGCTAGAAGGAGAAGCCCCGAACATCGTACATGATAAGTCCCCATTTAGAATGCCCGAAAGAGTGATATTATCAAAAATTCTCGATCCATCTTCCATTAAAGAAGTTCCATTCAATATTACTATTCCATTCCTCAAACTCCCCCCTTGGAATTTCAACACGCAATTCTCCGGCACCTCGATCGTCTGCCCAGCGAGGCAGTAATCGTACTGGATGATATAAATGGTGTTCGGTTTTCTCATCATGTGTTGCGTGAGCGTGTTCACGCCGTTCACGTAATGCTTCCGGAGATACACACGTCCCATGCCGGAGTAATCCTTCGGGGCGTATTCCTTGTCTTTTAATTTTAAGGTCTGGTTATCCGTAACGGTTATATCCTCCTCGTCCGGAAGGTTGGTTATGCTCTTGTTACCTATCAATTGCTTCGTAGCCTCGGAAAGATCGTCCGGATCGACGGAACCGGGCTTCAAGTCCGTTACCTGCTGGTTGGTGATGTCGATTATCTCGTTCCTCAATCCCCTCCGGGTGATATACGTATCACGGATAACGTTACCCTCATGGTCTCTCCAAGCACGGTCTACCGTGATCTCCGGGGTAAGGTCGATGTCCGGCTTGAAACCGGCGGGACGGGCTGATACCGGGGCGTGACTCTTGATCTCATCAACGATATTCCCCATATTATTAACCTTGTCCTCCGCTTCCTCTACCCGATCACCAAGATCATTTGTATCATTTCGAATGTCCTCTATAGCCTCGTCTTGTTTCTCCAACTCATCGGTAATGGCCTTTTGGCTCATGGTGTCAACCTCGCTATCACCACGGGAATCGAGTACGCTTACATAACGCTCATGCTTCAGCCACTCTCCTTCCGTACCGCTCCAGTCCCCACGTAATACGGCCAGCTCGTATGAGGACAAGCCATCATAGCCATAAGTGGCGGTAGAGGTCTTTACTTTCAGCACGACGACACCTTCTCCGATATTCGTAGCCTCGTCCTCAAATTCGGTAATAGAGAAAAGATCCTCTTTCTTGGAGCGGCATACGCTTCGTGTATCAAAGACATGATCCATATTCTTGACCCATATCGCCTCGATAGAGTAAGTTCCTTCTTCCAACCCTGAAGGAATGTCTACATAAAGCGTACCTTTGTCCGCTCTCGCTTGAAGTAGATATTTCTCCCGGTTGCCTAATAGAAAAACCTTTACATTAGATCGGGAGAAATCCTCTTTCACCGGGCTTATCCCCTTGTAAATAGTCCACTCTACCCGAATTAACCTGTCCTTGAATATGTATACCATGATTCTATAGTCTTGTTATTGATTGGAGTTGGCCCCGGATGGATTGACACCCATAAGAACCAACGCTTGATTAAACATACTGTCCGCGTGCTGATCCCTGTAAGTAAGCAACGTGAGGCCGGATATATAATAGATCAGCGCCTTTTTCAGCTTGGTGCTTACCTCCAAGCTATCCGTTATATCCTCGTCCGTTATGATCCCGATCTCGAACGTGTCGGATTTATCCTTCGCCTTATATAGCTCCAATGTCTTACCCGGCCTCATGGTCAACGCCAGTTTAGGTCTTTCCCATGTCCCCGTTGCGTATGGATCCGACAGCGTGGCGTATTCCTTATCGTTCCAATAGATAGGATCTGAAATAAATAAAGGCCATGATGATAGCCTAGCGTAACAAATCCGAGAGTAGTTCTCCGGCAAGCTTACATGAGCGACAAGATCTTCCTCTATGGTTCCGTCCGTTATTATCTTGTTAGGTTCCAACAGGCCCCAGTCTGCGTTACCGTTCACGAAGCGCAACGCCTCCGATATCTTGGACTTGATAATCGTGTCCATTTCCTCGTTATCCTGCGTTCCTAGGAACTCAGCGTCATTAAGCCCGATCTCGTCTATGCAGATCTTGACCTCACTCACTATGTCGCTCACGCTAATATCCATATCATTTCATGTTCGGGAACGAGACACTTAATTTATCCTTTAACTCCTCGAGCATATCATCGTTCTCCACTTTATAGCCCATTTTGGCGAAATAGTCAATAGCATCATTCACGTTCTTTACGGTCTTGACCTCTTTCACTTGTTTTTCCCGGCCTCTCGAGTTCCTCATGACCGAGACACCAGACACATCATCGTCTTTTAACGTAGAGACGAGCCGGATAGACGTACCAAATCGGCAATCATTCTCGATAGCGTCTTGTACGAAAGGGTTGCTAGTCCGTAGTAAGGCGTTCTTGCCATTGATGAAATTACCGCCCTTGAACTCCATGCTGACCCTTGTGCCGCAGTATATAGTACGGAGCATGCAATTATCCTTGCCTACCAACTCATATGTTTTCGTGATCATTCGATTGATTTTATTAGACCCACCGTGCGTTTGCTCCGGTGGGTCTTGTTTGACAATATTACAGTTTACACGTTGATCTCTCCCTTGTATGGTTTCCATGCCGTACCGTCATATACATATAATCCGACGGCGTGCGTATCGTCCGCTACGGTCAAGTAAACCACATCGTCCTTTTTCGGTGTAGATACGGAACTCAGGGAAGCCACGCTGGAAACGACCGTGTCAAGCATAGACAGCTTATATCCGCTCACTGTCACGTCCGGACCGATCAGCATCGAGTTATAACCCGTAAGCATCAAGCAGTCATCCTGAATATAATATTGGGATTTGGCCTCCCGCACCTCACCGCCTTCCCCCTTGGAATGATCCACGGTAAGAGTCTTTCCTTTCTGGTAGTAATAACGCTTGGCCTCGGACATCGGGAAAGCGACGGCGCATTCCTCATATCCAAGATCGTCAAGGGCGTGCTCGACCTTGAAGTTCAACTTTCCGAAAGTGGTCTCGAAAGAGGAGATATCAATACCGATATTCTGTTTCTTGACGAATGAGATATCCTTATGTTTCGTGAAATCGATGTTCAGCAACTTCTCGATGAACTTGGTACCGCAATACACGTCCATCTCGTTCGTGTTCGAGTACTTTCCGAAAAGCATACGGGTGATACCGATAAGATCGGCGAACTCCAATGTCGAACCGATCTGGTAACCCAGCCGTAATTGTCTCAACACGCCTTTCTGGGCATACACGTATTCGGTACCTGTTTTCTTGGAGCCATACTTCACGAACTTCGTACCTACGCCGATCAACATCGTGCGTGTACATTTCTTACGGAAATTAGACAAAGTCCAATCCTTCAAGTCTTGCACGTTCCACTTAGCCTTCTTATTGATACGCTCGAAGAATTCCGTCCACGTGATTGGACATACCTTCTTCTGCAAGTAGGCGATCTCTTTCTTGGGATAAGCGGAATCCGGGGCGATCTCCACCTCACTCTCACTCATGGCCGGTGCCATGATGTGCAATCCGGTACCCGCTTTCAAATCCGGCACATACATGTTTTTTCCTTCATCCAACGGGCCATTAAGAGCGGAAACCATAATACCGTTAGCCTTATCCGCGGATATGACATAGAGGACTAACGGACTACCGTCAGAATTTCCGTTCTCATCATATCCGGTTACGCCGTCTACCAAGACAGTGTTGCACTCGGCAAATAACTTCTCGTCATTCTTATACAAGCTTAGTTTTACCTCAGCGTCCTTTTCCGTGTTGGTCACCGCCGCCTTGGTAACGCAATCCATTATAGCCTCGCCAATATTGTAATGCTCCGGTTCCTTCGTGTTGACATGGACTTGCTTGGCGAGCTTGAGGAAATCCGTGTGCATGGGATATTTGTACGCTTGAAATTTACTGACGTAATCCTCTACCTTGTTCTCGGCCAGATCAGCGTCAGTGACCGCAGATCCGGTAGCCCCCTGCCCCTGCTGATCAATACCCTTACCTGCTGCGTCCGGGGTCGCGTTCTCCAACGGCTTGCCATCATTGGGATCCGTATCACTTCCATTCTCCCCGATCTCCACGGCCATAGCCGCTCCACCAGTCAATACCGCCAAGACAAAGAACAAAGCCTTGACCCAAAACATCTTGTCTTTAAATAATTTATTCATCGCAAAAGTATTAATTGTTATTATTCTTATTATAAAAAAGGATTGTTCACGTCTTGCGTAACCGGCTTCTCCTGCCGTGCTCCTTGTCTTCCTCTCGGTCTTTCCTGCTTACCGCTAAGATCCTTTAACTTGTCGGTAACTTTCTTGTTGATCCCTTCCGCAACGCCTTCCTCCCGAGCGGCCTCCACGTCTTGGTTATAATTCATTCCCTTGGCCATCATCTCGAAAATAGACGGGTCCAATTTACCGACGATCAAGTCATCCATGACTTGATACATCTTGCCTATAACCTCCTCCGCTTGATCATCGGAAAGGCCCATCTCCGAGGCTTTCGCCCTAATCGCTTCCACGCTAGCCGGCATATTCTCCGACATTTGTTTCTCGATCTCGTCCTGTTTCGCCAGTTTCTCCAAGTAAGCGTTATGAGCGTCGGCCAGCTTTTGCGAATAATCGGGATCATCGGCCAAGGCTTTTAAGTCAAGCCCCTTATTCTGTACCATCCACACCACGGGATCGAAATCATCCTGATCCCTAGCGGCTACCATCAACTCGGCGAAAGCTGGACTCTTCGATAGGTTCTCTCGCATTTTCTTAGAGTTTCCCTCATAACCCTCATACTCGTCCATGAACTGGTTGACCGAGCCGTAGTAAGCCTCCTCGTCATCCATGTTAAGATCCGGATTCCGTTTGGCGTATCTTTGTCTGAATCTCTCTTTGTTAGATATATCTGCCATACCTTAATCGATTTTGTTTTAGGCAAAGGAAAATAATAAGGTATATCCGTTTTGTTATTTTGATTATTTTATTTAACCCATGAACCCTAAGAATAATCAAACATGTGAATCTATTTTTTATCTTTGTGATGTTCACCAAAACAAGCGTTCTTTATGGTTAATGGCGTAGATTTCATCCCAGAGCGGGACATGGAGCTTTACGAAGCTTATAGACGTGCTTTGAAGATGAGGGAAGTGAAATCCCACCGAGAGGCGGTAATGAGGGCTATATCCTCCCATGCCTCTAGGTTCTGGATCTCCACCCTTCAAGCGTATAGGGGAATCCTGCTGATCAGGAAGGGGAAGACCAAGGAAAAGGGTCGATCGATCAGGAACAAGATGATCGATGACATTTATGAGATTTACAAAGAGCTGGAGAAAAAGAGAGAATTCAAGGGAAGCTCCGTTTATTTCATCACCTCTTTCGCGGTCTACCAAACGGCCCCCTGTTTTTACATATCCTATTCACGGGCGTTGGCGATAATACAACGCATCAACCGGGAAAGGAAAAATGGAAGGTAAGCTAAAAAGACTGATTCCTTCATTAATAATCGCCTTGACAAGCGTCATACTCCAACTCGCAGGTAAACATTTCTATTTCGATACCAATTCCATACCATACGACCATTTCCTTTACACGTTCACCCACGCAAACATCTTTCATTTATCATTAAATCTTATCGCCTTATTCCAGTTTAAGCCTCGTGTGAAAACATGCCTGATCGGTTACGTGTCTTGCGTCTTGGCCTCGTTCGTACCACTAGCCTCATTGCCGGTTCCTACATGCGGCATGTCCGGATTTATCATGGGATGTTACGCCCGCAGATATCACGCCTATAAACTAAGCCTTTGGAGAATAATATTGAGCAATATCGTCATGGCGTTTATCCCCTTATTCAACTGGAGGATACACTTGCTGTCATTCCTAATAGCCTATATCATCTATGGAGTCATACAGAAAATTAGCGTTCACGGAAGAGGTTGAGTCTATATTGGCCGAGAATAACAAGAGGCTGAAAAATATATTCGGCACGCACGACCAATTCACGGGGCGTGGAATGGAGGGGCATAGCCATAGGGTTGTCATAGATGATTACCCCATAAGGGTGCAGTGGCTTACCGAGGAGGTTTTCAAGAACGATCTGTATCAGGATGTTCTGAAAGCTGGTTCCATAAAGGACTACACGATAAGGTTCAACGAGCTGTACCCGGATTCAGATGGGATAAATGAGGAGGACGTGGCCAACATGCTATTTTGGGCTCGTTGTTCGAGAGACCCGTCCTTCGCCTTTTTCTCGTTATTTAAGATCAAGTCGAAAGAGGCGGGAGAAATGATCCCCTTCGAGCTTAATTACGCCCAACGTTACGTGCTATCCGTTCTGGAAGAAATGAGGCATAAGGGAGTCCCGATCCGTATAATATTATTGAAAGCCCGGCAATGGGGAGGTTCCACCTTGGTACAGCTCTATATGGCGTGGATACAGCTATTCGTCATGGAAGGATGGTATTCCGTAATTATAGCCCAGACGAAAGATACCGCCAAACGTATCAAGGCCATGTATAAAAAGGTTCTCGATAATATCCCGGGATTTATATATGGTGTTGACAAGCTACAATTCGCCCCTTACGAGCATTCGGCGTCCGACTCCATAATCACCGACCCGTCCGGGAACAAGGTACGTGATAACGTGATAACCGTGGCATCTTATGAGAATTTCGAGTCAACACGTGGTATGGACTATGCCATGGCCCACTTCTCGGAGGTAGCCTACTGGAAAACAACGGATGGCAAATCGGCGGAGCAGGTTATAACAAACATAGACTCGAATATATTGGAGAGACCGTTGACCATGGAGATCTCCGAGTCTACGGCTAATGGCATGGCCGGTTATTTCTATGATGAGTACCAAATGGCCAAGGAGGGCACGTCATCCCGTAAGGCGCTATTCATACCGTTCTTCTTTATCGAGAACGACATGATAAGATTCAAGGACAAGAAAGAGACCCGGCTTTTCATACTGGATCTATTAGAGGGAAGGGATGTCACGACCTCCCCTAATGACAATAGCGAGCCGGGACAGTATCTATGGTCTCTATGGGAAAAAGGAGCTACGCTGGAGCACATCAAATGGTACATAAAGAAAAGGGCGTCGTTTCATGACCACGCTTCAATGGCATCCGAGGCACCATCCGACGATGTCGAGTGCTTCAAGTATTCCGGTAATCTCGTGTTCAATATCTATACGATCGAGGTGATGCGGGAAAGATACGTATCCCCCCCGGAGTTCATTGGCGACATATCCCAATCAGAAAATACCAAGAGGATAATTCTCACCAAGAATCCGAACGGCCTGTTGAGAATCTGGAAGAGGCCCGATGATACAAGGACATCCAACGAGTATCTTGTCATCGTCGATGTCGGTGGACGTAGCAAGAACTCAGACCCCTCATGTATAACAGTGATAAACAGATGGAATTTACGATTTAGCGGAGGAAAGCCGGAGGTGGTAGCTAGATGGCACGGTCATATACGATACGATTGGCTCGCCTACAAAGCCGTCAAGATCGCCAGATACTACAAGAACGCCCTTCTCGCCTTCGAGAGCAATACGTTTGATAAGAAAAAATCAGAGGCGTCAGAGTTCGTGGAGGAAGGCGATCATATTCGTGGCATACTGAAAAAGATAGAGGATATCTACCCTAATCTTTACATGCGAGCGGCGACGGATCCCGAGGACATAAGGAACGGCATATACAAGAAGATAGGCTTCCAGACCAACAAAAAGACCAAGCAGGACATGGTAGATAATTTCATAGTGGCTTTCGAGGACGATATGTTTATAGACCCGGATGAGCGTATGTACAAGGAAGCGTCAAAATACGAGCAACGTCCGGACGGTAGTTACGGGAATATTCCCGGTCGTGGCAATCACGACGATATATTGATGACAGACATGATAGGTGCGCTCATATCCGAAGATATGCCTAAGCCTTCTATAATCAAAGAAGAATCAACGGGATATCTTGATTCATATCCAAAAAATGAGTCGAGTTTATAGCTTGCGCATGAACGTTTTCCCTGTAAAAATCAATATTAGATAAATAAAATACGACTTATTTTTTACTAATATAAAATAAATAGAGTATATTCGCGTAGTCACTGATTAGAATGTAAGACGTGACACACATTGTGGCGTTAAAGATATCGTCTCCTATAAAGACCTAAATTCCCCAAATTTATAAACATAACAGGGAGCCGATAGCAACAATACGCCCACGTTATTTGTATATATAATCTATATATAAGACGTGGGCCGTTGCTTACTACCTGTTATGTTGGCGTGGGGACACCGGGTCTTGGTAGTTGCGACGGCGCCACGTTTTTTTATGCGTATATGGTATGTTATATATTTATAACCCCTTATGGCTCTCATCCGTGATGGACTGGAGTCATTACTTAAAGATATTACACTAGGTTGTATTCATAAAATAATTTTATCAATGTCATACCGCTCTTTCGTGAGAACCAGAGGTATATTTATGTCAAGGGGATAGCTTTGGAGGATGGGGGCACACTCCTTTCCTTATGGCATAAAATATAGTTTGAATAAATATTTCCCGCTTCCCTTGGGTGGTATTGGGAAGCATTTTAAGACGGATATACCCACCGTTGCTATTCCGGGAGGATCGGCAATGATGATTAAGTATGTCTTTGTTTAGATATGGATTTAGATATTACAAACGCTCTCGTTCGTGAGAATCGGATCGTTTAAGGTTGTCTGAAAACCATTCATATAGATTATAGTTAAATAATAAAAACTCCCTTATCCGTGAGGATTTGGGGAGTTTTTTATTTTTTACTATTCCTCGGGATAAAACTAAAATAAAATATGCCGTAAAACATGCCTCCTGCGGGATAACAGATGTGAAGATTGGGTAATTTTGCAAAAAATATAAATACATAAAACATGAGCGAGGAAACATACAGAATATTCAAGGTGATCTTTATGTTCATAATACTTTCATTAATATCATGCAATAAAGATATTAGGTATGTATACGAGAATGAGGAAACTGGAAACTACTGTGTTGACGGATCTTGCAAAAGACTGAAAAATGACAGAGTCATTACGCATGATATAAATTCATTTACATATGATATTACAAAAGATCTATGTCCTTTATGTGTAAGAGACAAGGATAGAGATTATATAAAATCAATTATTAATTTGAATATAAAAAACAGAAAAGAGATAATATATAAAAACAGAAAAGCTCTTTACAAGAGCTTAATAAAAGATGGGCATATAAATACAAACAAATATAATTTTGATGGGTTTGTAGAAGAATTAAAAAAATATAGATCAAGACGTGATTTGTATGATAATATGAAAGAGGACGGGTATCAAGATCTAGGAGATTGGGATGAATTTAATAAGAAATTAGGATTTTAGTCACTAGATTTAAATATTAGGCGGATGGCACCAACGCCATCCGCCACTTCTCCTATTTACCATTAGCTATCTCATTCATCATAGCTTTCAAATCGTATAACTCCATTTCCAATCTTTCATCATCTACCTTCTTCAAATACTCACCCATTGATTGATACAATTTGTTAAGATTATTAAACTCTATATATCTACGATATTCATCGCTCATCATAAGATCATTCAATTTTTTTTGATACTCAGCCATATCAAAACTATCGTTCTGTGGATTAGACAATTCTTTACGATATCCTCTCAATCTTTGTCCGATCCTCTCCATTTCCTCCAGATTCTCATAATAAGCGTTATCTATGGCTTTCTTTTTCGTCCGTTCATCACCACTTTTTATAAGACGGTTCCCGACAGGGATATTCTTCCAGTCAAAATCACGACTACCCCAAGCGGTTTCAGCGGACTTGACCAGTTGGGCGCGTGTAGCCTCTATACCTCCGAAATAACCGTCCAATATATGTTCTATAACAGCCGGGTTTAGATTAATATCACCCTTAGCGTATTTATCCCCTCCGGTCAACTTATTGGTATATTTAGTCATCGCCAATATAGCGGGATCCACGCTCTTAAAAGCCTTTGTCCATTCCGGCATACCCTTGTTGAAGTCGTTATCCTTATATAAAGGCAAACCTGTCCAATCCTTGTTATCTCCGGCCTCAATCAATGGCTTTACCGAGCTTGGGACGAAAGCGGAGAATCCTCCACCTCCCTCCATCATGTCCAAAGGAAGAACCTGTGACATTTGCTCCGCTATCTTCATGGCCATCTTTTTATCGGTATACTTCTCCTTTCCGGAAACTATTCCAGAAGACATTTCTCCTAGTCCATATATAGCCCTTAACTCTATGGGCATAGGAATTGTAATCCAATTTCCTCCACCGTTACGGAAACAGATATTATTACGTCTCACGTATTCCGGAAGATCGTAGTAATCATCATCTTCATCATCCCAAAATGCGGCCGCGAGCATAGGCATGATCGTGCCAAGCAAATAGAAAGAGGATGCTAACCCCAAGAATTTCTTGGGATTATCTTTGGCCAACCTTCCGAAATTATACATACCTTGTACACCAGCGTTCCAAAACACATACATGGATCTTGACAATCCAGACGTGAAAGCGCTAGCGTTACCTATCTTGGTTTGCCCCTCAGTATTAAAGAATTTCGAACCCGCCCCTTTCTTATTGAAGTTTACGGATATCTCCTTAGCGTCATAAATGGATTTATCCATGCTTCGCCCCATTTCCCTAGAAGTAAGAAATGCGGCGAACCTAGCGCAATTCTCGACGCTCTTATTGAACAAGTCCATCCATTCACCTAGTATTTTCAAAGCCTTTCCGATAGATACCTTTTGCTTGGAGTATTGAAGTTCTTTTTGGATCGCCTTTTTCTTGGCTTCCACGTCTCTCAAATTGGTGTATCCGGTCTCTCCTCCTCTCATTACAAAATCATGATATGCCTTATTCAATGGATCGCTCATATCCAACGTACCGTTCTCATACCCCTTGACCAGACGATACATATTGATCGGGTTTACCATAGCGAAATTCTTATTGAACTTCCATGCGTATACAGGACTTTCCTTGACCCATACGGTAGTATTCGAATAAAGAGCGTCACGGAGGAAGTTACTTACCATGAAATTCGGGTTACGTGTCGTAAAGTTAGCCGCCAAGTTTCGATTCAGCCATCCGGCGTATCTCTCCACGGTACCAAACCATCCTTTCGTATTATCCGGGTTTGTAAGCCCGTTCAACGCTTGAGCGGCCCTTGGGTTCCCGTTTATGGTAAGTAAGTATTCTTTGCCGGCTCTCTTTACGATCACTTGATGCTCCTTCAAGTCCTTTGGCAATATCTTGTAAGGTATCCCTATAGCATCCCTTGAACGTCTAACATTAGATCCTTTTTCATTGGATAGCTCCTCCATGCGTTTGTTGAAAGATTCCACGATAGACTCCACCTGTTCCGGATTGGCGTTAGATGGTATATCCGGGAAAACGGCGATCCACTCACCGGAAGCCTCGTCAAGACGAACCCACATTTCGCTTACGCTCACGAGATCCGTCTTATGGTTTTGTACCATTGTCAAAAACTTTTGCTTCATCAAGTTCCTATTCCCTTGCATGATTCCGCTCTCTGCCATATTAGCGATCGTCGCTATAGGATCGTCAGCCTTGCTCTTTCGCCCAACGACAGTCTTTATAGGGGCGTTGAACGTTTGGCTTTCGGATGTAAGATAAGCGTAAACCTCATCTGCCGTAGTCTCCTCCCATCCACGCAAAGGCACATAGAACTGATACATATCGCTGATCGAATCAAACGTATTTTGGCTCATAAGCCCGCTATCCCGTTGCTTTGCCAATATAGCGTCAGTGGCTCTTTTGACAGAGGCCGATAATTCCGATGTATCATATCTTGACTCGTAATCCAATACGTATCTCCTTGCGGAATCCGGATCATACCCCGTGTTATCCTCGTTAGGATACATGGACGTGAATCCGCTGAAATCATCAGAAAGATTAGCTCCGTATTCCTCGGAAAGCCTATCCATTTCTGATTGCTGCTCTTCCCAAGACCTACCGTTCTCACGTATCTCATTCCTTCTCCCGATATACTCGTCAAGCAGGGATTTATATGTTTCCGAGTTTTGTGACAACACTCGTTTAACGGCCATTTCCCTGTTACGCTCAATACCATGCTTGGTTATAAGGTAATCCCTTATCTCATCAATGGTGGATCCCATCTTTTCCAAACGTGAGATCGCTTTTAAGATAGGCTCGAAAGCCGCTTTCCTATAAGCGTTGAACTCCGCTTCATTAACGGAGGAAAGGGCATTCTCGGCCATATAAGCGTTCTCATAATCCAATATACGACTCCTCGTTGCCTTTGCCACGGCATCCTGCAATGTTTTAAGCCCTAGCATAGAATCCTGAAACGCCTCCTGAAATTGATAGGACGATGTAGATAGGGTACGCTCATATTGATCTTTGGCGGAACCTACCTGTTTCTCTACTACTTGGATATCATTATCAGCGAACAATACCGACTCATTCCGCGCGTTCTCCCTAAAACGGATTGTTTTATCTGCGAAAGCGAAATCATCCGTCTTTTCCCTTACGCTTTCTCCAACGCCTCTACCCTTGTTTTCAGATCCTGCACGTCCGATGACAGTCCGCTCACCGTCGATTCCATCCCGGACACTTCCGTTCCTATCGCCCGTATCTCCTCCGTCAAGTTGGTCTCCATCGTTGTCAACTTGGCCGTCAGTCTTTTTTCCATTTCGGTCAGTTGCGTTTTCAGTTCCGTCAATAGCGTTTTCAACTCCCCTTGGTTTGTCGATATGGTCTCGTTCACTTTCGTTTCCGTTCTCATTAACGCCCTCGATTGTCTCGAGTTCCCTTCCAGTACCTTTTGTTTCAGAAGGTTGTTTTCCTTTTTCAGGCTCAATATCTCTTTCGATTGATCCATTTTCGTTCAAATTTATATTGTTAAGACCTAAGCTATTTCTCATCACGATATCCTCGGCCACATCCATCAAGTTTCCTTGCTCCAAGTTCTTATAGCTTCTCCAGAGAATATAACGGAGGTCATTATCCGATAACTTGAAATCAAGACTAATACCTGCCTTTCTCAACATATCAAGAAAAGAGTCCTTGATCTTTTCCCATAACGAACGCTCGGCCTTGTTATCGAAACCACGTTCCGCTAATTCAGCGAGGTATTCCTCTGTAGCCTCACGCAAGTTAAGAGGATTGCCTTTAGTCCGATCAATGATATTTTTCCGGATATCCTCGTTGGCGTTCCGATACACGTTATCAAGGAAAGTATCGAAATCATCCCTGAATAGCTCACGTAACCCATGATGCCCTACCACCTCATGGAGGAAAGTCCTTTGAGCGTCACCTACGGACGTGGAATTAGGTGATACTATGACTATCTCCCCGGTAGAAGTATCATACCAGCCTTTGGAATCTCTCTTACGGGCCAACATATTCTCATCCGTATCGTTTATATCGTCCACGTCATGGATTACCCTGACAGGGGTATTAAGCTTGTTTGACCAATCGTTGATTGAGGATTCAATAGAACTTACATTATCCTGATTATTAGTTGTATCTACTCCCATGAATCGAAATCGAGTCTCTCCTTCCTCTTTTACCAACGTACCATCAACGTCAAGAGTTGATTCTAACTGAATATCCTCAGCTTTAGCTTTTTCAACTAATTGTCTCTGCAGATCATTAACCTCTGCCTGAGCCGCATTAAGTTCATCCTCTTTTCCCCACGGTTTCTTAACGGCTTCCTCTAATCCCGCTATCTTGTTTTCCTCTGCCTTTATTTTAGCGGCTATATCTGAGACGGATTTAGCGGGAATCCCCAACTGCCTGTCAATGCTAGCCATCAAACCCTTGCCGCCGCTAAAATCACGATTCTCAACCAGTTTTTCCTTTCCTAAATATAAGCTATAGACCATCATACCTTCATTGAAATGCACGATTGCCTCGCCTTTTCCTCCATTGAGACTGATTTTCAGAGGAGGGGTGTTTCTGTCAAGCATATATCTATCATAGTAATCATCAATAATGGGCGTAAGCTCATTCGATATACCATCGCTGAAAGTATTGCCTTTAACAGTCACGGACTCAACCCCATCAGGGAAGTTTTCTTTTACGATATTGGCGTTCCTTTCCATGATATCCTTCCGGCTGTTGTATTCTTGTATCCTAAGTTTGGAGTTAGATATAGAGTCACGCATGGAAGACTTACTGTTAAGATCGCTCCTCTTGGAGTTTTGCAATTTCTTTAACTTGTTCTGTGCCACAAACAGCAGTTGGGCGGTCTTATCTCCTGATAACGTCGCCGCCATCTCACTAAATGTCATTCCAGACGGATCACTATCGTCTTGCTCCTCCATTACACGAGACGATATATCGCCTTTCATCATTTGGTTGATGAAGTTTTGTTTTATACGAAGCCTGTCATAGGCGGTAGCGTCAAGGGTACCTTTAACGCCATATGTGACGATGTTCACCGGTTTATCCCATGTGGCGTATAAGTTTCCTTGTCGTAAGATACGACCGTTGCGTTGCTCAAAATCCATAGGCCTGATTGGAGCGTCAATATGATGCAGGGCGAATAGACGATCTTGCACGTTGACACCCACTCCCATTTTCTCAGTGCTTCCAATAAGAATGCGCACATCCCCATTACGGACCTTATCGAACAAGGCGTTTCTCCTTTCTCCCTCATAATTGCCAACGATAGCTATCTGATTAGACGGAATACCTCCCTTGATAAGCTTTTCCTTTATATCGTTGTACAAATTAAACTGAGGAACAGATAAATCGACATCGAATAAATCCATTTTTGGAGTCTCAGAAGGGGATTGATAACTATCACAGAATATAAGTTGCGTGCCTTTGTCCTTATCGCTCTCCTTATATAATCTCAACACGTTATCGACCACCTTGTTTGTCTTGCTATCAGGATTGTCGGGAAATGTAGGATTAAGCAAGCGAAGGTCAATCGCAGCCTGTTTAGCCTTGCTGAACACGACCAAGGGTAGTGCGCTCTTATCCTTCTTCTCTTTTCCTGTCAATTTGTTATAATCCTCTAATTCCTTGATAAGGGTTTGCATGACATCCTCCAAGTCCTCGTTCTTCTCGACAATGACATTGGTCATCTTATTGTCTTTCAACTTAGGGATATTCTTGTCTTCCTTGAACTCCTTGACATCCTCTGTCAAGACAACGTCCGTATGGCTCCTGAACGCCTTTATAAGCTCCGGGACATTCGTATAGCTCTTGAACCTCTCGGCTATCTTAAAGTTACCGGTAGCGGTAAACTCCAATGACGGCTCAACCGTTCCAAAAGTGGTAGCAAACTCGTCAAAGCTATTGATATTATATGCGTCTAGGATATCGGGTGCCACGAAATTCATCATAGTCCAGACCTCTGCCATTGTATTAGTGATAGGGGTACCGGTTGCCAGAACCACGTTTCGACCACCATTATTCTCAGATATCCATTGGGCTTTTAGCAACATACTATTAGCTCTTTGTGACGCGCTCGTATCGATACCTTTAACGTTCGACATCTTACTTGGGAACCCGATCTTCTTATAATTATGCGCCTCGTCAATGAACAAAGCGTCAACACCCATTTGCTCAAACGTCATGACGTTATCAGTCCGCCTGTCAAGGATACGCTCAGTCTTGGCCGTTATAGTCTCCGCTGTCTTTGCCTTGCCCTTTACGTTTTTCCCTTTCTTTATACCTTCCAGAGAATCACGCATACTCTTGGCCTCCCTTTTCAATCTCTCCTGTAAAGACTTGTCTTCTATGCGATCGATAGCTTCCTCAAAATCATCTATACGCTTTTGGATATATGCCTTTTTCCTCTCCTCACTATCCGGGATAAATGCCATAAATGACTGTGGGACAACGATAGCGTCAAAATCTCCGGTAGCTATAAGATTGAACAGCCTTGTCCTATTATCGGCATTACGCTCCTCCTTTGTCGGAGATAGAATCTTAGCGGAAGGATACAGTTTATAAAAGTCGCGGACGAAATCCTCTAGGGTAGCGTTTTGGACAACGATCATGGGCTTCTTCGCTATACCTAGCCGTCTCATTTCCATAGCGGACGTAATCATGGTAAAGGTCTTTCCCGTACCGACTTGGTGAGCGAGTAACGTGCTCTCGGATAGACAACGTTGCACCGCCTTGCTCTGGTGATCCCTAAGTGTTATATTCTTATTAGCGTTAGGATAATGCTCAAAAACCGGTTTGTCATACTTTTTTAGTACATAGTTGTTATATTTATCATTATACACGTCCTCAATACGACCATGAAACATCGTTTTAGAATCAATATACTCCACGAACTTATCGGACATGTCGGATATTTTCTCGGCAACGGCCTGTGTCTCCTGCTCGTTTACGACCCTTCTCGTTTTCTGCTTACCATCCTCATAATATTTAATCTCGTCATAAACCTTGGGTTTACGTTGGTTAAGAGCGGCCTTGAACACGTCTATAGCGTCCATTCTCTCAGTCTTGAATTGACCGGCTTTAGCGTAATCGGTTATGAACGCCCTCTTATCAAGAATATACTCACCGATCTCCGGGATAAAATTAGCGTTGGCGTAAGATATACCCAGTACATTATCAGCGAAATTATTTATAAACTCAGACGGGATCCATGTAGTCCCCAGTCGATAACTTATCTCACCATAGGGTATACGTTCTGGCTGTACGGCTTCCAAGTCATCCACGTTTTTTTGAAACTCCGGATGATCTTCCAAGGCCGCCTTAGCCTCTACCAACTTATCTTTTACGTTTCCAGAGAGATATTCGCTCTTATCTATTATATTGCCGGTAACAGGATCCCTATAAGCAATTCCCTTCTCTAGTATCTCGTTTGTCACGTTCACCTCATCCATACCCGTTATCTCCGAGATATAAGGTATATCAATATTACCTTTATATGACTTGCTTATATTGACGGCATCCAAGACATTATCCGCTTTTGTCGGTAGCTCGAATGGATAACTTACACGCTTATTCAAGATACCATCCGCTTTCGAGACTTCCCATACCATAGATTTTCCGGTCGTGGAAGGTGCCCTTCTAACGGTTTCCAAAGAGAAGGGTAATCCATGCTCAACATCCTCGGCGAAAATATCGTCCAAAGCCTTGTTCCTGTTAAGTGTCCCATATTTGGACACGAAAGCATCATATACTTTGTTTAGCCTTTTCCTCGCGGGCTCGGGGTCCACACCCTTTGTTTGCTCATCATGGATAAGATCGTATAGATTTTTCTTTATATCATTGTAATCATTTACCGCATCCGCTATTTTCCGGGTCTTACCATTATGAACGAACGTAGGATTTGCCTTAATCGGTTTTAACGACTCTCCATCTAAAACAAAGACATTGCCATTCTGGACGGTAATAGTACCATCTTTCAAAGTGGAGTCACCCACAACCTCCGGCCCTTTAGTCTCTACAACACCTGATAGGATATTCTTTGGTAAGTTATCAATAGCGTTAAATAGCTCCTTGCTTAAATCGGCCCCGGGTTTGGCTTTCAATGTCTGGGACGCTCCACTATATAGACCTCCGCTACCAGCGTCATAAGCAGTCATCATATCACCTAACATCATATCGGGATGATTGGAGAAATACTCGTTAACCATGATAGGCTTGCTCCTTTTATCCCCGTCCTCCATATAAGTTCCTTCACCTATTTGCGTTGTAGTAGCGAACCCTATCCCATTCGAAGGTTCCCCATACTTTCTTTTACGGAATATAACGATGTCGGCCGTGACACTCGTGCCGGCCCCTTTCTGGAAAGCGTCATTAGGCAATCGGATAGCTCCGACCAGATCATAACCGTTCCCACTCACGTACTCACGGAACTTACTATCGGCCCCATCCATCGTAGCCGAGGACGTGACGAATACGCCGAGACCACCTTCTTTCAATTCCAGAAGCCCCTTTAGGATAAAATAATTATGGAGATTATAAGAGGAACCAAGTTTCTTCCTGAATTGCTTATCTAAAACCTTATCATATGGAGCGTTTTTCCCGAATGGGACGTTGGTGATAACTAAGTCTTTCGAGTTTGGAGAAAACGCTTTCTCATATCCTTGTACCTTTATATTAGCGTCAGGATATAAAGCCTTTGCCATACGACCGGATAAACTATCTATCTCGAACCCACTTATACTTGAGTTTTCAGATATAGACCTAGGCATCATACCGATTATGTTGCCTATACCCATAGCGGGTTCACTGATATTGCCACCCTTGAATCCAAGTTTCTCCGTTATTCCCCATAAGCTTTCCACGACCTCGGACGGGGTATAATGAGAGGTTGTCGTGGAACGGACGGCACTGTCGAACTCTTCTTTACTTAATAAGGATTTTAGTTTCTCATAATAACGTAGATACTTATCATTCCAATTTCGATCCTTAGTCCAATTGTTGTCACGTGCGTTGTATTTGCCTTCGTTCAAGGCTTCGGCCAAACCTCCCCATCCAACGTACCTTGACATCTTGGCTTGTTGTTCCGGGGTAGGTTTTCCTTGGCCGTCCTCTACGTCTTTCAGCGTTTCTATCGCCTCAATATTGGCTTTTAGCTTGGATATATCACCGGAAGGAAGCTCAATACCTTTCTCCGGGAAGCTGAAATTGTTTTGATTCCTTACAACAGGCCGCTTGTCGCTGTCGCTGATAGGTATTCCTCGGCCTCGCTCCGTGTCAAGCACATCACTTCCATGCACGCCTCCACGGTCTCCTCCGCGTTCAGATCCTCGATCCTCTTCCCGTGCTTTTCTTCCCACGCCTTGATCCGCTCTTGAATTTCCTTGCTCATTGTCTTTAATATTATTAGGAGTGAATAAATCGTTACCATACAAAGGTAATGGTTTGTCCTTGTTGTCCGTTCGCTTTTTCCGGCTATTTTTTATTTTTTTCTCCGCGGCACTCGCTTGTCCGGCAATCTCAGTCTCTTTAACCACGGTCTCAGCGGCATCCATTATATCCGGGACTGGCTTATCAAAATTAGCTACATCAAACGAACGGACATCCTCATAAGTGGTCATATCCTTATCCCATCCGTTCTCTCCTACTTCCGGTAAATCCCTCGCTCCATTGTAGAATGATTTAAGATACGGTCGTATAGCGTCACCTAGATCATCGATCATAGCCTTTGAGTAATCAGAGAACTTACGCAATCCTTTCTCTATATGATAAACCGCCATTTCAGTACCTATCGCCAATATCTCAGGATCAACACCCATATTCATTTGACCGCCTAGTTTCTTGCGCATGCGCTCACGGAGTTCCGCATACCGTTCATCGGTAACAAGGCGGTTACCGCTAGGGGTAACGGTACGATCGCTCAATTTGGCTTTGCCCTTATCGTTGATATCACCAATAAGGTTTTCTACATTTACCTTTTGAGGCTCTACGACCCTGCGTGTGTCTTCAAGAGAAATAGGTTGCGCATCGCTTACGGCATCGGTATCGCCAAGAATGGTATCAGCCAACCGCCTTGCGCTTTCATCGCTACGCATCATGAAACCTCGCTGTTCCCTGTCATACCAACCCTTTTCAGCCTTGGCTAGCTCTTTGGCGGCACGTTGCTGTTCCTTCGATAATTCATTACCGAACTTCAATAGCCACATATCAAGAACTTTTCCTTTCTTGGTAGTATATTGGGAGGAAACAATGCTATAATTATCAGAATCATTATTTTTAGAAATATCGCTTTCCTCCTGTTTAATTCCCTCATACTCATAGAAGGGCTTTGTTTTGCGAGTCGAGGAATCAATCCATTTCTTGAACCCATCCAACGTGACCCCGGTAATGTTGCCTAACCCTTGCCAACCCTCCTCATAGTTTGACAAGTAAGCGGACCTAGCGTCTTCCAAGGAAGGGAATCCCATCATAACCTTATGCTCATCGAATGAGCCATCAGTATTCACCTGATCCACGACATACACCATGTCACTATTCATATCCGGACCTAGGAATACGTCTATATGATCACCATCCACACTTTCAGTACCTCGAATGTAACCGTAAGTGTTATTCATGACCTGCGACCACTCCTTTCCGCTAGCGTCCTTACCGGAACGGACGGAACCGGCGGGCTGCTCTATGGTGACATCAAAACCGTTTATCTTTATATGGCCTTTCTTGTAATTGCCGGCCTCTTTCTGCGCCTCGGTTGGATTGGTATCAACCTTTAGCTCCTCTTCGTGCAATCTCTTAGCCTCAACTATGCGCTCGGCATAGTCCAATGGGGTCTCATTCTCCTTTGGAGAAGGAGCGACAAAAAAAACTAGTCCCCTTGATGAGCCTTCTTGTGTAGCTCCATCCGTGCGATCAATGTCGGGGCCAGCCGATTCTCTTCCCTCAACCTCTCCAGTTCCCCCGGTCTGATCAAGTTGTTCTCTTGGCAATACCTCGCCGCCTCCCTCGCGTAAGCCATCGCCTCCGCTTTCGTCATTTCCTTCAATGTTTTCATTTTCTATCGGTTTATTTTGCGCTAAGATAGCGTCTATTTCATTTTGTTCGTCAATTATGGCCTGTATTTCATCCGCGATTTGCGAATCAAGCTCGCCTCGCTCCTCATCAGTCAATTGTTTCTCCGAGAAATCACGTACCATGCTTTCCTCATACGCCTCGTATTCTTCCGGGGACATATGATAATTCTCCTCGCACCACTCAGCGTAAGCGTTGTACTCGGCCTGTCTCTCACGCTCAGCGATCGCCTCACGGTTCCTCTTGACATAATCGATCAAGTCTCCACGTGTATGAGCGGAAGACAAGACCTCTATGATAGCGTCCCTTCCGGCGTTCGTATCGTTCTCATCGAAGAAGTTAGTGCCATTCTCCCTATCGGCAAGCTCCAATATCTCACCTGCCCTCTCTATATTAACACCGCCTTTCTCCGGAGAGGCGAACAATCCGAACATTCTTGCAGTCTCATTATTCCCGGCACCGGTCTCTTTCTTGTAACTGTCACGTGTCAATTTGATCGCCCCATTAGCCAGCATCATGGCCGCAAGCTCCTCTCCGCTCATAGGATCACCCATCACGGAGATCTCCTTTGCTATGACATCACCCGGCTTCTTGCTGGCCTCCTTGATATCATCATCAAGATTAGCCCAGAAATCAGCCTCGACCTTGATCGCCTCATATTCTTGTCGGGCTTTTATCAATGCGGCCTCGGCCTTATCCTCTTTTCCGATAGGGGCGTCATCGTATGCCTCTTGCGCCTTTTCCAAGGCATCGGACGCTTTTTTAAGGCTTTCATCGAAAGACTTTCTCGTCACCTCGATCTTCCTTGGCATCTTATCGCCATATTTATCATAGAGGAAATCCAAGGCCATATCCGTTCCTGATGATACGAAATCGGGTGTACCATCTTCTCGCATAACCATGGAAAGATTCTCCACATTGCTAGGTTGTGCTATCTGATCAATGGCACCTTCCGTCTCAATCTCACTCGTTGGCTGGTTGATCGCATCTTCCACGGGAGGTGCAGAGGTTATCTCGGCATCAGCACTTGCAACATTATCATCCTCTGGCGACACCACATTAACTTGTTGAGCGTCATATATGGCATCTTGAAGATCAAGAATCTCATTCTCTGTTATAGGCATTGCGGGGGAAGAGCCATTCTTGGCTGTCACCTGCCCGGTTTCTCTATCATAAGCCGCAGGTTGAGCGATCCAATCACCGTTCTCATCTTGTCCTTGAAGGATAAACGCATTATCCCCGTTCCATATGATCAACCCCGGCTTTGGTAATTGCGTCTTGGGATTATGATGCATGGTCATGTCAAGCTCGGACTGGCGGGTAGCCAATAATTGATCCTCATAGGTCCGTCTCATATGACCGGCATCTTGCTCTACTATATCGCTCAACCTTTTCACCGAGACCATCCGATCCTGTCCGTTATCGGAAATAACGGCCTTATCTCCCTCGATACTCCTAACGTACACAGGTCTTTCCTCATTTCCCTCGCTAAGCGTAGCTGTGGTAACGATAGACTGACCATCAGGATTCGTGGTAACATAAGGAGTAATATTATTGGCAACGTAAGTTTCAACCTCATTGTCTATTTCCTCGCCTATACGATCCTGCAAACCGGATATCCTGAGATAATCAGCGTAGAAATCCTCGGCTAACGGACGGGCATCCGCATTAACTCCATCAAGAAGACTCATCACTTGGGCCTCGCTAGCTTTATCATCCACATAGCTTTCTATCGTACTAGCCAAACCCGGAACCATTCCAGATAGGGAAAGCCTTGTCTCTTCCATCTTTTTGCTCGCCGTCCGTATATCGCCCGGATCAGTCATATTTCGACCTTCTTCCTCTGCCTCGGCAAACCTAGACTTAGTTAATAGAGGAGGAGTTTCAACGCCTTGATCTGTTACATTGGAATCGGTGATAGGCTGCTGAGCCTGTTTGCCTCCTATTTTATCCGCTACGTATTGCGCACCTTTAGCCAACGCTCCGGCCCCAGTAAAATAAGCGCCGCCTCCCATTCCATAGACAAAACTCTGCAATACACCATCGGTCAAATCCCTTTCCGGATCCGCACCTGTTATCTTATCCGTTATATTCTCCGCTAGCGTGGAAGATACCTCTTCGATACCTTCATTTACAGGCTCGAAAAACATACCGAATTTTTTATAGAACTCTTGCATCTTACCCATTATGCCACGCTTGATAGCCTCTTGTGCCTTTTCCTTTCCTAACGTCTTGAATAAGGTTGACATCCAAGCCTTGGATACGCCAGCGCCCAGCATCTCAGACAAGGATTCTGCCGTACCAGTAAGAATAGCGTTAGATACCTTTGCGAACTCTCCCATGTTTGGGTTATTCTGGTCAAGATCATCATATTTCTGGCTAGCCACTATTGATCCTATACCTGCGAGTCCGGCCGCTGGAGCTCCGGCCATTGTAGCGGCCATGGCCCCGATTGACATCGGAAGCGACTCTACGCCTTGCAAGGCTATATCGCCTATGGCACCCATATAATTCCCTTCTTTCCAAAGATCGGTGAAATCCTTGCCATTGTATCTGTTTGACCTTGCCCGGGAAAACTCCGCATCAGCCTTAAATCTATCTGAGATATCCTTGAATGCCCCGCCACGTGGGATCAGTCCTCCCGTTGCGGATTCCAGTCCTTTGGACACCTTATCCAATACCCCAAAGATACCGGCACCAAGATCGGCTCCTCCTGCGTTTAGCTTCTGTATAGCGTCTCCAGCCCAAGTATTCATAAAAGAAGAATCCTTCTCATACTCCGTAGGAGGTGGAGGAGTAGCGGTCTCAATCTTTCCTTTTTTACGCAAGGACTCAAAATTATAATCGGCAGAATTATCCCATGGATTAACATACTCGGATTGATCTGATTTGGGAATATCAACCTCTTGTCTTAGGGATATAGGAGGAGGATTAACACTTGATTGGGAAACATAGTCTGTCTCTTTAATATTCTCGTTATTAATTGGAGCATAGCCTAATTTACTCTCGAATTGGGAGAAATCTCCTAAATCTTGCCATCCATCTTTTTTCAAGACATCATAAAGCATTTCACGCTTACCTGAGTCTTTCAATTTCCCCTCAAAAGAGGAAAAATCGCCCAAATCAGTATATCCATCGCTTTTTAAAGCGTCATATAATTTTCTGGTATTGTTCACTTCCATAATTTTACCAACCTACATTTTTAGAACTCGAATTATTATCCCAACCTATACTTTTCTTGTTAGTACTAGTAGAAGAACCTCCCGATCCAATTATCTGATCAAACTCATCGTATAATTCCGGGAAATTCTGAATATTACTCATGACAATAGCGGCTTGTTTGGTCTTTTGGTCTCCACCTTCACCAAACTGCCACGATATATCCGATATACTCTTATTCTCTTTTGGATGATCTTCCGCATACTCCAACATCCTCTTATACATATAAGCGATAACCCCATCTTTATCCTTTCCGGACAAAGTGAAACGTTTACCGTTTCTGCCGATGATGTCAATAGACTTATCCGCCCCAGAGCCATTAGCTTTAGCGGTACGATATTGCTCAAGACTATGGAGATTGGATTGCCTTATACCCAACTCTCTCTCTTTATATGCGGCATCCTGTTTCATCTTCCGCTCCTCCCTGTCATTCTTTATTGCGAATTGAGCGGCACTTTGCGCTATCTTGGCCTTTTCCAAATCATTCTGGGCTTTTCTCGCTTGATCCTGTCTATAAAGCTGCAATGCCCTTTGATAATTATTGATGTCGTTTTGCCTTGCGGCCAGATACCCGGCCCCGTATCTTTGCCTGATAGCCTCCAACCTGTCAGAATAGGATTGTAGTTTAGGATCAGCTACGGTGGGTAGTTTCTGCGAAGGTGCCTCTCCCGCGAATGCCAAATTGGAGAAGGAAGACAACACATTGCCTAGATGCCCGATTCCAGTAGCTACGGAAGCGGCCCGTTTTCTTCTCTCCTCCTCCTCTTGACTTATCGGCTTTTGAAAGAGCGTCTCATAAAGCCTTTGGTTCCATTGGTAATCGTTCATTTGAGGCTCGACAACGCTCGCTTGCGGAGCGGTCTCATCCGTATTATCCACGGTTGGAGCGACAGGGTTCTGGCTTCCGGCAACCTCCGGCTCAACCAATGGCGTAGTGGACAATTCCGGCCTCTGAACGACCGGGGTCCTTTTCCTATTATATCTTTCCGTCAATGTCGTCATGTCCACAGATTCTTTTTTATGTTCCCCCACAAATTACCGAACAATCCCTTGCTAGTATCAAGATGAGATTGCATGTCAGCCCCTACCAAGTTCATACCCGCTTGCATCCCTTGATTAGCCGCCTGCGTGGCATTTGCTGCCTGTTGATTATAGATAGACAGCCTTTGGTTACTGATATTATTCTTGGTGTTGAGATATTGGGATTCCACAGCATCCTTCCGTGCTGTAGCGTTAGTGGCTATACCACTGGCGGTATCGGATATCACCTCGCCCGCCGCTTTCTTGGCCTGAGCTACGGACTCATCAGTAGCCCCTACGACCGCGGCGGTACCGGAGGCCTTACGGTACTGCTCATCCGCTAATTCCCTAGCCTTGGTCAAGGCGGCTTGCGCCTCCGCGCTTTGGGTATAATCCTCGTTATACCTACGGTTAAACCAATCCTCATTCTCCTTTGCCTGTTTATCCAACACGGCGTTCGCTTTTCTAGCCGCCTTCCTTGCCTTTATTCCCCCGGCAATGCCACTCGCCAAGGAACTGGCGGCTCCAACTATCGCTCCGATCATAATCTACTGTTTTCTCGCAAAAGAGATAAATAAAGTGACTCGTGTTTGTTACTTTGATCATTATCTCCCATCGGACACCAAAAAATCAACTATTTTATACTGTTTTCTATCATCTACGAATCATTCGTATATAGTTAGGTCCGGTCATATAGGCATTATTGGTATATTCGCGGGAACAAATTTTATTATATACCATGAACGAAGAGCTTAAACAACTTTTAGAGTGGTTTGATAACTACGAGATAACATTTAACGAGATAAGACTGTCACAATGTCAATATATCTTTGACTTACGAAAATTTATCTCTGTCCAAACGAACTCCGTCCGGAAGAACTGGGACAATCCGACATTTGAGTATGATATTTTGAGCCTATATCAGCTTAAAAAAGTGTTGGAGGAAAAAGAGAAAGAAAATAAGGAATGACAATCATTGTATCGAGGATATTCCCTAAATTTGTATAGTGTTTAACTAAATAACGAATATCATGGCAAGAACAACGGATTACAAGTTAAAAGGAGAGAAAATCAAGGGTCAAATAGACGAGTTAGTAACCGCTCTTCATGAGGAGAAGAAAAATTCCTTTGACGAAAATCGGAAAGTAAAAATAGCGAACATTGATTTGGAAGAACTGAATAATATCGAGTTGCAGCAACTGCAAGTTCGAATTTCAAAGATTTTGGTCGAAAGAACAAAATAGTCCTGTTTGTCGCATACTAAAAGTATAACGCCCGTGTTTTTTCTGACACGGGCGTTTTTTATTGGTCTATTTGTCTTATAAGTATCAAAAGCCTTTTCCTTTTTGTCTCATAAATATCCGGTATTCGCCTTTATCTAAATTGTCTATCCTAAAATCAACCTTGGCTCCATCTGGAACAAACGACGGGACATGCCCCGCTAGCTTTTTTATTATTTCGTCAATGTTATTATATCCTATATCCGTAAATGAGAATATCTCCTTGCCTTGATATATGACACTGCCTTTAATCATCTGTCTAAAAGATATTTTCATCTGATCATCAGGGTAATATTTCACAGGATCCTCATATACCATTTCTTCCTTTTTTTGGTTAAATACAAAATCAATAACCTTATTGTTTATCTCAGAGACTATAGAGTAATCCGGTCTTACATATATCTCTGTAGTCTTATGAGCGCTTGAATGATTCATGCAGAAAGCCACGTCATACATTGAGGCTTTTATATCGTTTCTCGCTATGGTTCCCCATGAATGCCGGAAATTATACATACATATAGCATTGAGACCGCCATGTTTGCAAATACGTTTCAATCCAGAGTTCATATTTGCGTTGAAAGAATCGTCATCACGATAGGTCTTATGGAAATTAAACAAAAACTCATCATCATCCGGTGTAAAGTATTTTTCCATGACAGGACGGAGAATATCCGGAACAATAATCTCCATATACGCCTTATCCCTTCTGAATTTTTGGGTCTTAGCCCTATTATAACAGAATGTCCAGCCTTTCAAATTGGACTTCTTTGCCCTAAAAAGGTCTACGGTATTAATTCCTGCCAAGCAAAAGACCATCAAGGCTACATCCCTAGCCAACTCTGGAAGTGATAATATCATCTTTGTCGGAGGTATGGGTGTCGCGAAAAACTCACGAACGAAGTCCGCATCCAAGGCCCTGTGATCGGGGGTGTCCGCATTGGGGATTTTTACCTTTAGCCAAGGATTAGTCTTGATCCTGATTATGCCCCTATCGTAATCGTTGAACTCATTTATTGCAGCTTTAAAAATCTGGCGAACATTAACAGGATACATTTCTTTCGCCCTTGCCGTTGGTAATAAGGTTTTTATCCAGTCATTTATGAATTTCGTGGTAAACCGGGAAAACATCAACTTGCTAGTTCCCGCAAATCTCTCAAGATGACAATAGGCCAACTCATAATTCTTGGCGTTACGGGCCATGCCTCTAACTGTTTCCATTTCCCGTTTATACTTTCTCGCATAATCAGAAAAACAGATATCCTCATCCGCTTTTTCCAGATATTCCACTAGGGTTTTTACATCCCATTGCGATATATCCTCTTTGTTTGCTCTCTCCACATATCGCATGATTACATCTGAACAGAAGGATACGACAAAAGGATCTTTCACCTCCCCCGTGCGAGTCAACCCTTTTTTATCAACCATTTTATCCATTTTTATATAAGAGGATTTACGGTTATGGGTTACTCTGATGTAAACAGGATAGAAGCCATCAGAACGCTGCTTTCTAACACAAATCTTAAAAGTTGCCATATATCAACACTTTATACATTAAATTTATGGTGTAAACACGGTGTAAACGCCATGTGCAAATATAGCAAACAAAGTGTAAACATCACATATCATTCAGATCATTTTACGCTAATAATGACATAAAAATATAAGGCTGATAAACAAGACTCAACCCGTCTATCAGCCTTATATATTGATATTTAAGACTTGCAGTTTTTAACAGCCTATCCTTCTATAGCTGCTTGCGCCGCCGCGATACGAGCGATGGGCACTCTAAAAGGTGAACATGATACGTAATTCAAGCCAACTTTATGGCAGAACTTAACGGAAGAAGGCTC
>ENA-UONV01000324-UONV01000324.1-human-gut-metagenome-genome-assembly--contig:-CS4-NODE-324-length-61807-cov-8.346726_pt1 | contig 61807 bp, 48 predicted proteins | sample MGYA00242461_ERZ724008 | MGnify/ENA metagenome assembly ERZ724008 | reverse complement strand
TATGCCCAGGTGGCGGAATTGGTAGACGCGCACGTTTCAGGTGCGTGTGTCGAGAGGCATGCAGGTTCGAGTCCTGTTCTGGGCACCTTCTAATAGATACTGTAATACTGTCCGGGTGGTGGAATTGGTAGACACGCTACTTTGAGGGGGTAGTGGGCGTTGGCTCGTGTGAGTTCGAATCTCATCTCGGACACTTAAAAGGGGATAAATATTATTTATCCCCTTTTCTTTTTTGTTGTCTACTTATTCATATTTACTTTCACTTCTTTTGTTTTGTTTGGTCGAAAATTTTTGAATGAAAGGTGGATTTTGACTTAGCGACATGATTATTCTCCGAAAAATTTGTAGATTTACATTTATGTAAGAAAACTCTTTATGGTATGGTTATACGTAGGCAGCCTGTAATTTCTTGGCTTTTGGAAAAGAATTATTTTTTTGATCCAACTAAAATCTCAATTCTTAGGGTTGAAAATATAATACATCAGGAGTATCTTTTAAATGGTATGAGGCATCTTGCGCAAGTTCGTGAGATGAATCCTGATTGGGGACTTCCTGAGTTATTGATGCCTTCGTTTAAAAAAGTGATGGGGAAAAGTGAGAAATCTTTTTCAACGATAGAACCCCAACTTTTTCAAGAGTTTTACCGAGAGAAGGTGTGCGGTATTTTAATAGATGGGGAGATTACGATAGTTTATGGTTTTGGCGAAAATCAAGCGTATGTTTGGCTTTTTAGGGTGAAAAATGATGTTAGTTATCTATGTAATTATTTTTATTTTGGCCCTAAAGAAGCAGATTATAGAAATATCGGTTGTAGTCAAACGATATTGGGTGACCCTATTTTCCGAGGTGGGTCTTGGGAGGAAAGAAGCCGGGTGTATGTTGCTGTGTCTAGTTTACTTGTGACATATCTTGCTGTCAAAAAGTATGCTAAGGTAGAAACAATAGTTGTTCTTGTAAATGCTGTACGGGTTGTTGAAGATACCATTCAAGGATATAAGGGCAGAGAAAAAATTCGAAACAATAGTGGGCAGGAAGTCATTGTCATGGATTCTCGCTGGTTTGTTAAAATTGTCAACGATAATGATATTTTTGTGCGAGGGTTTTTTCGCCTTCAAAACAAGAAAAATGAGCTAGGGGATTGGTATAAAGAGTTGATCTTTGTGGATTCTTATGTGAGACATGGTTATCATAGAAATGCTAAGATTGAGGATAATTTGAGTGATAAATAAAATCTTTTCGAGGTTTAGTGTCGTGAGGAGAGGATTGTTTATTATTTGTAGCATATATGAATAAGCTAAGTTTTTGTATAGGGGCTTGAAAAATAATCTGTTATATTGGGTATCAAATAGTAAAATATTATGTTTGAGTTGATATTCAGACTGATAGTATAGGCTTGTTTCACGGTTTTTAGTTTTCCGTTATGGGGCAAACGGTTATTTCTTCTCAATCGTTGTTAGATGGATAACTGTTTTATTTTTTATCGAGCCGATGATTCATTCCGTTATTTTGTAGTTTCAGAGAGTGATGTGGTTGTAGCTGCTGTTGCGGTTGAGTCATTGGAGAAGGTTGCTACTTTCTCGTCGGCTTTCTTTTCGAACAAGTAGATATTTTCCCCTTGCCATCTACCTGAGTTGCGATACGAATTTTCTGGTATTTGCCGCAAAAGTCTTGCCGCAGCTTGGGAATCGAGAGCTTGGCGTGTGCGTGTGAATTGTTCTCGTCGGCTTAATTTGTCTACGGTTCGTTGGGCTTCCCGGAATAAAGAAGATTCGAAAGAGATAGCAGTGACGCCCGGAGCAAAAAGCACATGCAAAAAAGAACCGTTGTGCAGAGCGTAGTGGTTGACAGTAATCGAACCTTTGGTTTCGCAAACGGGGCGGTAATTATTCGATATTAGCCGGGGTAGTATCTTTTTTAGATTTTTTTGTTTCTGTCGGGGCATGCAGTACCAGATTGCAGCTTCCCCTGCTTCTGAAAAAGAGATGGTTATAGCGCTGGTTTCGGGTAATCGGGCCGAAGAAAGTATTTCTTGCCATAACGATAGGATAGGGGATGCTCGTCGTAAAATAGGTAAACGAGGTGTAATGGAGTCGATTTGCGATACTTGCTCTATTTCAAGAATTATTTTACTTTCTTCTGCGGGAATATAATCATATATACCGGCCGTTTTATATGCTTTTTCGAGCAGGTAGTTTTGCCGGAGGATATAGCCTCCTATCAGAATTAGGCATAAGGCTATACAAATAATACTTATATTCTTTTGATTCATCTTATATTCTACAAATATAACGAATAAATGAGCGTAAAGCCAAATATAAAAATAATATTCGAGAAATGAATAAGTTTCGAGGAAAAACCGGGAGGAGGCAATCTTGTCGGTATTGTCTGTTGATAACTTCTTTATTTATTCTGTCGAATTAGTCGGTAGAGAAAAAAATTTTCATTACATTTGTTCGTTAAAGATATGAGGGCAAAGTACCGAATAGATTGCTTTGTTCGGACTTGATAGTCAGTGAAAGAGCTATCGAGAGAATGTAGTGAAACAAATAAATAAAAAGATATATTTATGAAATTTATCGTATCCAGCACGTTGTTGCTATCGCATTTGCAAACTATTAGCCGAGTAATTAACTCGAAAAACTCGATGGCTATTCTCGACAACTTTTTATTTCGTCTCGAAGGAACTCGATTGTCTATGACGGCATCGGATCAGGAGACGACTATGACTACGGCTATCGATGTAATGGAAGCCGAGGGAGAGGGTGTTTTTGCTGTCAATGCGAAAATATTGCTCGAACCGTTGAAAGAGTTGCCCGATCAACCATTGACGTTTGAGATCGATGACAATAATTTGGAAATATTCCTCTACTTCCAGAACGGACGCTATAACTTTATCGGGGTGAATGGTGACGAGTATCCTACCAAAATGCCGATGGATTCTTCTGCGGTATCGTTTTCTGTCGAAGCTCAACAATTACTTAACGGTATAGGTTGCACGTTGTTCGCTACTGCTGAGGACGAACTTCGGCCAATTATGAATGGTATATTCATGGATATTTTTGAAGATAGCGTTTCTTTCGTCGCTTCCGATACACACAAACTGGTTCGGTTCAAAAATCAGGGCATTGCCCCCGGTGTACGGGCAGCGTTTATACTACCGAAAAAGCCGGCCAATTTGTTGAAGGCTATACTCCCGAAAGAGAGTGGAAAGGTAGAGTTGGCTTTTGATTCGAAAAATGCATGCTTCAAGCTTTCGGATTTTGTTTTGAATTGCCGGCTTATCGAGGGTAATTATCCCAATTACAACTCGGTTATTCCGACGAATAATCCCAATCGTTTAATTATCGACCGCGCTTTGTTTGTCAACGTCTTGCGTCGTGTATCCGTATTTGCCGATGCTGCTTTGGGATTGGCTAAATTACAACTGAAAAACGGGGAGTTGGTCGTATCTACCGAGAATAAAGACTACTCGATTTCAGCAGAGGAAAAAGTGGCATGCAATTATACCGGCGACGATTTGACTATTGGATTTAAAGCTTCGTTTTTGATAGAAATCTTGAATAATATATCGGCGACCGAGGTACTCGTAGAACTTTCGGATCCGACTCGCGCCGGGGTGATCCTACCGCTGGAAAATAAAGAAAATGAAGATTTGTTGATGCTGTTAATGCCGATGATGCTCAGCGATTTTTAATAAAGCCTAAGCGATTGAATAACAGAAGATGAATTTGAACTTAAAGAATCCGCTTGTCTTTTTCGACTTGGAAACGACCGGAACGAATATAACGACTGACCGAATTATAGAGTTGGCTTATGTAAAGGTGTTTCCGAACGGAAAAACAGAAGAAAAAGATATTTATATCAATCCGGGAATGCCCATTCCTCCGGCTTCGACGGCCGTTCACCATATTACGGACGAAATGGTGGCCGATAAGCCGCTGTTCAAAGATGTGGCGCGGAATATTGCGAAGGTGTTCGAAGGAGCCGATATTGCCGGATTTAACTCCAATCGTTTTGATGTTCCTCTACTTATAGAAGAGTTGTTGAGAGCCGGGGTCAATCTCGATATATCGAAAAGAAAGTTTGTCGATGTACAAACTATCTATCATATCATGGAGCCTCGCACGTTAAAAGCCGCTTACAAATTCTATTGTGGAGCGCCGTTGGTCGATGCCCATTCGGCTTTGGCCGATACGCGGGCGACTTATGAGGTGTTTAAGGCTCAGCTCGACCGTTATACAGAGGAGATGAAAGAAGAGTACGAGGGAAAGTATCTCACGAACGATATAGACTCGTGGGTATCGTTTTCGACTCAAAATAGAAATGTAGATTTCGCAGGGCGTATTATTCTTAATGAGTACGATGTGGCTGTATTTAATTTCGGGAAATACAAAGGGCGTTCCGTCGAGGAAGTTTTCCAATTAGAACCGAGTTATTACAGTTGGATGATGCAGGGTGATTTCCCGTTGAATACGAAAAACGTTATAACTGAAATATATACTCGCGCACGCCGGCGTTTCTAAATTGCGTAAAAAATAGAGCTTCAACGATGTTGAAAGGAAAACATATCATATTGGGTATTACGGGTAGTATAGCCGCGTATAAAGCAGCCTATTTACTGCGTCTGCTGATAAAGCGGGGAGCCGAAGTACAAGTGGTAATGACTCCCTCGGGGAAAGAATTCATTACGCCGGTTACCTTGTCTTCGCTGAGCGGCAAGCCTGTGGTTAGTGAGTTTTTTACGGCCAACACTGGCGAATGGCATAGCCACGTCGATTTGGGGCTTTGGGCAGATGCTTTGCTCATTGCGCCGGCAACGGCTGCGACAATCGGTAAGATGGCCAACGGGATAGCCGATAATATGCTTGTTACGACTTATCTGTCTTGTAAAGCTCCTGTTTTTGTGGCTCCAGCAATGGATTTGGATATGTATGCCCATGCTTCGACACAGCGTAATTTGGATATGTTGAGGTTATATGGAAATCATATCATAGAACCGGCTATCGGTGAGTTAGCCAGTCATCTTACCGGCAAAGGACGTATGGAAGAACCCGAGAAGATAGTCGAAATACTTGATCGTTTTTTTGAAACTTCTAAGTTGCTTTCCGGGAAAAAAGTCTTGATTACAGCGGGACCTACTTACGAGAAAATCGATCCGGTGCGTTTTATCGGTAACTATTCGTCCGGGAAAATGGGATTTGCCCTTGCCGAAGCCTGTGCCGAGGCGGGAGCCGAAGTTATGTTGGTTGCTGGCCCGGTGAGTCTGAAAACGAATCATTCATCGATCAACCGTATCGATGTCGAGTCTGCCGAAGAAATGTATCGGGCTGTGCTATCCGAGTACGACCGGTCGGATATAGCGATCATGTGTGCGGCCGTCGCCGATTATGCTCCCGAAACGGTAAGCGATGTGAAATTGAAACGAACAGGTGAAGATCGGATTCTTCGGCTTCGACCGAATCCCGATATAGCGGCAGAGTTGGGACGAAGAAAAAGACCCGGACAGTGTTTGGTGGGTTTTGCTCTCGAAACCAATGACGAGGAAATGAATGCCCGTTTGAAGATGGAGAAAAAGAATCTCGATTTTATCGTTTTGAATTCATTGCGGGATGCAGGTGCAGGATTCCAATGTGATACGAATAAGGTAACTGTTATCGGCAAGCAGGGAGAACCGGTGGAGATTCCGTGTAAGCCCAAGATCGCGGTCGCTGCTGATATTGTGGATATTATCGGCCGTTATGTGTCGGAGGATCGTTGAATCGTTAAACGGTAGAAACTCCTTCAATTGAGTGTCTTGAATAAGAGAGATGATATGAAAAGAAATGTCTTGTATTTTTTACTTCTCCTCCTTCCTTCCCTGTCAGCTGCACAGGAGTTAAATTGTCGTGTAGAGGTGAATAGTGACCAGATACAGGGCACGAATAAAGAGGTGTTTACGACTTTAAAGGAAGCTATAACCGAGTATATTAACGATAGAAAATGGTCTACTGCTCAAATTTCGCCGGTCGAACGGATAGATTGCTCCATGCTTTTTACCGTTAAGGAATATACCGATAATCGGTTTGTCTGCGAGTTGCAAGTGCAATCGCGGCGTCCGGTATATAACAGTTCCTATACGACGACACTCATCAATTTCAAAGATACCAAAGTAGAGTTCAATTATCAGCAATACGAACCGCTTGTATTTTCCGAGACAAGTATAGAGAGTAATCTCACGGCTGTTATCAATTTTTATGTTTACATGATTCTCGGAGTCGATTTCGACAGTTTCTCGCCTATGGGGGGAACTCCATTCTACGAATTGGCACATCAAGTGGTGAATCTGGGACAATCTTCTATGGAAGCCGGGTGGAAGGCTTTTGAAGATACCCGTAATCGTCATGCTTTATTATCGGCGTTTATCGAGCAGGGCACTGCCGGATTTCGACAGTTATGGTATGACTATCATCGGGGCGGTTTGGACGAAATGGCTTTGAGTGTAGATAAAGGACGGGCAAAAATAACCGATGCTATACAGCAATTACAGAAAGTATACGAAGCTGCACCGATGTCGGTACTCATTCCTTTATTTAAAGATGCGAAACTCGATGAATTGGTAAATGTGTATTCAAAAGCTCCGGTTTCGGAAAAAGAATCGGTATATGAAACGTTGAGCGGCATCTATCCTACCGAGAATACGATACTCGAGAAAATACGTCAGACAGAAAGATAAAGTGTAGTTACTATGATCAAGAAATTGAGTATTCGCAATTATACGCTTATCGATGAACTCAATATTGAATTTAACTCGGGTTTTTCGGTGATAACAGGTGAAACGGGGGCTGGTAAATCTATCATATTAGGTGCATTGTCGTTGATATTGGGGCAGCGTGCCGATTTGAAATCATTGAAACGTACCGATGAAAAGTCGGTAATAGAAGGTCTTTTCGATATATCGTCGTATCATCTGCAATCTTTTTTTGAAGAGAACGAACTGGACTATGATGCTAAGGAGTGTATTTTGAGGAGAGAGATTCTTCCGTCGGGCAAGTCGAGGGCTTTTATCAATGATACGCCGGTTTCTGTGACTCAGTTGAAATCATTAGGAGAACAGCTTATCGATATACATTCTCAGCATCAGAATCTTTTGTTGGCCGATTCTCATTTTCAGTTACGTGTTGTCGATACGATGGCCGGAGATTTTAGTTTATTATCCGATTATCAACGGGAGTATCGTTCGTGGCGTGAATTATTGAGAGAATATGCTCGATTGCAAGATGAAAATCGATCGGGTAGGGAAGAAGAAGATTACTTGCGGTATCAGTTGTCCCAGTTAGAGGCGGCACAATTGAAAGAAGGAGAGCAAGAAGAATTGGAGGTAGAGCAGCAAACGTTGCAACATGCCGAGGAAATAAAGGGCGAGTTGGCGGCTATTCAGGGATATTTGCATGAAGAAGAGACTGGTGTTGTTCCTCTCCTGAATGCAGCATTGTCCAAAATGAAATCTCTCTCCCGGTTATATCCCGAAATCGATGAGTTGGTGGGACGGATTGAATCGGATTATATTGATTTGAAAGATATTGCTTCGTCGGTCGATCATTCCCAAGATAGTCTGAGTGTAGATCCCGATCGATTGTCTTGGGTTGAAAATCGTCTGGATATTTACTACTCTTTGCAGCAGAAGCATAGGGTGAGTACGACCGTTGAATTGTTGGCTCTGAGAGATTCTTTTGCCGATAAGTTGACCCGTATCGAAAATTTCGATGAGGAACTGTCGGAGCTAAGGCGAAAAATCGAGGTGCAGGAGCGAAGGGTGAGTGAGCTTGTTGGCAAACTTTCGGCAGAACGGAGAAAAGCTGCCGATCAAATATCCCGAACGTTGACTGAAAGGGTGAAACCTTTGGGGATGCCGAATTTACGGTTCGAAATAGAAATTTCTCCTCGTCAGCAATATGACGAAAATGGAGGTGATATTATTCGTTTTTTGTTTTCTGCCAATAAAAATCAACCGTTACAACCGGTATCCGAGGTCGCTTCTGGTGGAGAAATATCGAGATTGATGCTTTCGTTGAAAGCTCTCATTGCTCATGCTATGGCATTACCCTCGATTGTCTTTGACGAGGTCGATACGGGTGTGTCGGGAGAGATTGCCGATAAGATGGCCGGAATTATGAGGGAGATGGCCGAGTGCATGCAGGTGATCAGTATCACTCACCTGCCGCAGGTCGCTTCTCTGGGACAAACGCATTATCGGGTTTATAAAAGTGATACGGAAACATCGACAGCCACTCATTTGATTAAGTTATCGGAAAAAGAGAGGATTGAGGAAATCGCTCGTATGCTGAGTGGTTCCTCTTTGACGGCTGCGGCATTGGATAATGCTCGTGAATTATTAAAACGTAATGACTTGAAAGATGGAAAAAAATGAAATGATTTTTGGCATCCGAGCTGTAATAGAAGCAGTGGAAGCCGGAAAGGAAATAGATAAGATTCTGATAAAAAAAGACCTTCAAGGCGATTTGGCGAAAGAACTTTTCGATTTGATAAAAGGTCGTGGATTTTTCATTCAGCGTGTACCGGTTGAACGATTGAACCGGATTACCCGCAAAAATCATCAAGGAGTGATCGCTTTTATCTCGGCGGTGTCGTATCAGCGGTTGGGAGATATAATCCCTTCTTTGTTCGAGGAGGGGAAGGTTCCATTCATTGTTCTTCTTGATGGAATTACCGATGTACGTAATTTTGGAGCGATTGCTCGAACGTGTGAATGTACAGGCGTAGATGCCATTGTGTTACCCGAACGGGGAAGTGTCAGTGTGAATGCCGATGCGGTAAAAACTTCGGCGGGAGCTTTGTTGCATATCCCTGTTTGTCGGGAGCGCTCGATACATAGTGCTATTCGTTATTTGAAAGATAGCGGGATTAAAGTGGTCGCTGCTTCTGAGAAGGCTGTTATGAATTACACACGGGTGGATTATACGGTCCCCGTAGCAGTGGTTATGGGCGCTGAGGATACAGGGGTCGATGCCGATAATTTACGTTTGTGCGACGAGATGGTGGCTGTCCCTCAGGTTGGGAACATCGGTTCGCTCAATGTTTCTGTGGCAGCAGGCGTCATGATGTATGAAGTGGTTAGACAAAGATTTAGTGGCGATTCATCTTTTTGATTTATAGAGAAGAAGGAATGAAGTTTATTATTTGTAAAACTTCATTCCTTCTTCTCTATAAGACTAAAACATCGTATTTTACTTTTTATTCTTAACGGTTTTTAATCTGTAATGCTCTGGTTTAGCAGGGGTATTCATTTGGTCGTCAAGAATAACGACCGTTGTATCGCTCTCTACCCACAAGTTGACGGTTTGATTCGAGCCGCTGTCGGGGACTAGCTTGTAAACTTTGGCTGTTTTATCTTTTTTAGTCCCTTTATGTGATAGTTTTTTTCCTTTACTGTTTATTTTTTTTCCGCTTTTCCCATCGGCTGTTATATAGGTTGTTGTCATTTGGTATACGCCATTGACACTGTCTATCTTTTGGGTAATGATTACCAAGTAGTCCATACTGTCTTTTTTCCCAGAAGCTGTCGGTACTGTACCTTCATAAGCGAATACATCTACCAGTCCGGTCGAATCGGTTCCTACGATTTCTACGGCTTCGCCTTCGCCGGTCATCTGATTTTGTTTATTGTTTGACTGGCAAGCGATAAGAGCTGCCACGGCGAATAATGTAAAAACAAATTTTTTCATATCGTTATATATTGGTTTTTCCCTATAACATGTCGAAGCAATAAAAAGTTTACCCGAGTTGATAAAATCGCCTCAAAATTGTTTGAATAGATTCTGCGTGCCAACGGGCTATTTTTTCTCGTCCGCATTCCGATAGAAGTATTTTGCAATCTGCGTAGTTATCCATAAAAAGGTTTTCGGTGAGAAGTGCGGGGCAAACAGATTCTCTTAATATACCGAAATTCTCTTCTTTACAACCTCGAAAACGAAGTTCGGGAAAATGATTTTTCCAAAGGTCTTGAAATATTTCGGCGTATGATTTGCTTTTGTGACTACTTAAATAGGTAAATACTTCTCCACCGCTTCCTCCACCGGCATTCGCATGGATAGAGATAAGTAAACAATCACTTTGTTTGGCGATCGTATTGGCCCGTTTGCTGCGTTCCGATAAAGAAATATCTTCTTTTTCGGGTACTAGTCGGACACAAGAGATACCGGCCTTTTTCAATAGAATTTCTATTCGGGATACGATGTCGCGGTTAAACTCCCATTCGAATAGTTGACTACCGTCGGGCCATATAGGAGACCTCTTTCCCGGTGTATCGTATCCGTGCCCGTTGTCTAAAAGAATTTTTACCATAGTTCGATTTTATTTGGGTGGACAAATTTAGGGGGCTAGATGTTTATATTTATGGCATAATGATATACAGTAACAACAATTAGGTATGGCAAAGTACTTATTTCACCTAAAAAGGGGATTGTATAACTCTTGGGAATGCTGTTTCTTTGTCATGTCGAAACAATGATATTTCGCTATATTTGTAGAATATAGGATACGGTTCGGCAGAGTCAAATCGGAAATGAGATTTCCGTTTGCCTTTGCGCTCACCTTTGGTTATATTTGTATTTCAATGATACAAAAAAGTAAAAGAAAAAAATATGTATAAACTCGGAGCATATAATCAGAATAACCGAATGAGCGATTTGGTTTGTGACAATTACCCTGTGTTGTTAGTCATGAGCCGTTTCGGCATCGCGTTGGGTTTCGGCGATAAAAGTATCGGGGAGGTTTGTCGGGAAAATGGCGTACATACCGAAACATTTTTGGCCGTAGTTAATTTATTGTTAGACGAGGGTGATGTTGATGACTATAAAAATGTTATATCTGCCGGGGCTTTATTGGAGTATTTACATAATTCTCACGACTATTTTCTGAATTTCAGATTACCGGCTATTCGTTGTAATCTACTGAATGCGATAGATGGAGGAGAGAAAGATATTTCTATTGCAATTCTTCGGTTTTTCGACGAGTATGTAGCCGAGGTTCAGAAACACATGCGGTATGAAGAGAGTACTGTTTTTCCTTATGTAAACTCTTTATTGGCAGGTGTAAAGCCCGATATGTACAATATTGCGATATTTCGAAAACGACACGATCAAGTTGAAGCGAAATTGACCGAACTGAAAAATATATTGATAAAATATTATCCGGCATCGAGTAGTAATGAGCTGAATAGCGTGTTGTTCGATATATTTACATGCGAACAAGATTTAGCTTCGCATAATTATATAGAGGATTATCTTTTTATTCCGGTCATTCAAACGCTGGAATATAATATAGAAAGAAAAAAATGAAGCCTGTATTAAAAGTCGTCATAGCAGAACCTTCATTGATTATCCGTAAGGGATTATTGACTGTGTTGAAAAAACTGTCGACTCTCAATATCGAAGCGGCCGAAGTTGCCGATATGCAGCAGCTCCCAGCATTATTGTCGTGGCGTAGGCCAGATATATTGATTATAGATCCGGGATTGGCAGGTATATCGTCTATTATACAATTTAAGAAGAGCCTTGAAGGTCTCTCATTGAAATGCATTGCTTTACAGCATTCTTTGGCAGATGCTTCGGTCTTAAAAATGTATGATGGAGTCATCTCGGTGTACGATTCGGCAGAGCAGATTAAGGAAACGTTTGAATCGATGGTGCAGACTTCTTCTGAGAAAGAAGAACGACAAGAACCGCTCACCGAGAGAGAAAAAGAGATTATTATAGGCGTTGTGAAAGGAATGACCAACAAGCAGATCGCTGAAAAATTGTGTTTGTCTGCCCATACGGTCATAACCCATAGGAGAAACATCGCAGGGAAATTGCAAATACATAGTCCGGCTGGATTGACGATCTATGCCATAGTGAATAAATTTGTGGATATCAATGATATAAAAGATTCTATTTATAGTCGTGAGGAGTGATTACTTCGTTATATAAGTTATTTGATGTTGTTTTTGGGAAAATCCGCCTATGGGTTAGGCGGATTTTTTCATGGTGATAAATGGTAGGAAGTTGGTATGATGTAAATTTGTTTCGACTATCTTTGCATTATAAAAAAGAAAGAATGATTAAAGCCCTGTTTTTCGATATTGACGGTACACTTGTGAGTTTTCATACTCATCGTATTCCTCGTTCTACGGTAGAATCGTTGGAGAAAGCCAAAAAGAAAGGATTGAAAATCTTTATCTCTACGGGACGACCTTTGACTTATATCAATAATCTCGATGATATCAAAAGCCTTATTGATGGATATATTACTACGAATGGTGCTTATATATTGGTCGGAGATAAGGTAATCGCTTGCCATGCAATTCCCAAAGAAGATGTTTGTGCAATGATGAAATTTTCCGATGAGCGGAAATTCCCGTGTATATTGGTGGGAGAATCGGAAGCTCTGGTCTATAACACGACTCGGGAAATCGAAGAATTTTTCCATCGGTTTCTCGATTTGAACGATATCTCCGGTAATATCTCTTTGAGTACTCTTTTACAACAACGTATTATACAGATGACACCGATTATTACAGCCGAGGAAGAGGCAGAGATTATGCCTTGTTTATCTTCTTGTGAGTCCAGTCGGTGGTATCCTGCTTTTGCCGATGTAACCGCTAAGGGAGTAGATAAAGGAGAAGGTGTGAAATCGGTTGCAAAATATTGTGGTTTTTCCATAAGCGAAGTAATGGCGTTTGGCGATGGAGGAAACGATACCAATATGTTGAAAGTTGCGGGTATTGGTGTCGCTATGGGTAATGCCGGAGATTCGCTAAAAAAGGTAGCCGATTATGTGACAACTACTGTCGATGACGATGGTATAAAACGAGCTTTGGAGCATTTTCATGTAATATAAAAACCGCCCGATTTTATATTATCTGGCGGTTTTCTATATATGATCGGTTGTTTTTGTTTTTACGGTATTACCACACTAAACTCAGCGATAGAGGTCTTTTGGTTTCCGTTTATCTCTTCGATGGGTTCTAATTTCAAGTATCTTGTTTCCAAGACTTTCCCGAACGTGACGAATTGAGGAATAGGATTGTTCTTTATGTTGCTGAATTCACCGTTAAGTATAATGCCTTTCCATTCTTTTCCGTCGTTACTTTGATACAAATTATAGTGGAAAATAGTCCCATCGGTATTCCCTTCTTGTACCGGTGTGTAACAGAACCCTTTTATGCTTCGTATTTCTCCGAGATCGATGAGGATAGGAGAAAGACCGTCGCTGTAAATAGCAGTCTCGATTTTTTTGTCAATAGCTTCTACTGCTTTTTTATCTCCGATGAGACACTCTTGGGGAGTGAAAACCGAATTTTGTGCTTCTTCTGATTTTTCTATAATAGGGTTTGCATAGAATATTCCGGTTCGTAATATGGAGAAATCGGCTCTTGTCCGATTAATAGTCACTCTTAATTTGTCGGCGATAACATCGTCGAATCTCACCAGACGTTTATATCCTATTGTTGTGCCTTCGGAGATTTTTTTCCATACTCCGTTTATCGAAGCCTCTACGGTAAATGCTTCAATTCGTTGTCCGTTCTGTATATCCTCTTGCAGTAAGAGTGTATTCACGGGAGTCGTAGCCGTTATATTTATCTCGAAGGAATCGCCCTCTTTCCCGGTAATTTTTTCGTGAGAAGTTTTTCCATAATCGGTTGCAAATGTATGGCTTATATATTGAGCCAGTTCTTGAAGCCGTTTGGCATCGTTTTCATGAATCAACCCCCTTGTGTCGGGAGGAATATTGAGCAGTAAAACAGAATTGTATCCTACCGATTTGAAATAGATGTCCACCAATGTAGAAAGCGATTTTACCTTATCGTCTTCTTCCCGATGATAGAACCAGCCCGGACGAATCGATACATCGACTTCCGACGGGTACCAAAATAATTCGGTCGCTTGTTCTAAAAGGGCTCGACTGCCGAGGTCTTCCGATTTGTTTTTTAATCCTAATACGGTGTTAATACTGTCTGAACGGGAATATATACCGGGAACAAGAGCCGTTGCGCTCCATTCGGTTTCCCGCCCATATCCTTTTTCGTTTCCTACCCATCTTACGTCGTCTCCCATGATAGCCATGACAGCGTTGGGTTGTAACTTTTGTATGGTTTTATAGAACTGATCCCAGTCATATTCTTGTTTTTTACCATTAGGACCTTCACCGCAAGCCCCGTCGAACCAAACTTCGTGTATTTCGCCGTAATTTGAGAGTAACTCGGTAAGTTGTTCGATGAAAAATTTATTGTATTCGGGCGAGTTTCCGTAGCAAGATGCATTTCTGTCCCACGGAGATAGGTAAACACCGAATTTGAGACCATATTTGTCGCAAGCCTCTTTCATCTCTTTGACTACATCGCCTTTTCCATCTTTCCAGGGTGATGAAGCGACCGAGTGACTGGTTGTAGCAGTGGGCCATAAACAAAAACCGTCATGATGTTTGGCTGTGAGAATCGCCATTTTAAATCCGGCATCTTTCAGCGTTTTTACCCATTGTTCGGCATCTAATTGAGTGGGGTTAAAAAGTTTGGGATCTTCCTTCCCGTCTCCCCATTCTCGATTGGTAAAGGTGTTTATACCGAAGTGTAGAAATGCGGTCAGTTCCAACCGCTGCCATGCTAGTTGTTGAGGTGTGGGTGTCAGGTGTGCTGCTATTTCGACTTTTTGTTCGATTGTCGAGCCTTCGGGAAAAACGAGATGTTTTTCGTAATATTGTTTTTTGTTCGACTGACAACCTGCGAATAGGGCACAAATAGTGAGAAAAACACATGTATTTTTCATTGGGTATAAATAATTAGTTTCCATACAAAGATAATGATTCTATACAAAAAATAAAATACCTGTAAAATGTATGCTTTTGTTATAAAAAAGATAATGAGCGTTTAATAGGTGCATATCAGATTTTATTCGCTTATTCCATAGTAGTTTCCGTTTCCTCGTTCCGTATTTTACCTTGTATTCTTATGGGTTTGGAAAAATATGCCCTGAATTTCGGGAGATAAGTGTGTCATATATGTGATTAGCGTAAAGTCTTCCTATGGGGAGAAATATTTCTTTCCCGATAAGTTTTATTTTTTTCTTGGAAAACATTTCGATTTTTTCGATAGGTACGATATATGAACGGTGAATGCGGAGAAAATTTTCTTCGGGCAAAATTTCTTGAATCGTTTTCATGTTCGTTCGGGACAGTATGTATCCCCCGTTTTCCCGGAAAATTTTAGTATAGTTTTCCATCGCTTCGATATATAGAATGTCATTAATGGGAATTGTTACGTTGGCATATTCTTGTTTGATAACGATATTCTCGGGGACTTTTTCTGTTTCTATTCTGCGAATGGCTTTCTCGACAGCTTTTTTAAATCTTTCGTAAGCAAACGGCTTGTGTAGGAAATCTACGGCATCGAGGTCGAATCCGTTGAGAGCGTATTGAGCGTGTGCAGTGGTGAATATAAAGCAACACTCTCTGGGTAGAGCGTGAGCGATATCCAGTCCGTTGATACTATTCATTTCTATATCGAGGAAAACCAAATCGGGTTTGTGTCGTTTGATCTCTTCCAACCCAATACGAGGTTCGCTGAATGTCGAAAGATCCAAATTTCCAAACCGCTCACAAAATTGAGTGATGACAAGTAAAGCAAGGGGCTCGTCGTCAATAGCTATACAAGAAAATTTTTTCATTGTAGTCGAATGGTTAGTCTGATTTTATATTGTCGGTTTTCTTGGACAGCCGTTAAATTAAAGCGACCCGGATAGAGCAATTCTAATCGCTTGCGGCAATTTTCGATGCCGATAGCAGGGGTCTTTTCCTTTTTTTCTTTCATGACCGTATTTTCTGTTTCGAAAAGGAGTTGTCCGTTTTTCACTATAATTCTGATGAGTACGGTGCAATCTATATCGGAAGATGTACCGTATTTAAAAGCGTTTTCCACGAATGTAATAAGAATCATAGGAGGAATTGGAGCTTGGTCATCGTCGGTTTGTGTTTCGAAAGAAATGTGGGTATGTTTATTTAGTCTGAGAGCTTGTAAATCGACATATTGGCGAATATAATCTATCTCGTTACAAACGGGAATGGTTTCTGATGTAGTTTGTGCATACATATATTTGAGAATGTTGGAGAATTGAATGAATGCCGATTCTGTTTTATCGGATTTGGTCAATACCAAACCATATAATGCATTGAGTGTATTGAATAGAAAATGAGGATTGATTTGTGCCTTGTAAAGAGCCAATTCCGCTTTATTCTTTTCTGCTTCGATTTCTTGTTTGGACAGAATTTGGCGAAATAGTTCGAATGTCAGTTCTATGGCGAGACTGAATCCGGTGACGATGAGAAAGAAAAACCATACGGTTTGTGTTCGCATGTGCTGTCGTATACCCAAGTCCAGAGAAGAAGTGGAAAACTTGTCTTTTGGAATAGGTATCTGGCTGAGTCCCCATGTGATTATCAATAGAGCCGCTATAAGAAAAAAAACTTGTCCGAATTTATGTCTTAAAAAAAGTGAGGGTATGTTGGCTTTGCGGTAAGTAAAATAAAGGGCATATAAGTAAACGATCAATGTTAACATGAAATAGGTGTGGTGTATGATCCATTTTTCCACAGGAGCTAACATGATGATCACTGGTAGTATAACCAAACAAAAAAGTAAATCTATGTATGTACTGATACGAGTCTGCCTCATATTTTCATTTATGTGTCGGTTTATATTGAAGGGAGAGTAGTCGTTGAAAAATTTCTTTTATGACAAAGGTAGAGCTTTCTTGTGAATTTGTCAATTGTCATCATTTGCTGTTCGGCATCACTTTTTAGTCGTTTATCAATACATGTTTATCTGGTAGCAATATAATTTATAAATTTGAGAATTACTTTTCGGGGTAACGAAGATTAATCGCAAATTAAATAATCATCACATAAAACAGTAAAAATGAAACAATTTATTATTGCTATGGCTGTATTGTCTATGCTCTCGGCATGTAAAGAATCCCAACGAAGAGAAGGCACAGCAATGTACAAAACAATTACCGTAGAACCGACAAATAGGACTTTAAAGTCGGGATATACGGCGACACTGCGTGGACGCCAATTTGTAGAAGTACGTCCGCAAGTAAGCGGAATTATTACCGAAATAAAGATAAACGAAGGTGATGCCGTTCATAAGGGACAAACACTTTTTATCATAGATCAAGTGCCTTATAAAGCAGCTCTTGAAACTGCTGTGGCTAATGTGAAAAGTGCCGAAGCCAAGTTGGCTACGGCTCGACTTTCTGCTGAAAGCAAGGCCGAACTTTTTAAAGAACAGGTCGTTTCTGAATTTGATCTTCAAACGGCAAAAAATGAATTAGCCGAAGCAGAAGCGGCTTTGGCCCAAGCGAAAGCACAAGAAACAAATGCTCGTAACGATCTTTCATATACAGAGGTTAAAAGTCCGGTAGACGGTGTTGCTAGTATGATTCCTTATCGGGTGGGGGCTTTGGTGAGTAGTACTATTTCCGAACCTTTGGTATCGGTGTCTGACGATCAAGAAGTGTATGCCTATTTTTCCATGTCGGAGAATCAAATTCTCGACTTGCTTCAACAATATGGTTCTCTGCAAAAGGCGATGTCGCAAATGCCTGACGTAGAACTTACATTGAGCAATGGTAAGGCTTATGTACAACAGGGTAAGATTGATGCCATTAGTGGAACCGTCGATGAAAGTACCGGAGCAATCAGTTTGCGAGCCTCTTTCTCGAATCCCGACGGATTGTTACGTAACGGTGGAAGCGGGACGGTTCTTATTCCTACGGTAAGAAAAAATTGTATCGTTATTCCTCAGACGGCCACTTATGAGTTACAAAATCGGGTATTCGTTTACAAAGTTGTTGAAGGAAAGGCGAAATCTGCTCCGGTCGAGGTATTTAAATTGAATAATGGTACAGAGTATATCGTAGAATCGGGTCTTAATTCGGGTGATGTCATTATTGCCGAGGGAGCCGGATTAGTACGAGAGGGAACGATAATAGAAAGTCAGACGACCCAAGAATAACGTGTTGCCATGAAAATAAAAGTATTTATAGATCGCCCCATATTGGCGGGCGTTATATCCGTCGTGATACTCATTATTGGATTGATAGGTCTTTCCCAGTTGCCCATAGAACAATTCCCGGAGATAGCTCCTCCTACGGTTAGTGTTTCGGCCAGTTACACAGGGGCTAATGCCGAAACTGTGCAAAAGAGTGTGGTCGTACCTTTGGAAGAAGCTCTCAACGGAGTGGAGAATATGATGTACATGGTTTCATCATCTACGAATACTGGCTCTGCGAGAATTACAATCTATTTTCGTCAGGGTACAGATCCCGATATGGCGATGGTTAATGTACAAAATCGTATAGCTAGTGCCCAGGGGCTTTTGCCTGCCGAGGTTACGCGGAGTGGAATTACGGTTCGTAAACGACAGACGAGCAATATTAAAGCATTGGCTCTTTATAGTCCAGATAATTCATTCGATGAAAGTTTCTTGAACAACTATTTGAAAATAAATATTGAGCCCCGTCTTTCTCGTATAGCTGGCGTCGGCGAGGTGAATGTGATGGGAGCCGATTATTCGTTGCGTATTTGGCTCGATCCGGGTAAGATGGCAAAATACGGGTTGGTTCCGACAGATATAACGACGGTTCTCGATGAACAAAATTTGGAGGCTCCTACCGGTACTTTGGGCGCGGAGTCGGAAAATACGTTTCAATATGTATTGAAATACCGGGGGCGTTATGAAGACGAGAAAGATTATGAAAATTTGGTAATCAAGTCTCTTGCCAGTGGAGAAGTGTTAAGATTGAAAGATGTTGCTCGAATAGAGCTGGGTTCCCGTACTTACACTTATATTGGAGAGGTGAATGGACATCCCGGCTCTAACTGCATGATTGCGCAAACTTCCGGTTCGAATGCGAATGAGATTATCGAGGAGGTAGACAAAGTCGTAGCTGAAATTTCAAAATCTTTGCCTAAGGGTATGGAGTTGGTAGATTTGATGAGTTCCAAAGACTTTCTCGATGCTTCTATCAAGAACGTGATAAAAACATTGGTCGAAGCTATCCTTTTGGTGATATTTGTTGTGTATGTATTTTTGCAAAGTATGCGTTCGACGCTCATACCTTCTATTTCTATCATTGTCTCTCTGATAGGTACGTTTGCTTTCCTTTATGCGGCCGGTTTTAGTCTGAACATGTTGACTCTGTTCGCACTAGTGCTGGTAATTGGGACGGTGGTCGACGATGCGATAGTTGTGGTCGAGGCTGTACAGGCTAAATTCGATGAGGGATATAAATCTTCCTATTTGGCAACCGTCGATGCAATGGGAGGTATAACGTCGGCATTGATTACGACCACTTTTGTTTTCATGGCAGTGTTTATACCTGTTTGTTTCATTGGCGGTACGACCGGAACGTTTTATACGCAGTTCGGTCTCACTATGGCAGTGGCGGTAGCGATTTCGATGGTCAATGCGTTGACTTTAAGTCCGGCATTGTGCGCTTTGATTATGACCCCTCACGTGATTGGAAAAGGAGGCAAAATGAGTTTTTCTTCTCGTTTCCATATGGCATTTGATACGGCATTTCATCGTATCGTGATGAAATATAAAACAGGTGTGTTTTTTATGTTTAAACATAAATGGTTGGCTGGTGTATTGTTGGTAATTGCTGGCGCCGGATTGTTTATTTTGATGAAAACGACGAAAACCGGACTTGTGCCGCAGGAGGATATGGGAACTATTTTTGTAGATGTACGTACTTCTCCCGGAACGAATTTGGAGCAAACTAAGGTTGTAATGGACGAAATCGACAGGCGTATCAAGGATATTCCTCAGGTTCGTATATTCTCTAAGGTGACAGGTAATGGTATGATCAGCGGTCAAGGGGCATCGAACGGTATGTTTATCATTCGTTTGAAACCCTGGGACGAACGGATGGGCGATGAAGATGAAATAAATGCCGTTATCAATGAAATATATAAACGTACAGACGATATATCTTCGGCACAGATTATGGCTTTTGCACAACCGATGATTCCCGGCTATGGCGTGAGCAGTGGATTTGAAATTTATGTGCAGGATCAAAAGGGAGGTACGATTGAGGATTTGTTGAAATATACGCGTCAGATGATCGACGCTTTGAATGCCAGACCCGAAATCGCGCGTGCCACGACTTCGTTCGATACTAAGTTCCCTCAATATTTGGTCGAGGTAGATGCTGCCCGCTGTAAACGTAACGGAGTATCGCCGTCGGAAGTGCTGAATGTATTGTCGGGATATATAGGAGGAAACTATGCATCGAATATGAACCGTTTCTCGAAATTATATCGAGTGATGGTGCAGGCTTCACCTGAATTTCGGTTAGATACGGAAGCATTAAATAATATGTTTGTCCGTAATTCAGATGGTGAAATGTCCCCGGTTAGTCAATATTTGACACTGACTCGTGTGTATGGGGCTGAAACGCTGTCTCGTTTTAATCTTTTTTCGGCTATTAGTGTTAACGGCACACCTGCGGCAGGGTACAGCTCGGGACAAGCTATTCAGGCAGTTCGAGAGGTCGCGGAAGAGACACTTCCCGAAGGCTACGGATTCGAGTTCGGAGGAATGTCTAGGGAAGAGGCATCGTCGGGTAGTACCACTACGTTGGTATTTGTGATATGTGTTGTATTTATCTATTTGATTTTGTGTGCTTTATATGAAAGTCTTTTCATTCCCATCGCGGTAATTCTTTCCGTTCCTTTTGGTTTGGCCGGAAGTTTCTTGTTTGCTAAAATGTTTGGTTTGGAAAATAACATCTACTTGCAAACAGGACTAATCATGTTGATAGGATTGTTGGCGAAAACGGCGATTTTGTTGACAGAATATGCTTCGGAACGTCGTCGGCATGGTATGACAATTACCCAAGCGGCAATCTCGGCAGCTCAGGTTCGGTTACGTCCGATCCTTATGACTTCGCTTACCATGATATTCGGTATGTTACCTATGATGTTTTCGTCGGGTGTAGGAGCTAACGGGAATATTTCTATCGGTGTAGGAACTGTCGGTGGTATGTTAATCGGTACGATAGCTTTATTGTTTATTGTTCCTGTGTTGTTTATCGTATTCCAGACTTTACAAGAAAGATTAATGCCGGAACGTAAGTTACCCAAAATTGAAGAAAATAAATAAACTTGTGAATCATTGATATGAAAAGGATAATTATAGGTTTGTTATTATCGACCGGATTGAGCGGTTGCCACATATATAGGACGTATGAACGTCCTGAATTATCGGGAGTCGATAGTCTGTATCGAGTTCCGGCAATGACAGAAGATACGATGTCGCTTGCTGATTTTTCGTGGAAAGAACTTTTTACCGATACGGTTTTACAGCAGCTTATCGAAAAAGGAATAGCAAATAATACCGATTTGAATATAGCTCGGTTGAAAGTGCGTGAAGCAGAAGCTTTGTTGACCTCTTCTAAGTTGGCGTATTTGCCTTCCGTTTCTCTTACTCCGCAGGGAACAATCAAGAGTATAGGAGGAAATAGTCCGACTAAGACGTATAATTTGGCTGCATCGGCCGATTGGGAATTAGATATATTTGGACGTCTCACTAATGCCAAACGAGAGGCAAAGGCTGTGTTAGAGCAAAGTCAAGCTTATAAGCAAGCCGTCCAGACTCAGTTGATCGCTACGATCGCAAATAGTTATTATACACTGTTGATGTTGGATAAGCAACTCGATATTAGTAAACGAACGGCCGAGATATGGGCAGAGAATTTACGCGTTATGAAGGCTTTGAAAAAAGCGGGGCAAACTACTGAAATGGCTGTTGCTCAAATCGAAGCAAGTAAATTGTCGGTCGATGCTTCTTTATTGTCATTAGAACAGCAAATTACCGAGGTGGAAAATTCTTTATCGTCTTTATTGGGAGTGGTTCCTCAGAGGATAGATCGTTCGACATTGGATATGCAGTCCTTTCCCGATACTTTATCGGTAGGAGTACCTTTGCAGTTGTTGCAGAGACGTCCAGACGTACGCCAAAGTGAAGCTGCATTAGCCGAAGCTTTTTATACGACAAATCGGGCTTATTCGGCTTTTTATCCTGCCATTACGCTAAGTGGTTCGGTGGGGTGGACGAATGCAGCCGGAGCTATTATTTCTAATCCGGGGGAATGGTTGTTTTCTGCGGTGGGGGCATTGGTACAACCGCTTTTCAACAGAGGACAGAATATAGCTAATTTGAAAGTTGCAAAAGCTCGACAAGAGGAGGCTTTACTCACTTTCCGCCAGACACTCCTTAATGCAGGGACAGAAGTAAATGATGCTTTGTTACAATGGCAAGTTGCACGCCGACGATTGGATTTGGATCGACAGCAAATTATCTCGCTTCAATCGGCAGTCAGGAGTTCCGAGCTGCTGATGCGTCATAGTTCACAGAACTATTTAGAAGTACTTACCGCACGCCAGACCCTTTTGGATGCCGAGTTATCGGCCGTATCCGATCGTTTTGAAGAGATACAGGGAGTTATTAATCTTTATCATGCGTTAGGCGGAGGATATTAGGTAAGAAATAATTTCATTATAATGAATGACTCACCCTAAAAGTTCGAACTTTTAGGGTGTTGTTTTTTGTGATTAGTATAGAAATCAAGGTCATAAATAAATCGAAATGGTTAAATAACTTTCGTTTACTTTCGATTTATATCTTTTTGAGAAAAAATATTATCTTTGGCAAAATTATATATAAGTCAAATATAACAGTAAACTCTATATAAAGTTCGTTTTGTATTTGTCGCAAAGAAAGTACCAATGAAAGCAGAAACAAAATGTTGGATTATGGAGAGTTGTTTCGGTATTTTCACGGAAATAAGAAATAGTTGTTTAATATAATAAATACAGGACCTTTTAATATTTAAATGATTCTATGAAAACATTATTCCAATCTTTTTCTCCCTATTTAACGGGAGTAGCAGCGACTACTGTTGTTTTTTCTTTTTCGTCATGTAAGAAAGAAAATAAAGTTCCGACTTGTTATAATATTGTTTATATTATGACAGATGACCATACCGGACAAATGATGAGTTGTTATGATACTCGCTATATCGAAACTCCTAACTTGGATAGAATTGCTCGGGACGGAGTTCGGTTCACGAATAGTTTTGTAGCGAATTCATTAAGTGGGCCGAGTAGGGCGTGCATGCTTACGGGTAAACACAGTCATGCGAATGGGTTCACCGATAATACGACTTGTGTATTCGATGGTTCGCAGCAGACGCTGCCTAAACTTTTGCAGACTGCGGGTTACCAAACCGCTATCGTGGGGAAATGGCATTTAGAGAGTATGCCTACGGGATTCGACTATTGGGAAATTCTTCCCGGTCAGGGCGATTACTATAATCCCGATTTTATAACGATGAATAATGATACGGTTCGAGAAAAGGGTTACTTAACTAATATTATTACCGACAAAAGTATAGATTGGTTGGAGAAAGGTCGTGATAAGGAGCAGCCCTTTTGTTTGTTTATTCATCATAAAGCTATTCACCGCGACTGGCTGCCTGAATTGAAATATCTCACGTTATATGAAGATAAAGAGTTTTCAATGCCCGATAATTTTTATGATGATTACGAGGGGCGGCCGGCTGCTGCTGCGCAAACGATGAGTATTGCAAAAGACATGGATATTATTTATGATACGAAAATGTATCGTAAGGGAATGAAGTCACGTTTGAAGAAAGCCTATGGACGTAAGATAAAACGGCTTACTCCCGAAGATCGGGTAGCCTATGATGCGGTATATGATTCTATAACTGATGTATTTTTTCGGGAGAATCCACAGGGGAAGGAGCTGGTTGAATGGAAATATCAACGGTTTATGCGTGATTATGCAAAAGTCGTGAAGTCGTTGGACGATAATGTCGGACGAGTGTTAGACTATTTGGAAAAGGCCGGGTTATTGGATAATACGTTGGTTGTCTATACTTCCGATCAAGGATTTTATATGGGAGAACATGGCTGGTTTGATAAACGGTTTATGTATGAAGAGTCTATGCGAACACCGCTTGTTATGCGTTTGCCGAAAGGTTTTCAAAAGCGAGGCGATATTCCCGAATTGGTGCAGAATATAGATTATGCACCGACATTCCTCGAATTGGCCGGTGTGGAGATTCCCGATGATATACAAGGTATTTCATTGATGCCGTTATTGAAGGGCGAGCATCCGCAAGACTGGCGATCTTCTCTTTATTATCATTTTTATGAATATCCGGCAGAACACATGGTAAAACGCCACTATGGCGTTCGTACTGAACGTTATAAATTGATACATTTCTATGACGATATCGATCAATGGGAACTATACGATTTGCAAACTGATCCCACGGAAATGAACAATCTTTTCGATAAGCCGGGGTATGAAAGTATAATCGAGAAATTGAAACAGGAATTGGTCGGACTTCAAACTTTATACGGAGATTCGATAGAGTACCGATTACGGGATAAAAAATTATAGGATAAAAATTAGGGAAAGAAATTTAGAAATAAGTTGTTCAATATAAAGTTGCGGTAATGAAGAAAGGTTTTTGGATTATTTTGTGTATGTTTTTTATCCCCCTAGTTACTTTTGCCGGGAATATGAAATTGCATTATGATCGTCCGGCAGAGTATTTCGAAGAGGCTCTCGTTATAGGGAATGGGACGATGGGAGCGACTTTATATGGCGGTGTAAAAAAAGATAAGATTTCATTTAACGATATAACACTTTGGACAGGAGAACCCGAAAGTGAAAATTCTTCTCCCGATGCTTTTAATGTTATTCCCGAAATCAGAGCTTTACTGGATAATGAGGATTATGAAGGGGCAGATAAGGCTCAATACAAGGTACAAGGACATTACAGCGAAAATTATCAACCACTTGGAACATTGACGATAGAATATCTTGATGATACAGCTGGTATTTCTGATTACCACCGATGGCTCGATATTGGTAATGCTACGGCACGAACGCAATACTTGAAGGACGGAAAACTTTTTACGAGCGATTATTTTGCATCGGCTCCCGATTCGGTGATTGTCATTCGTTTGAAATCTGAAAATAAGGAAGGAATTCATGCGTTGCTTTCGTTCGATTCTCCGTTACCTCATAGCTCGCAGGTGGCCGATAATGAAATATCTGTTGAAGGTTATGCGGCTTATCATTCGTTTCCGGTTTATTATAAGGCGGAAGATAAGCATCGCTATGATCCGGAAAGAGGAATTCATTTTAAAACACTTGTGAGGGTTTTGAATGTCGATGGGAGTGTAAAGAATCGATATTCGGATAGTCGTATCGAGATTGACGGGAGCACAGAAGCACTCATTTTGGTAGCGAATGTTACGAGTTTTAATGGTTTTGACAAGGATCCTGTTAAAGAGGGGCGTAATTATCGCAGTCATGTAGAAAAACGTATGAAGTGTGCCATCGGTAAAACTTATGATGCTTTGCGAGAGGCACATATTAGAGACTATAAATATTATTTCGACCGTGTAAAACTCGATTTAGGAGATACAGATGACGATATTGCGGCATTGCCGACAGACAAACAGTTACTTTTTTATACTGATTGTAAGCAACAAAATCCAGATTTAGAGGAACTTTATTTTCAATTTGGACGCTATTTGCTCATATCTAGCTCTCGTACTCCGGGAGTCCCGGCCAATTTGCAGGGCCTGTGGAATGAAAGTGTGCTTCCGCCTTGGAGCAGTAACTATACAGTCAATATTAATCTCGAAGAAAATTATTGGGCTTCCGGTACGACTAATCTGATAGAGATGCAATATCCGCTGATAGAGTTTATTGCTAATCTCAGTAAGACGGGAAGAAAAACCGCAAAGGATTATTATGGAGTAGAGCGAGGTTGGTGTTTGGGGCATAATTCGGATATTTGGGCGATGACGTGTCCTGTTGGTCTTAATGAGGGGGACCCTTCATGGGCTTGTTGGACGATGGGGGGTACATGGTTGTCTACTCACATTTGGGAGCATTATCTTTTTACATTGGACAAGGAATTTTTGTGTAAATTTTATCCTGTGTTAAAGGGGGCAGCAGAGTTTTGCATGGATTGGTTAGTCGAGAAAGATGGAAAACTTGTGACCTCTCCCGGAACCTCTCCCGAAAATAAGTACATTACGCCTGATGGGTATGTGGGAGCTACTTCCTATGGAAACACTTCCGATTTGGCGATGATACGCGAATGCCTTATTGATGCCGCCGAAGCCTCGAAGGTGCTCGGGGTGGATAAGTCTTTCAGGAAAAGAATTAAAAAGACTCTTTCTCGGTTGTATCCGTATCAAATTGGGAAGGACGGTAATTTGCAAGAGTGGTATTACGACTGGCAAGATCAGGACCCATATCATCGGCATCAATCTCATCTTTTCGGGTTGTATCCGGGACATCATTTGTCGGTTGAGGAAACTCCCGAATTGGCGGCAGCTTGTGCCCGTACACTCCAAATTAAAGGAGATGAAACGACCGGTTGGAGTACCGGGTGGCGTGTAAACCTTTTGGCTCGGTTACGAGACGGAGAAAAAGCCTATCATATGTATCGTAGGCTTCTTCGGTATGTCAGTCCCGATAACTATAAAGGAGAAGATGCGCGGCGTGGGGGTGGAACTTACCCGAATTTGTTGGATGCTCATTCGCCTTTTCAAATAGATGGTAACTTTGGTGGGTGTTCGGGTGTTATAGAAATGCTCATGCAATCTTCGACCAATAAGATCGTTCTTCTTCCGGCATTGCCGGAATCATGGGCCAATGGTAAAGTACAAGGTATTTGTGCTCGTGGCGGGTTTGTCGTCGATATGGAATGGAAAAATAGAGAAGTTGTATCATTAATTGTCTCTTCCCTTAAAGGAGGACAAACTGAGATTTGCTTCAATGGAGTTTCGAAAAAAGTCGTATTTAAAGCCGGTGAGAAGAAAAGATTGTTGTAGTTGAAAAGTAGTATGCATTATTCTATTTTTAGTTAAATAGTTATCTTTATTTTAACATCTGTTTTAACTTTATGAATTAACACTGCGAAATTCTTCTCTTTATCTAAATTTGAAAACTTAAAAGGTCATAAAGACTATTGATTCTGAAAAATATCGTTTAGCTATCAATCGGGTAAGCGTTATTTCCCTTTTTGTGCTAAAAACATATTAAAATGTTTGGTTATAAAGAACAAAACACCCAAATGAAAATGATTGGTATGTTGATTATTATTAGTATTTTTGTGAAAAGTTAATACCATTGATTATGAAAAAATTAATATTATTATTTATCCTTACTTTATTCGGAATGAGTTGTGTAGTTGCTCAAGACAATAATCTATCTCAAACTTCCGACTTAAAAGCTTATGTAGATAGCCTTTCTACAAAGTTAAATACATTGCAACATGATTATGATTACCTGTATTGTAGTCATGAAATTAATCGGCTACAGTTTGAACTTAAAGATTTAATGCATGATGTAAATTTTGACTCAAATGCTATTCTTATCAAGTGTTTTCTTGGAAGATATGATTCTGATTTATACTCTATTTATAGAAGTGGTTACAACTCACAGGTTGACTTATATGACTCTTTTAAGGAAAGTGTTGAACTTGTTCAAAGGGCAGTAAGATTAAGGATTCTTTCTTCTAATTTTACCCAAAATGAAATAGACGTTTTGATGAATGGCTGTGAAACTCTTGATCGTTGTTTATCAGCACTGCAATCTGCATTAGATTATTGTGAGCTTGTTATAGGCATATATAGAGATTTGAAATAATTTTCGTCTTTTAATAGCATGAAAAGTTAGAGTATCTTTGTGGTACTCTAATTTTTTTGTACTATGAAAATAATTATCAACGGTAAAACTGCTATTCTAAGGAAAGGAACATCGTTTAAGTTCGTTTCTGAAAATTACTCTGTAATGCTACGGAGTATTTCAGTTTTCATTATCGTAGATATTTTAAACCTCCTCCATGCCGTGTCCCGTAGTATTACGGGGTGTTTTGTCCAGCAAAATATAGGGGAGGTGTCCGCAAGGACGGAGGGGTTAACCTTTACCGCAAAAAACTTATGAAACCTTTCCAATCCCTCTCCTCAGAAACTGTCGTTTCTTCGGCGTCTCCCCTATATCGCTAACGCAACAGGGGAGAAGGGTAAATACACCCCCTCTCATTCATTAATATTCAAGTCTATCCCCATGAATTTTCTACTGAGCCGTTATTGTTAACTCCCTTTGGTTTGGAGCTGAAAAAAGGGAACTGTAAAAGTTCCCTTTTGTGATCCGCTTGGGGCTCGAACCCAAGACCCCAACATTAAAAGTGTTGTGCTCTACCAGCTGAGCTAGCGAATCTAACCTTGTTGCTTTTTGTAAAAGCGTTGCAAAGATACGGCTTTTATTGGAATATGCAAGCGGTATCTGTAAATTATTATACTTAATTTTATCGGTATAAAGTCATATTTTTATTTTATGCTTTGATTATTAGCGCATAATACTTTCAAAAAGAGGTATAAGTAAAGAGGTGATAACTCCCATCAGCCCGATGGCCAAGCCACTGATAGCTCCTTCGACGGCTCCCAATTCGATGGCTCGTGCCGTTCCTAGCCCATGTGCCGCCGAACCTAAGGCAAGCCCTCTGGCTACTCGGCTGTTGACATGGCAGCGGTCGAGAATGGCAGGACCGACGATACCACCCAAAAGCCCGCAGCCAAATACGATAACTGCGGTGAGCGACGGTATGCCATTCGAGTGTTCCGACAAGGAGATAGCGATGGGTATGGTTACCGATTTAGGTTGCAGTGACGAGGTGATAGTCTCGTCTACTCCCATGATTCTACAAATAGCTATGACACTTACTATACCTACGATACCGCCCGCAAAGACGGCGGTAAGTACGGGTATCTCTTTCCCTCTGATTTGCTCGATTTGTTCGTAAAGGGCATATCCCAGTGCAACGACCGAGGGTCCTAAAAGAAAGCTGATGAAACTACTACCTGCACAAAACGTGTCATAGTCAATGTCTAGTAATGAAAGGAGAGCTATGATAAGCACCATAGCGACTAGAAGAGGGTGAAACAGAGCTATGTGTTTTTTTCGGTACAATTTGCAGCCGGCTAAATAGCTTCCCAATACCAATAGGAGTATAAAGGGAGTAGAAGAAAATATTTCACTCATATTTTTTCACCTCCTTTCTTATGGGATAATTTACGGTCGAGCTGTTCTTCGGTTACTCCGACGACAACGATTACCAGCAATGTTGTCACAACCGATACGGTGAGTAATACTACCCAATTGCTCATGAGTATTTTATATTCGTGCATTAGCCCTATGCTGGCGGGAACGAAAAACAGAGCCATATTGCGGGTGAGTGCCGAGGCTGCTTTATCTACATCGTGCGGACGGATCCATTTTAAAGTGAGCGCGATGAATAGCAATATCATGCCGCATACGCTGCCGGGAATGAGTTTCCCGATTAGCAGACTCATCATCTCTCCTAATACATAGAAAAGCATGATGTAACAAAAACCTTTAATCATTTTTACTTAATCTTGATAATACCTGAATACCTTCTGTTATTTATTTTTATAGTGAATACCGTCTTCGCAGGCGGTAATGAATCCTTCGTCCTGTAAAAAGCGCAAGCTCTCGATAACCTCGTTCTCTGGATAGGGGAGGCTTTCCACGATTTTGTTTCGGCTGATTGCCCCATTTCCGAGCAGTCGCTGTATCTCTTTCGCAATTTGTATCGGAGTATTTTTTGAGACGGTCTCTCGTTTTTTTCGTTCGATACAGTTGTCGCAATAGCCACATTCATAATCTGCTTTTTCTCCGAAATATTCCAGGAGCATTTGTTGGCGACAGCGAGAAGAGATAGCGTATGTAATCATACTTTTTATGCGATCTGCCATACGCTCTCGACGCTCTTCATAGGCTTCGCGGGTAATTTGTACATAGCGGGGCTCCATGCGTTCCCGGGTATAGACGATGTATGGGGTGCGACGCCGGGGAATATAATGTAGTACATGCATGCGGTTCAGTTTTAGCAGCGATTCATACACTTCCTGCTGGTTCATGCCGAGCCGTTGGCACAACAAATCTTCATGAATATATGTGTAGTCGGCGAACAGTCCAGTATAAGATCGCAACAAGCATTGCAGCACACGGTCGGTTTTAGGATCACTTTCTCGTAATTCGTATAGTTCGTCCTTGTGTACCAGAATCATGATTCGGGATAGAGAGTCGGTTTCCTCGATAAATTCGATATATCCCGAAATGGTAAGTATTTTCAGCGCGTTGAGTACAGGTGTGGCAGCATACTTGAATGTGGTGCAAAAGCGTTTCAAGTTAAACTCGTAAATCGAGTCCATGCCACAGCCTAATGCTATTTCGAGAAAATTGCCTACGCGTTCGTAAACTTTCAATATAAATTCCTTATCGGGAAATTCCTCGGTCAACCTTTTGTGCAACGTGGCTTTATCTCTTCGGGCATAAAGCAATACCGCATAGGAACGGGTTCCATCGCGCCCCGCTCGTCCCGCTTCCTGAAAATACTCTTCGGGGGCGTTCGGCATTTCGATATGGACGACAACCCTTACGTTTGGTTTGTCGATACCCATGCCGAAGGCATTTGTCGAAACCATAACCCGGATTTCGTCTGCTTTCCATTTTTGTTGTTTATCGGCTTTTTCTTCCGAGTTCAATCCGGCGTGAAAAAAATCTGCCGATATACCTGCTTTGCGCAATTCTTCGGCAACTTCTTTCGTGCGTTTTCGATTCCTCACATACACGATAGCGCTGCCCGGCACACGGTTGAGTATGCGTAGCAGTTGTTGGAGCTTGTCTTCTCCTTGTCTTACCACGTATGAAAGATTGGGACGTGAGAAACCGGTGCGGAAAACTTGTCCGTTGCGGAAGGATAGTTTACGTTGTATATCTTCGGCTACTTTGGGGGTAGCAGTAGCTGTGAGTGCCAGTATAGGGACTTCGGGCAGAATATAACGTATGTCCGCTATTTTCAAATAGGCCGGACGGAAATCGTATCCCCATTGAGAAATGCAGTGAGCTTCGTCCACGACGATAAAGGAAACCGGCAATCCTTTAATACGAGCGATGAATAATTCCGTATCCAGACGTTCCGGTGAAATGTACAGAAATTTATAGCGTCCGTACAGGCAATTGTCGAGAGTGACGATCATCTCACGACGTGTCATACCGGCGTGCAGATAAGCTGCCCGTATCCCTCGGCTGCGTAGGTTATCTACTTGGTCTTTCATCAAAGCGACCAATGGAGTAATTACTAAACAGATACCTTCCCGGCTGAGGGTGGGAACTTGGAATGTGAGGGATTTTCCTCCCCCTGTCGGCATTAATCCCAACGTGTCATGCCCGTCGAGCAGTGAGGTGATGATCTCTTCCTGCATAGGACGGAATTGGGAATAGCCCCAATATTTATGCAATACTTCGTGGATAATTTCGTTCATTCCTTTTGCAGATTTGGCGCAAAATTACAATTTTATCTTTTATGACGTAGAAATAGCGAAATAAATCTGATTGTTATCGATTCGTTCAAGGTCAGAGGGGCGTTTTTTTGAATTTTTTTATTTCTTGATTAGTATAAAGTAAAGAGGGTTGCAATATCTAAAAAAAAGCGATATATAATAAAAATAAAGTTTGACCGTTATTATGATATGTGTTTTTAGTTAGAAAGATGAATCAAATACGGAGAATTTTATTATTCGGCTGCTTTTTCCCTACTATTTTTAACATAAAGGCTTATGACTTTGAGCATGAGAAGATTTATTATAAAATTACATCTGAGTCTGAGGCGACCGTTGGTGTAGATAGGGGAACGACTGAGTATATTGGGAAAATTGTTATCCCCGAAGAAGTTCAAGGTGGAGATGGAATTTTTGTTGTTGGACCGGGTGGAGAGATTATTGGGCCACCTGTGGTTGATTATTCAAAGACGTATAGAGTGACATCGATTGAAGAAAATGCTTTCGGAGGCTGTTTGGGGGTGGAAACTGTGACTTTCCCTGAAAGTATCATTTCAGTTAATAAATGTGCTTTCCAAAATTGTTTGTTTTTGGTGCAAATCTATTGTTTGGGACAGGTTCCACCTGTTTGTGATTCTAGTAGCTTTGATAATGTAAATAAGAAGGATTGTGTACTATATGTTCCGAAAGGACGATTGGCTGCTTATAGGAATGCACATGTTTGGAAAGATTTTCCTATGATTGTAGAATCTGATTTTTCAGGGATTGTAGAAATCCAAAATTCTGTGAGAATATCGGGAAAAGAAGACCGAATAATAATAGATGGTATAACCGAAGGGTATGTTTGGATTTATGATATAAATGGAGTATTGGTAAAAACTTTGCCGGCAACTGGCGAGCGTATGGAGATTCGGTTACAAGAAAGAGGTATTTATCTTGTTAAATATGCAGGTAGGACGGTTAAGGTAAAGATATGATTATATTCAATCCTGTCTTGTAATTTTATTTCTAAAAATGTAAATGGTAAACAGTAGGGAGAGATTTACAAGAAATCTCTCCCTACTGTTATATTGTGTCAAATAATATTATTCCGAGGGGCGCATATCTTTGATAAATAACTGTATCGAACCATTGTTGTGGGTGTTCTCCTCTATGGTGTAACAAATATCGAATGGTTTGCCGGCTTTGATATGTTCGAAATGCTGACTCATATTAAATGCAATTCCATTCATGATATTTTTCGATTTGCTATCCACCAGTTCCAATTTCACGTGTTCGTTCTTTTTTCCAACAAGGCGGCTTGTTCCGTAATCGGTTACACGCCGGGTGCAGAAAATAGGTTTTTGGTTTCCCGGGCCGAACGGATTAAATTGTTTCAGCATAGTAAAGAAATCGGGCGTGATTTCATTGAAATTGATTTCTGTATCTATGTCGATTTGCGGTTCCATCTGGTCTGGTAAGATGTGCCGGGCAACGTGCTCCTCGAATCGAGCCGTAAATTCCTTGATGTGTTCTTCTTTCATCGATAATCCCACGGCATAGGTATGTCCTCCGAAATTTTCGAGTAAGTCTCGACAAGATTCTACGGCTTTATAAATATCGAATCCTTGTACCGACCGAGCCGACCCTGTGGCCAGTCCGTCGGATAGGGTAAGAACGACGGCCGGGCGATAATATAGTTCCGTCAGGCGTGAGGCCACGATACCTATAATTCCTTTGTGCCAGTCTTTATTGTAAATGACAATCGATTTCCTTCGATTTATGTCGATATGTTCTTCCAATATTCTGCTCGCCTCTTCGGTGATACGTTTATCGAGCTCTTTACGATCCTCATTGTACTGGTCGATATTTTGACTTTTTTCCAAAGCTCCTGCCATGTCTTTGGCGACCAGCAGGTCTACCGCTTCTTTTCCCGATTGCATACGTCCCGAAGCATTGATGCGAGGCCCTATTTTGAATACGATGTCGCTGATTGTAATATTTTTGTTATTCAATCCGCATACTTTCAATATACCTCTTAAACCCATGCTAGGATTGGAGTTGAGTCGTTTAAGACCGTGATAGGCGAGGATTCGGTTTTCTCCGGTTATGGGTACGATGTCTGACGCTATGCTCACGGCGACGAGATCGAGCAGCGGTTCCAGGTCGGAAGTTATGTCGATACCGTTATTGATGGCAAACCCTTGCATGAATTTGTAGCCGACACCACACCCCGACAAGTGTTTATAGGGATAGGTTTCTCCTTCTAATTTGGGATTGAGTATAGCTACGGCATCAGGCAATTGGTCATCGGGCATGTGATGGTCGCAGATGATAAAATCGATTCCTTTGCTTTTGGCGTAAGCTATTTTTTCTACGGCTTTGATGCCACAGTCGAGAGCGATGAACAGCGTGATACCGTTTTCGGCGGCATAGTCGATACTTTTGTCGGAAATACCGTATCCCTCTTCATAACGGTCGGGGATATAGTAGTCGAGTCCCGAATAATAGTTTTGTAAAAACTTATATACCAGAGATACGGCAGTCGTCCCGTCTACGTCGTAGTCTCCGTAAATCATAATTTTTTCTTTACTCCCTAATGCACGATTAAGCCTAACTACAGCTTTTTCCATATCTCTCATTAAGAACGGGTCATGGAGATCGGACAGCTGGGGCTTGAAAAACTTCTCCGCTTCGGCGGCAGAAGTAACCCCTCGTTGAGCGAGTAGCTTACAGAGTGCAGGGACCTTTGGATATCGGTCCCCTAATGTCTGGGCTATTTGTTGTTCGTTTGATGTAAGGGGTAAGTAATTCCATTTACTTATCATTTATATGTTTTTTATTTTTTATCTGTCTTAATGCCCCATTATATAATCGAGAAAGATATTTTCGACGATATAACCGGGAAAGTGTACGAGGTAGGATTACCTTAAATTCCTTACCCTCATGAGGCTATCGCGGTGAGAAGGAGATGTATTTTTTACAGACAATCCTTTTACACCTTATTATTGCCGTAAAGTTATAAAAAGACATTCAATGTTGAGCCGTTTTTAGGAATTAAAATTATAAATCTTCAAATTTTTAACCTCCTTCAAACAATGAGTGTAAATAGTGTTATGGCGTTAGTAATAATTCATAGTCCACGACATCTAACCATCGGTCGAATTTTAGTCCCACTTTTTTGAAATGGGATACTTGTTTGAATCCGAGTCTGATGTGGAGTGACTTGCTGGCTGTATTGTCGTCTGTTATGCATGCTATCAATGCGCGATAATTTTTGTTACGGCACTCTTCGATTAATTTTTGCATGAGTAGAGTCCCTATGCCTCTGCCTGTGTATGCGGGAGATAAATAAACGGTTGTTTCTGCTGTATATCGGTAAGCAGCTCTTTCTTTCCATGCATGGGCATAACAGTATCCGACCACTATGCCGTCTGTTTCATAGACAAAATAGGGATATTTCGACGATATTTGCACGATACGTGACAGCATATCTTCTTCGGTTAAAGGTTCGGTTTCGAATGAAATTATGCTGTTTGTGATATATTCGTTATAAATTTTCGTGATTGCTGTGGCATCTTGTGGCTTTACGTCTCTTATCATTGTTTCTCTGTTTTACGATACGGATATATAAAGAATCGGTAAACTGTTATATACGAGGGTTCGTGTTTTATAAGAAAACGAGAAAGGGGCAAAAATTTATTCGCCCCTTTCTCGTTCGATACGATGATTATTGATTGTCTTGTATCATGTGTACATCTACTTGTGGATAAGGGAAGTGCAGCCCGTATTTGTCAAACTGTTTGTAGACTTGTTCGTTAAAGTCGAAGAATACTCCCCAGTAATTCTCGGAAGCTGTCCATACTCGTACGGTTATTTCGATCGCACTATCGGCTAGACTGCTTAGGACTACAAACGGAGCCGGGTCATCGAATACTCGTTTGTCTGCTGCAAGCAGTTCGAGAATGGCTTTGCGAGCCGTATCGAAATCGTCGCCATATGCGATGCCTATTTTCCAGTCGACACGTCGGCGTCCCTCTTTGGAATAGTTGTTCAGGCTGCCTGTCGATAATCCTCCGTTAGGTATGATAATCGTTTTGTTATCCGGTGTATTGAGTATGGTATTGAATATCTGTATCTCCTTTACAGTTCCCGAGTAACCTTGCGCTTCGATAAAATCTCCCACTTTATAGGGTTTGAACAGAAGTATCATGACCCCTCCTGCGAAGTTTTGAAGCGTACCGCTCAAAGCCATACCGATGGCAAGTCCGGCGGAGGCGAATATGGCTAAAAACGAACTGGTGTTGATACCGAGTATTCCTATCACGATAACGATGAGAATAAGCATCAAGATGATGCGTATCAAGCTGAGTAGAAAGGTCCGCAGGGACAGTTCGACGTTACGGCGTATGAATGCTTTGGAGATAAAATGATAGATACGGTTGATGATCCACTTTCCGATAAAAAATACAGCCAGTGCGATAGCTATTTTTACCGCTCCGTGTAATATGGCACTGATGGCTTGTTCCATGAATTGCTGGAACGATAGAGACGAAAGTGCCGATAATTTTTGTTGCCACGTTTGGGCGATTTCTTCCGGAGCCGGAACTTCTGGCGTTTGAGCCAGTAAGGATTGTAAAGAATTGAAAATTGACATTATGAATAGAATTAAGAGTTTAATTATTGTCGGGATAGACTCGTTTGTACCAATCGAGGGTCGTATAATATCGGTCGAGGGTCGTGTTTCCTGTTCCTAAAATGTAGCAGCTCAGGCCGCAATGTTTGTAAATGGAGACATCTCCCATGACCGAAGGGGTTGCCGCATGGTAGAGTATGGCTTGGGAGAGGGCTTGCTCCAACCCTGTATTTTCATCGGGAGTAGCGATTCGCGATAGAAAATCTTGTAAGTCGAAACAAATATATGGCGGTTGACGATCGAAATGTTGGATATTGGAAATATCGGGCATGGCATCGTTTCGATGAGCCTCGAAAATTTCATGGATACTATCGGCTAATGCTTCCAATCTATGGCAGTCCGCCAATCCCACGGTAGATGTGCGATATGCTCCGCTTTGAGCATTGTAATAAGTATAGATTGTATTGCAAACATCTTTGAGATCGAGATGATAATCGAATAGTTTTGGAATGGTCAACGAGTAGGGCATTCCGGCTCCCAAAACTTCGGCTGCCGATCCTATATAATAATCGGCCTTGTTTCGTAATTGGTAGGCACATTCTATTCCACCCATGAAACAAACGTCCGTGAGAATGAAGTGGAATTGTTTATCGGGTATAGCTTCTGCCAGTTCGTCTATTTCCATATAATTTTTGCCGTCTTGCCCGAAAGAGCGTGTGGGCAATTCGTATCGTCGAGCCGGTGAAAGAGCTAACGAGGAGTTTCCCGGAGCCCAGCCGGTGCTGTGAGACCAAAGTATCAATCCGTATTCTTTCGCTGGAAATAGTTCTTTCGTTTCGTCGATTACCGAACGCATGACTTCCGTGGTAGCCGAGTTGCGGTCCGGGTATTCGTTTATAATCGCTTTTTCAGCCGAACCAGATTCGTTTTTCCTAATTTGTATAAGCTGGGGATTTGTATCGTATCCGTCGCGGTAAATAATGAGATTTCCTCCATTTAGACCTCCCGATGCAGCGACTTGTAACATGTCGTTGATATTTTGCGTATCGAAACGGTATATCGATCCTAAGTTGTTGTTCGACAACATATAAATCAGTACCGTACGGCTTACGGGTTCTTGCTCCGGTTCTTCACGGTTTACAGGTCCTTGTTCCGGTTCATCTTCGTTGGCGCATCCCGAAAATAAAGCGACAATTCCTAAGAAGAGGATAATCCGATGGCTGAATAAAATACTATATATAAATTTACGATTACTCATCATTTGCAAAATTAACAGAAAAATTTAGAATGTCTGTTGCTTTTGAGTCGTTTTTGCATATCTGATATGTGAATGTAACGTCTAAACCCGTACCTTTGTTATATAAAATATGGGATATGAAAAATTTTTTGGTTCTCGTTTGTGTGGTAGGGTTACCCTTTTATGTATTGTCACAGTCCTATTATCAATGGGTAGAGAGGGCCGATAGTTGCATCAAGGCGAAAGATTGGGCGGGAGCAGAGTCGGCATTGGTAAGTGCGTTGCGAACCGAGCCTGCGAATGGGCAAAATTCGTTGCTTATGTCCAATTTGGGTACGGTACAACGTTATGCAGGTAATTATGAAGCTGCACTTCGGAGTTATACGAACGGACTGTTGATGACACCTCACTCAGTTACTTTGTTGCGGAATCGGGCGGCTCTTTTTTCCGAAATAGACAGTATAGATCGTGCCTATCAGGATTATAGCCAGATACTGTTAATCGACGATACCGACGAAGATGCGCTGTATCATAGAGGTTTGATTGCATTGGAGCGGGGAGATACGATTTCGAGCCGTGCCGATTTTGAACGAATCTTGAAATTGAATCCGGCGAGTGCCAACGGTCGCATAGGTTTTGCTTCGTTGTTGAAAGTGATGGGCTATTATCCCGAAGCCATAGAGGTCTATTCGCAGGTAATTCGGGTAAACCCCGAAAAGGAGATACTTTATGTAGGGCGGGCGGAAGCCTATTTGTTCGCTGGACAATATGCCAAAGCCGATAAAGACATAGAAAAGGCTATCGAGTTGGCTCCCGATGACCCGGTAGTATATGTATTGAGGGCGTTGGGCAAATTGGCGAGGTATGAAAGAGAATCGGCGAAGGCCGATTTGAAACGAGCCGTGGAACTTGGTTATGACTCCAAAGAGGCCGAGCGTTTATTGGAAGAGGAATAGAATCCTTTTTTTATATTTTTCTGGGACAAGAATAAAGAGAGATTTTTATTCGTTTTGTTGTACCGGCAAAAGAAAATATATACCTTTGTTGTATGATTGGATTGGTACGCCATATTGAGTATTTATTGTTGCATAACGATGATGTTTTTATTCCCGGTTTGGGTCGTTTTACAGTTCTCTGTGACGAAGCGAAAATACAATCGGGCGGTACATCGTTTCTCCCACCTGTGAGAAAAGTCGTATTTGAATCCGTTGCAACGGGAGATTCCGGGTTATTGGTTCGTTCGGTCATGCGTGCCGGTTTTATTTCTTGGGACGAGGCTGTTGAGGCTATTGCCGAAGAAGTCGAATCTGTTTATAAACACTTGGAGCAAGGTGGCGATTATGGTTTCGGACGGTTGGGGCGATTGGTCTTAGTCGATGGTAACGTGTGTTTTCAGCCACAGGAAAATAATTCTATCGAGAATCCCCGCTTCGGTTTCACCCCATTGGAAATAACTCCTCGTGAGGAAGAGGCGGAAGATAGGAAGATACCGACGGTTGAAGCTGAAAAAGTTCGTGACCGTGTATATATATCGTTTCATCGCCGTACGGTGCGTGCGGCAGCAGTAGCAGCGGCAATAATTGTGTTTTTATTAATGCTTTCTAAGCCAATCAATACACCCGATACCACCGCCAATTATGCAGGATTATTGTCTGCCGAGTTATTCGGTCAGGCGGATACTACGACCGACGAAGCTGTCGTTAATGATTTTGAATCCGTTTTGGGAATCGATGAAATGCCCGATACGATTGCTGCTGGGGAAGAAAATGTTTTGGAAACCGCTGTACACGATATTGAAACAGCGAGAAATACCTACTATATTATAGTGGCTTCGCTTCCGTCAAAACAGATGGCCGAGAAGCAAATCGAGTGTTTTCACCGACAGGGCGTTTCTACCGATTTACAGATTTATGAGACGGCGCGTAAATCACGACTCTATGTAGCGTCATTCGATGATTTTGATGAAGCTCGTCGATATCATTCTCGTTTGGTACAGGAGCAGCCTCTTTTTGCGAATGCATGGATTATGAGGGCGGGAAACTAAGAGAGCTTTTGGGTTACCTCGGGAGAAAAATCTTGTTTTAGTTTCGAATTACCGGATAAGAATGCTTAGTAAAAATCAAATTAAACGCATACAATCGTTAGCTCGAAAGAAAGGCCGGAGAGAGGAGGCCTGTTTTATTGCCGAAGGTAATAAACTCGTGGAAGACACACTGTCGGCTTTCGAGTGTGATTTGATATTGGCTACTCCGTCTTGGATTGTTTCGCACGCTCACGAATCGTTGTCTAAGATACAGGAAGTCGACGAACAAGAGATGTCGAAAGTTTCTCAGCTCGTTACACCACCCGATGTTTTGGCTGTATATCGCATACCCGAATATCATTTAAATATCGAGGCTCTGAAAAAGGAGTTGGTGTTGGCTTTGGATACGGTACAAGATCCCGGCAATTTGGGAACTATCGTTCGCTTGGCCGATTGGTTCGGTATTCGCCATATCGTTTGTTCCCCCGATACCGCCGATCTTTATAACCCTAAGGTTGTGCAAGCCACTATGGGGGCATTGGCTCGAGTAAAAGTTTATTATACGTCGTTGCCCGATTTTCTCTCTCAGGTGGATTCGTCAGTCGTGTATGGTACATTTCTCGATGGGGAGGATATTTATCATACCCCTTTGACGAAATCGGGGGTAATTGTGATGGGAAACGAAGGAAATGGTATATCGGCCAAGTTGGAACCTTATATAGGGAAACGGCTGTATATTCCTAATTATCCGGTCGGGCAGCCTACTTCCGAGTCGCTCAATGTGGCGGTTGCAGCAGCGATCACATGTGCTGAGTTTCGTAGGAGGCAAATCGTATAAATAGTATGGCAAAGACAAAATCGGTTTACTTTTGCAATAACTGTGGGGCAGAGTCGCCCAAGTGGATAGGACGTTGTCCCGTTTGCGGCGAGTGGAATACCTATGTGGAAGAGGTAGTGAGCACGAAATCCATGGCCGGTGGTCGGGACGAGTTCGGCACGATGGAACAGAGTAAAGTACGTCCTCAACGGATAGACGATATTCAGATTACGGAAGAGTCGCGAATCGATTTGGGAAACGACGAATTAAACCGAGTATTGGGTGGTGGTCTTGTGCGGGGATCATTGGTGCTGATAGGCGGTGAGCCCGGTATCGGTAAATCGACGTTGATCCTACAAACCGTACTTGCTTTAAAAGGACAGAAGATATTATATGTATCGGGGGAGGAAAGCGCAAGGCAATTGAAATTGAGAGCCGAGCGAATAGGCGGGAACGCCCCCGACTGTTATATCGTGTGCGAGACATCGCTCGAAGATATATTCGTGCATATTCGTAATGTTGCCCCTGATATTGTCGTTATCGATTCCATACAGACGATTGCTACCAGTGCGATGGAGTCTTCACCGGGTAGTGTGGGACAGGTGAGGGAGTGCGCCGCCTCGTTACTCAAATTTGCGAAACAGACCAATACACCGGTTCTTCTCGTAGGCCACATTAATAAAGAAGGCAGCATTGCCGGGCCGAAAGTGTTGGAGCACATTGTCGATACAGTATTGCAGTTCGAGGGAGATCGACACTATTTATACCGTATTCTCCGCTCGATAAAAAATCGGTTCGGAAGCACTTCTGAATTGGGTATTTACGAGATGAGGCAAAACGGGTTACGTGAGGTGAGCAACCCGTCGGAAATGTTATTGACTCAAAATCACGAAGGTTTGAGCGGTGTTGCCATTGCTGTCACGATAGAGGGTATACGCCCTTTCCTTATCGAGACACAGGCGTTGGTCAGTACGGCAGCTTACGGTACGCCGCAACGGTCGGCGACAGGATTCGACCTGCGGCGAATGAATATGTTACTTGCCGTTTTGGAAAAGAGGGTCGGGTTCAAATTGGCACAAAAAGACGTTTTTCTCAATATTGCCGGAGGCATAAAAGTTAATGACCCCGCGATGGATTTGGCCGTAATCAGCGCGATCCTTTCTTCCAATATGGATATGGCGATTGAGGCAGGAACTTGTATGACCGGCGAGGTTGGGCTTTCGGGAGAGATACGCCCGGTCAATCGGATAGAACAACGCATTCTTGAAGCCGAAAAATTAGGTTTTAAACGTATGCTCATACCGCAAAATAATCTGAAAGGCTTTGATACTTCCCGATTGGCGATAGAATTAGTTTCCGTGCGTAAAGTAGAGGAGGCCTTTCGGCAACTTTTCGGGTAAATAGGATATAGAGAATATGATTCGAGAATTGCAGTTAAGAATTCTGCCCGAACAAGCAGCTTCGGAACAAAGCATAGCAGCATATGTGGCTCGGGAGCAGAGTATGGATATACGGTCGATAAAGTCTGTGAGGGTATTGAAACGCTCGATAGATGCCCGTCAGCGTACGGTCATGGTGAATTTGAAAGTGCGGGTATACATCGACGAATTCCCGCAAGATGACGAGTTCCCCCGTATCGAGTATGGCGATGTTTCGGGTAAGCCTCGGGCGATTGTCGTGGGGGCAGGGCCAGCGGGGCTTTTTGCGGCATTGCGTCTGATTGAGTTAGGTATTTGTCCGGTCGTTGTCGAACGGGGAAAAAACGTGCATGACCGTCGCAAGGATATAGCTCTTATCAGTCGGGAACAGAGAGTCGACCCGGAGTCGAATTATAGTTTTGGAGAGGGGGGAGCCGGAGCGTTTTCCGACGGTAAACTCTATACTCGCAGCAAGAAGCGGGGAAGTGTCGAGCGTATTCTTCAAATTTTTTGTCAGCACGGAGCATCGGTTTCAATCCTTTCTGATGCTCACCCTCACATCGGGACCGACAAGTTGCCGAGGGTAATCGAGCGCATGCGGAATCGCATTATCGAATCGGGTGGTGCGGTACATTTCGAGACCCGAATGGAGCGTTTGATTATCGATGGCGATGAGGTGAGTGGAATTGTTACAGCCGATGGTCGTGAATTTACCGGCCCTGTTATTTTGGCAACGGGGCATTCGGCTCGCGATGTTTATTATATGTTGCACGAGAACGGGGTGGAGTTGGAATCCAAAGGTATTGCCGTAGGTGTGAGATTGGAACACCCGCAACAGTTGATAGATTCCATTCAATACCACAATCCCGAAGGTCGGGGGAAATATCTTCCGGCTGCCGAATATAGCTTTGTCACGCAGGTGAAAGGGCGAGGCGTCTATTCGTTCTGCATGTGCCCCGGCGGATTTGTAGTCCCGGCAGCCAGTGGTCCTGAACAAATTGTTGTAAACGGTATGTCTCCGTCGAATAGGGGTTCGGTATGGGCTAATTCGGGTATGGTTGTGGAGTTGCAGCCGGAGGATTTCGGAGCCCGGTTTTCTATGTTTGGAGTTTTGGCGGGGATAAAATTTCAGGAGGATCTCGAACGGCAGTGCTATTTGAACGGGAACTGCAAACAGACGGCTCCTGCCCAACGCATGACCGATTTTGTCAATCGTCGCAATTCGTTCGATTTGCCTCGCTCCTCTTATTCACCGGGACTCATCGCTTCGCCGTTGCATTTCTGGTTACCCGATTTTATCGTCTCCCGGTTGCAGGAAGGATTCAAATATTTTGGGAAAGTATCTCATGGATTCCTCACCCGGGAAGCCGTGATGATAGGGGTGGAAACTCGCACCTCTTCTCCTGTACGAATACCACGTGATAGAGAGTCGATGACTCATATTCGTTTGCGGGGATTTTACCCTTGCGGCGAGGGAGCTGGTTATGCGGGAGGAATTGTTTCGGCCGCTATCGATGGAGAACGTTGTGCCGAAGCTCTGGCTATGCAAATTAAACAATCGTCGTCTTTCGATCGTTCTGTTTAAAACGAATATATGAGGCTGATTTATCTTTTTCATAGTGGTTTTTTGATCGAAGCCGAGGATTTTTCAATCATATTCGATTATTATCGAGGAGGTGAAAATATCATAGAGAAGGCTTTGCGTAGGCGGCAGCCTATGTATGTTTTGGTCTCCCACGAACATCGCGACCATTATAATCCCGAAATACTGACTTGGAAAAACTTGAATAACGATATACATTATATTTTCCCTTGCGAAATGTTCTCGTTGGACGAGCTTTCGGGGTTGCCGAATATCGTGTATCTCGATCGGGGAGAAAGTTATGAAGATGACCGATTACGGGTGAGTGCATTCGGTTCCACCGATATGGGGGTGTCCTATTTGGTAACAGCCGAGGGTGAAACAATTTTTCATGCTGGGGATTTAAACAATTGGCATTGGCGTGACGAGTCTACCGAAGAAGAGGTGCGGGAAGCTGAAACTGCTTATTTATCGGAATTGGATTATATGAAGCGGACTATTAAGTCTATCGATGTGGCGATGTTTCCGGTCGATGCCCGATTGGGAAAGGATTATATGAGAGGTGCAGAGCAGTTTATCGGGGAATTTAAGGTAGGTATGTTTGTCCCTATGCACTTTTATCCGGCGGTGCGTAAAGCCGAATCCTTTGCTCCGGTAGCGAAGCGATACGGTACAGAATTTGTTTTATTAAGCCGTACGGGAGATTCAGTAATTATATAATAAATGCTTATAAATCATGGAAGTAAAAGCAAAATTTGACCATTTTAATGTGAATGTAACAGATTTAAATCGCAGTATAGAATTTTATTCGAAGGCATTAGGTTTTACCGAAGTTCGTAGAAAAGAGGCTGCCGATGGTTCTTTTGTATTGGTGTATCTTACCGATGGAGTTTCGCCGTTTTTGTTGGAACTCACTTGGTTGAGAGATCATAAAGAAGCATACGAGTTAGGCGAAAACGAAAGTCACTTGTGTGTGCGGGTATCGGGCGATTATAATAAAGTGAGAGCCTATCACAAAGAAATGGGTTGTGTATGTTTCGAGAATGAAGCTATGGGACTTTATTTTATTCACGATCCGGACGACTATTGGATTGAGATACTTCCAGCCAAAGAGGGTATTGCTTTATAAATAGTGAAAAGCTGCATTTCTTGACGTAAGGATGCAGCTTTTTTTTAATTGAGTTGATAGAATGGCAAAAAGATTTTACCTTTGTAACATTCCATTACGTAAGATGGTATGGAAATTTGTTCGATTAGATAAATAGCTTAGATGAATCGGGTAATTGATTTTCATTGAAGTTAGTTTGTCAAAACCATGAATTTACATAAGAGTTTGGTATGATCACATTTTGTATTGCTTTGTTGCTGTTAGTTGCCGGATATTTTGTTTACGGTGCTTTGGTTGAAAAAGTTTTTGGCGTTAATCCGGGGAGGCAGACACCTGCCTATGCCTCGACAGACGGTATCGATTATATTCCTATGCCGACATGGAAAGTTTTTCTCATACAATTTTTGAATATAGCTGGGTTGGGGCCTATTTTCGGAGCCATTATGGGTATCCTTTACGGGCCTTCGGCCTATTTGTGGATTGTGTTCGGGACTATATTCGGTGGAGCTGTGCATGATTATCTGTCGGGTATGCTTTCGGTTCGTCGGAATGGGGCTAGCCTGCCCGAGTTAGTCGGCGATGAACTGGGGTTGGGAGTTAAGCAAGTCATGCGGATTTTCTCTCTGCTTTTGATGATATTGGTAGGGGCTGTGTTTGTAGTAAATCCGGCTAATCTACTCGATTTACTTACGGGGGAAAATACGACCACGACCATGTGGATTGCTATTATATTCGGGTATTATATATTGGCCACGTTGCTTCCTATCGATAAACTGATAGGGAGGCTTTATCCTTTATTTGGATTTGCTTTGCTGTTTATGGCGATCGGGATTATGATATCTTTGTTTTTGCGTCCAGACAGTTTACCGGAATTTCACGAAGCGATAGGTTATACACGACCGGACTCTGATGTAAATCCCATATTTCCTATGATGTTTATTTCGATAGCTTGTGGAGCTATTTCTGGTTTTCATGCTACACAATCTCCGATGATGGCTCGTTGTCTGAAAAATGAAAAAATGGGACGTCGGGTATTCTATGGGGCAATGGTTGTCGAGGGTATCGTCGCTTTAATTTGGGCGGCTGCGGCGATTGCCTTTTTCAATGGGTCATTCGATGCACTTTCTGAGTTCTTGAAAGGGAAAACTCCGGCTATTTTAGTCAATGATATATCGGTGGGCTGGTTAGGAACTTTCGGTGGAATTTTGGCTATGCTCGGTGTCATTGCGGCGCCGATAACCTCGGGCGATACTGCGCTCCGGTCGGCACGTTTGATTGCTGCCGATTTTTTGCATATTCCTCAAAAGAAAATCCGAAATAGACTATTGGTTTCTATTCCGATTTTTATTCTTGCATGGCTCGTGATGATGATCGATTTCGAAGTGCTTTGGCGCTATTTTGCGTGGTGTAATCAAACTTTGGCTGTGTTTACATTGTGGGCATTGACTGTTTGGTTGGCTAGGGAACATAAGTGTTATTGGCTCACTTTGATTCCGGCGCTGTTTATGACGATGGTGACGGTTACTTACATATTTTTTGCTCAGGAAGGGTTTCGGTTGTCCTATTCGGTTTCGCTGGGCATAGCCGTCTTTGTTACGTCGTTATTGTCATTTTTGTTTATCCGTTTTCTCCGCACTCTATCGAAGAGGGTGTCTATAAAGAGATAATCGATTGGTGTCGTTATGAATAATTTGACTAACTATCATTCTCATTGCGATTTTTGTGATGGGCATGCCCCTATGGAACTTTTTGTACGGGAGGCTGTGAAAGAAGGGTTTTCCTCATACGGTATTTCCTCTCATGCTCCATTCCCTGTACAGAATGGTTGTAATATGCAAAAAGAGAAAATGACAGCCTATTTGGAAGAATTTCGTCGTTTGAAGCGACTGTATTCCTCCGAGATAGATTTATATATAGGTCTTGAAATAGATTTCTTAGACGATTCGTTCAATCCTTCTATCGACTATTTTCAATCCCTTCCTCTCGATTATCGTATCGGGTCTGTACACTATATCGTTGCGCCCGACGGTACGCCTGTCGATACAGATGGATCACCGGAACGATTTCGGAACTATGTGGATACGTATTTCGATGGAGATGTTAAAGAGGTAGTTCACCGATTTTATCGTAGTTCCTTTCGTATGATCGAGCTGGGGGGCTTCGACTTTTTAGGACATTTGGATAAGATAGGGTTGAATGCCTCTCTCTATTGTCCGGGATTGGATCGTGAATCGTGGTATAAAAAATGGGTGACAGACTATCTTGAAGAAGTCGCTTCTCGAAATTTATTGGTCGAAGTCAATACGAAGGCTTGGGAGACTCGTGGACGTTTTTATCCGAATTATGATTATTTCGAGTTGATGAATGATTTGGGAATTCGGGTAGTCGTTAATTCGGATGCCCATTATCCCGAGAAAATAAATGCCGGCCGGATAGAGGCTTTGTGCACTTTGGCACAAGCCGGGTACACCAATGTCTGGCAATTTTGTAAAGGTAATTGGGTCGACGTTCCTATTGAGGATTAAATTCCGTTCGTTCCCTTTCTGTAATAATGTAATTGTTTCTTTCTTAGTTACAGCTTTTTTTGTATCTTCGTGCCGATTTTTACGCAAAGATTATTTAAGAAATATATGGGCAAGAAATTCACCGAATATTCTCGTTTCGACCTCTCGGAAATCAATAAAGAGGTTTTGAACCAATGGGATAAGCAAGATCTTTTTCACCAAAGTCTGGAAACGCGCGAAGGGTGTCCTTCATTCGTATTTTACGAAGGTCCGCCTTCTGCTAACGGTATGCCGGGCATTCACCATGTGATGGCCCGTTCCATTAAAGATATATTCTGCCGGTACAAAACCATGAAGGGATTTCATGTGAAACGTAAAGCCGGGTGGGATACTCACGGGTTGCCCGTTGAGCTTGGGGTTGAAAAGGCTTTGGGTATCACCAAAGAAGACATCGGTAAAACCATTTCTGTGGCCGATTATAATGCGACTTGTCGTAAAGACGTAATGAAATTTACCCGCGAATGGGAAGACTTGACACACCGTATGGGATATTGGGTAGATATGAAGAATCCTTATATCACGTATGACAATCGTTATATCGAAACTTTGTGGTGGTTGCTCAAACAGTTGTATAATAAAAATTATCTTTATAAAGGATATACCATTCAACCTTATTCTCCGGCAGCAGGTACGGGATTGAGTTCACATGAGTTGAACCAACCCGGTTGTTATCGCGATGTTAAGGACACGACTTGTATAGCGCAATTCAAGATTAAGAATCCGCGTACGGAAATGACCGCTTTCGGAGAACCCTATTTCTTGGCATGGACCACTACACCGTGGACGTTGCCTTCCAATACAGCTCTTTGCGTAGGCCCGAATATCGATTACAATCTTGTACAGAGCTACAATCCCTATACCGGTGTACCCATTAGTGTAATAGTGGCGAAAGTTCTCGTGCGGACTCTATTCAATCCGAAAGCCGAGGGCCTTTCTTTGGAAGATTACAAGCCCGGTGACAAACTCATTCCGTGGAAAGTCGTTGCAGAATATAAAGGTAACGATTTGGCCGGAATGGAGTATGAACAACTGTTGCCGTGGGTAAATCCGGGAGAAGGAGCTTTCCGGGTTATTACCGGTGATTTCGTGACAACCGAAGAAGGTACAACCGGTATCGTGCATATTGCGCCTACATTCGGTGCAGACGACGATCGTGTAGCCAAGGCCAACGGTATTCCTCCTTTGATGATGCTCGATAAAGACGGCAATCGCCGTCCTATGGTCGATATGACCGGTAAATTCTATCTGATAGAAGACCTCGATCCTGATTTCGTTAAGCAGAACATAGATGTGGCGGCTTATAGCGAATATGCCGGCCGTTATGTAAAAAATGCTTATGATGCCGCACTTACGGCCGATGATGCCACGCTCGATATCGATATTTGCGTTTTGTTGAAGCAAACGAATAAAGTATTTAAAATCGAGAAACATGTGCATAGTTATCCGCACTGTTGGCGTACCGATAAGCCTGTGCTTTATTATCCGCTCGATAGTTGGTTCATTCGTACGACGGCTTGCCGTGATCGCATGATAGAACTCAACAACACGATAAATTGGAAACCGCAGTCTACTGGGTCGGGACGTTTCGGAAAGTGGCTCGAAAATTTGCAAGATTGGAATCTTTCCCGTAGCCGTTATTGGGGAACTCCGTTACCTATTTGGCGTACCGAAGACGGGAGTGAAGAGGTTTGTATTGGTTCGGTCGAAGAATTGTATAATGAGATAGAGAAATCTATTACTGCCGGATTGATGAATGAGAATCCTTATAAGAAACAGGGTTTTGTCCCCGGCGAATATACGGCTGAAAATTACGATAAGATAGATTTACATCGCCCGTATGTAGATGATATCGTGTTGGTTTCCCCTTCGGGAAAACCCATGAAAAGAGAGAGCGACCTCATTGATGTTTGGTTCGATTCGGGCGCTATGCCTTATGCGCAGATACACTATCCTTTCGAGAATAAAGAAGTATTTGACAAGCGGGAAGTATATCCTGCCGATTTTATCGCCGAAGGTGTAGACCAAACGAGAGGGTGGTTCTTCACGTTGCATGCCATCTCCTCGATGGTTTTCGATAGCGTGGCCTATAAAGCAGTTGTTTCGAACGGGCTTGTTTTGGATAAGAACGGAAACAAGATGTCCAAACGATTGGGTAACGCTGTCGACCCGTTCAGTACGATCGAAAAATATGGTTCCGATCCGTTACGTTGGTATATGATTACCAATTCTTCGCCGTGGGATAACCTCAAATTCGATTTGGAAGGTGTGGAGGAAGTTCGTCGCAAGTTCTTTGGAACGTTGTATAACACCTATTCTTTCTTCGCTTTGTATGCCAATGTAGACGGTTTCACATTCAGTGAACCCGAGGTTCCGATGGAAAAACGGCCTGAAATAGACCGTTGGATTATCTCTCTTTTGAACTCTTTGATTAAAGAAGTCGACGAACAGTTTGCCGCTTACGAACCTACTCGTGCAGGGCGGGCTATATCGGATTTTGTAAATGACAATCTCAGTAACTGGTATGTTCGGTTGAATCGTAAACGTTTCTGGGGCGGAACGATGACGGAAGATAAATTGTCGGCATATCAAACGCTTTATACTTGCCTCGAAACAGTTGCCAAGCTCATGGCTCCTATTGCGCCTTTCTATGCCGATCGGCTCTATACAGACCTTACTGCGGCAACCGGACGAGATACTCGATCGGTACATTTGGTCGATTTCCCGGTAAGTTGCAACGATTATATCGATTTGGCTCTCGAAGAGCGTATGCAGATTGCTCAGACTATGACTTCGATGGTATTGGCTTTACGTCGTAAAGTGAATATCAAAGTACGCCAGCCGCTCACGATCTTGATGATTCCGGTATTGAATAAAGAGCAACAGGATCATATCGAAGCCGTGAAAGATTTGATTCTGAGTGAGGTGAATGTGAAAGAAATGAAGTTTGTCGATAATGCGGCAGGTATATTGGTAAAACGGGTCAAACCCGATTTCAAAAAGCTTGGTCCGCGTTATGGAAAGATTATGAAACAGTTGGCAGCTACGATAGCTTCTATGTCGCAACCGGATATTATCGAATTTGAGAAGAACGGAACTTTTACTTTCGAGATAGATGGGCAACAGGCTACTATCGAAGCGAGCGATGTAGAAATTATCTCCGAGGATATTCCGGGTTGGTTGGTTGCTAACGAGGGTAATCTTACGGTAGCTCTCGACATTACGGTGACCGACGAATTGCGCCGCGAAGGTATTGCCCGCGAGCTGGTGAACCGTATACAGAATATTCGTAAAACTTCGGGCTTCGATATTACGGATAAAATCGATGTATATATCGCTTCTAATGGGGAGACCGATTTGGTTGTGGAGGAATATCGCGACTATATGTCTCGACAGGTCTTGGCCAATACGTTTGAGATATTGGGCGTTCTTTCCGGAGAGGCTGTCACCGAGCTGGACTTCGATACGTTTAAGGTGAATATCAGAATTGTTAAATCCTTGAAATAATGGAGGTCCATAGGGATATTTCTGTTATATTTGACCGGATATAGAACAATTTCCGTTTGTGGTCGGTTCTTTGAATAATTGAATGTGGAATTTTAAGTAGCAATAATTATGAGTGAAAAAACACGTTATTCCGATGCTGAACTTGAAGAATTTCGGCAGATTATTAATGAAAAGCTCGAAAAAGCATATCGTGATTATGATTTGTTGAAAGCCTCGATTATGAATACCGATGGCAACGATGTTACCGATACATCGCCTACATTTAAGGTGTTGGAAGAAGGTGCTAGCACTCTCTCCAAAGAAGAGGCAGGACAATTGGCGCAACGGCAGATGAAGTTTATTCAGCACTTGCAGGCTGCGCTTGTACGCATAGAAAATAAAACATACGGGATTTGTCGAGAGACCGGTAAGCTGATTCCGAAAGAGAGACTTCGTGCTGTTCCTCATGCAACTTTGGGAATTGACGCGAAGGAAGATGGAAAAAGAAAATAGTTTGCCGATATCCATATCAATCTGTTCTTTGTGGAAACAGGTAAAGAGGATTGGCAGTTTTTATGAAACTTACTGAAAAGTGATATTAAAATTCGACCTTCGGGGGCTGTTCTTTGGGTAGAAAGCACGAAGGTCGAATCTTTTTGAGATAGGATAAAAGTGAGAATCTTTTTATTTTGGATATGAAGAAATTGACCAAAGGGCAGGTTGCTCTTATTACGATTGTTCTTGTACTCATTGTCGACCAAGCCGTGAAGATATGGGTGAAAACTCATATGTATATCGGTGAATCTATACGAGTGACCGATTGGTTTTATATAGCGTTTATCGAAAATAACGGTATGGCCTTCGGCATGGAAGTGGGAAGCAAGCTGTTCTTGTCTCTGTTCCGTATTGTTGCCGTTGTTTTTCTGTCGTGGTGGATGCTGAAAATTAAGAATCGTCCCCAAGTCGCTACGGGATTCATCGTTTGCCTGGCTTTGATTATAGCGGGAGCTGCGGGAAATATTGTAGACTGCCTGTTCTATGGATTGATGTTTGACGATCCTGTCCCCCCTTTGGTCGCTTCTTTTGTGCCGGGAGACGGGTATGCCGGGCTATTCTATGGGCGAGTTGTGGATATGCTCTATTTCCCTCTGTTCAGTTTTTATTGGCCCGATTGGATACCGTGGATAGGAGGTGAGCGGTTCGAGTTTTTCCGTCCAGTATTCAATATTGCCGATTCGGCGATTTCGGTCGGAGTGGTTTGTATGATTCTCTTTTATCATCGTTATCTCTCTTCCGAAAATAAACAAGTTGAGAAATCCGAATAGCTTTATGAAAAATCCGATATGGATCATATGGTTGATTTTATGTTTGTCGGCATGTGGCAGCCGTACTCCGGATTATGTCATTAATGAGAAAGATATGGAGGATTTGTTAGTCGATATACACAAATCCGAAGCTGTCATAGAATCGAACTATAATATCTATAACAACAATGCCGATAAGAAAAAGATAAGAGAAGCCGTATTTTTGCGTCATGGAGTCACTCGGGAACAGTTCGACACGACTCTTGTATGGTATGGGCATCATATTGAAACCTATATGAAAATATACGATCGTGTGGTGGAACGATTGAAAGCCGAAAATGAGGAGGCCAAAAAACTGTTAGCGGAAGAAAATTCCCAAACGATGTCGCAGCCGGGCGATAGTGTAGATGTATGGAAACAAAGGCGGAGCCATATCTTCGACTCCCGGTTATCTACCAATTTGTTAGCGTTCGATATCGCTCCCGATGAAAACTTCCGTACTCGCGATTATTTCGAGTTGAAATTTAAAGTCGTCATGCTACCTAAATTAAGCGTGAACCCGCAAGTATATATGGCCGTACGTCATACCGATAATGGGGTGGCATATAACAGAATCGATATAGATAAGGGAGGGTGGTTCTCTTTGCCGTTACAATCCGATTCTGCTACGGCGTTGTCCCGTCTTTACGGATATATCGTTCTTCCGGAGCAATCGGTTCGGGAGAAGGTATATATCGATAGTTTGATGTTGATTCGTAAGCACTATAACGATCGTATTCTCGATGTGGATAATCAGGTGTATATGCCAGAGCAGTCGGTCGTAAGTGACGAATCTAAGAAAGCCGTTGCAAAACGGGTTACCAAATTGAAAAAGTTAGGTTCATAAGAGAAGATCATTGGATTATGAAGAAAGGATTCTTTTCGCATCAGTTGTGTTATAGGCGGTCGTTGCTCAATAAACACATTCTCTATCTCACTTTCGACAATAAAGTTGATAATATATTGCCGTTTCAGCGAGAAGTATCCTTGACTACCTTTTGTGAAGGTGTGTTGTTTGTCGTGTCGCCCGGTTTCGAACAGGAAAAAGAGGAGTTCTGTCGCATATTGCGGGAACAGCTCTCTGGCAATCCTTTGCTCACGGTAGGAGAGGCTATTATTCATAATCCCGTCTATCTTCGTAATATGGCCGACGACATTGCCCCTTGCAGTCTGTATACTGTCACATCGATAAATTGGGCGACGGCTCGGTTAAGAGACGACGAACTCACGTTGGTGAAAGTACTCTGAACAGACTCTTGTTTTATCAGCATGATTATGTTTTAGCTGGTGAGAAAAAAGTATTCAATTTTTTTCCCTACTCCGATGATTATCGAAGATAGGGAAAATATCGCTTGGTGTCATTCTCGGTTTCGTCCGGTTAATACTCCAAGATATATAAAGCTCTCGGGGGAAACTCCATAATGGGGGAGAACTCGATCTGTTGGTGTGTAATAATATCATGGGCGGATTGTACTTCCGATAAAATCTCGTTATAACGGCTCATGTCGACCGTCAGTGGAGAGTCGTTCCCGTTCATGATAACCAACACATTTTTCCCTTCGTAGCTGCGGCGATATACATATAATCCGTTGTTCGGCATGAAGTGCATCATCTCCCCGTGTGACAGACAGGGATTGTTTTGTCTCCATTTCAAGAGAGTCCGGCAAAAGTCGAAGGCTTCGTTTTGCAGGGGGGTGCGGTCTTGGGATAAGAAATCGTTAATCGTATCGCCCGGAAATCCTCCCGGAAAATCGAGGCGGACCAATCCGTCGGTCTTTTGCTTGCTCCCGTGCATTAGAATTTCTGTCCCGTAATAGATTTGGGGAATCCCACGGGTTGTCAATAGGAATGCGATGGCTTGTTTGTAAAAGCCCAAGTGGGAGGGTTCGGACAACAGAAAACGATTGGTGTCGTGGTTGTCGAGGAAGTTGAGTACATTCATTGGGTCGGCAAACATGAAGTCGAGTGCAAGGTGGTCGTAGATCAGATTCAGCCCGCCCCAACTGTCGGTTTGCGAAGTAAACGCATCACGGGCTATACCTTGTAGCGGAAAATCCATAACGCTTTTCAAGTGGGAGTTACGTGACGTATCCAAAATGCTGTTCCGTTGCCAATAGGCCGAACCGGCTTCGGTTCCGTACCAGCATTCTCCCACGATGTTGAAATTAGGGTATTCCCGGTTGATGGCGGCACACCATTCGGACATGGAATCGAAAAACACATACGGGTGAGTATCCATACGTATGCCGTCGATTCCCGAGAATTCTATCCACCAGATACTGTTCTGAGTCAGATATTTCATCAAATGCGGATTGTGCTGGTTCAAGTCTGGCATGCTCTCTACGAACCAACCTTCTACGGTCATGCTTTTGTCATATTCCGATACGTAAGGATCGAAGTGGGGAGTAAGACGGTAGGACGTTTGTCGATAACCGTCGGGGAAGTTGAACCAATCGTGCGACGGTCGGTCCAAGAACCAGATATGTTGGTCTCCGCAATGGTTGAATATCATATCCATGACGACTTTCATACCCCGGTCATGGCATTCGGTTATCAAATCCCGGTAATACATGTTTGTCCCGAACCGAGGATCGACCCGATAATAATCGGTTGTTGCATATCCATGATACGACCCGCCGGGCATATCGTTTTCGAGAACCGGATTCAGCCAAATGGCCGTTACGCCCAAGTCTTCGATATAGTCCAAGTGCTCGGCGATTCCTTTTAAGTCCCCTCCATGCCGGGCATCGGGATTGTTCCGATTTACGGGTGAAGGAAATCGCATGGACGGAATGACGTTTGTAGACGGGTCGCCATCGGCGAAACGGTCTGGCATAATCAGATAAAGTACGTCCGTTGCGTCGAATCCTTTCCGGTTTTTTCCCTGTATGGTTCTTGCATTGAGGGTGTATGGGATATTTTGTTTCTCTCGTTTTCGGCTCAATTGAATATCGAAATTGCCGGGTTGGGTCTCAGGGGAGACGCTCAGATAAAGGAATAAATAATTTTTACTGTCCAGACTGACAGCCTTTGTTAAGGTTACGCCCGGGTAATCTATCTTAATTTTACAGTCGGCGATATTTTTCCCGTATAACATGATTTGTAGCTCTCGGTCTTGCATTCCGGTCCACCAGAATGGAGGGTCGATTCGTTCTATATCTATCTTTGCAAAACTTGTGCTTAGGGTGCAGAATAGCAGGAATGATAGGAATATCTTTTTCATACGTATGGCATTTATGGGTTTTTCTGTTGGAGAAACAATTATATGCAAGACTTGGTTCGTAGGCAACTTCATTATAATAGAGAAAGGGAGGAGATAAAGATTATCTCCTCCCTTTCTCTATGTTCGCATTATTCGAAATCTTAAATGACTCCTTGTGCCATCATGGCTTTGGCTACTTTCATGAAACCTGCGATGTTGGCTCCTTTCATATAGTTGATGTATCCGTCCGCTTCGGTTCCGTATTTTACGCATTGAGTGTGAATGTCGCTCATGATTTGGTGCAGACGTTGGTCAACTTCTTCGGCACTCCATGAAATGTGCATGGCGTTCTGTGTCATTTCCAATCCCGAAGTGGCTACACCGCCCGCATTGATAGCCTTGCCTGGTCCGTACATGATACGATGTTTGATAAATAAATCGATAGCTTCGGGGCGGCAACCCATATTGGAGATTTCACCCACACAGATAACGCCGTTTTCAATAAGCCTTTTGGCATCCTCTTCGTCGAGTTCGTTTTGTGTGGCACAAGGAAGAGCGATGTCGACTTTTTGTTCCCAGGGGCGTTTTCCGGGGAAGAATTGTACTCCGTATTTTTCGGCATAAGGTGCGACTATATCTTCGCCCGATGCGCGTAGTTCGAGCATATAATCTATCTTTTCACCTGAAATACCGTCTGGATCATATACATAACCGTCAGGTCCCGAAATGGTGACTACTTTCGCTCCTAATTGTGTAGCTTTTGATGCCGCACCCCATGCTACGTTGCCGAATCCGCTGATGGCGATTCTCTTTCCGGCGATGTCTATTCCTTTGGTTGCCAGCATTTGTTTTACGAAGTAAAGTCCGCCATAGCCGGTTGCTTCGGGACGAACAAGGGAACCTCCGAATTCTAGACCTTTTCCGGTAAACGTTCCGGTGTGCTCGTGCGTCAGTTTTTTATACATACCGAACATGTAGCCGACCTCACGGCCTCCTACGCCTATATCGCCCGCAGGCACGTCGGTGTCGGGGCCTAAATGTCGCCACAATTCCAACATGAATGCTTGGCAGAATCTCATGATTTCGGCATCTGATTTACCACGAGGGCTGAAATCCGAACCACCTTTTCCACCGCCCATAGGTAGAGTGGTCAGTGCATTTTTGAATGTTTGTTCGAATCCGAGGAATTTCAATATGGAAAGATTTACCGATGCATGGAATCTTATTCCTCCTTTGTACGGGCCTATGGCATTGTTGAATTGTACCCGGTATCCTAAGTTTACTTGTATTTCGCCGTTATCATCTACCCAGGGCACTTTGAAGGTGATGATTCTGTCGGGTTCGACAAGCCTTTCTATCAATTTGGCTTTTTCGAATTCGGGGTGTTGGTTATAAACTTCCTCTATGGAAAGTAACACCTCGTGTACCGCTTGTAAATACTCCGACTCACCGGGGTGCTTTGCCGCCAATGATGTCATGATGTGCTCGATGTTCATAGTCGCGATATTATTAAGTTAAATTCTTGGTTGGGCATCTCTTTGGAAGATGCTCGTTTCTCTTATCGCAAATGTACATATTTATATGGATAAAAAAATTTTTTTTACTACTTTTGAACAATAAAATCGCAAAAAAAATAAAATGGCAATTTGAAAGCCGGAATCGACACAAAAATAATGAATCGACCGAATATTAACCAATTATATCTGAAAGATACCTCTTTTGCTAACTTAATGCAAAAAAGAGTGTTCAATGTCTTACTTGTTGCGAGCCGATATGATGCTTTTATCATGGAAGAAGATGGGCGGGTGGAGGAACAAATTTACTTTGAATATGTTTCTCTGAATTTGAGTTCGCCTCCTCGGGTGAAACAGGTAACGACCAATGAGGAAGCCTTTGAGGAATTGGCTTTGAAACGTTATGACCTGATTATAACTATGCCCGGAGTCGATTGTTCCGAGACCTTTACGCAGGCAAAGGCGATGAAACGTCTCTACCCTTATATCCCTATTGTCGTCTTGACTCCTTTTTCTCACGAAGTTTCAAGGCGTATAGCAAAGGAAGATTTAAGTGGGGTGGACTACGTGTTCAGTTGGTTGGGTAATGTCGATTTGTTAGTGGCTATTATTAAGCTGATCGAAGATAAAATGAATGCCGAAGTCGATATTACTTCGGTAGGTGTGCAGCTCATTCTATTGGTAGAAGACTCTATCCGGTTCTATTCTTCCATTTTGCCTAATTTGTATAATTTTGTGTTGAAGCAATCCCAAATATTTTCGACCGAGGCCTTGAACGATCACGAGCGAATGCTGCGTATGCGGGGGCGCCCCAAAGTAATGTTGGCACGAACTTATGAGGAAGCTATGCAGATATATGAAAAATATTCGGGAAATATGCTGGGTATCGTATCCGATGTTTCGTTCGTTAGGGCAGGCGAAAAAGATAAAAAAGCAGGAATAAAATTTTGCACCTATGTGCGCTCTTGCGATCCTTACTTGCCTCTTATTATCGAGTCTTCCGAACGCGAAAATCAAAAAGAAGCCATTAAGCTCAACGCTTCGTTCTTGGATAAAAATTCTAAGAAATTGCCGGTTGATTTGAGAAAAACGATATTGAAAAATTTCGGCTTCGGTGATTTTACATTCATCAATCCTAATACGGGAGAGCCTATCGTGACAATAAAAAATCTAAAAGATTTACAAGACAATATAGATATTATTCCCGACGACTCTCTTTATTATCATGCCTCTCGTAATCACATATCCCGATGGCTCTATTCGCGGGCTATTTTCCCTATGGCCGAAGCCTTGCAGCCTCGACAAATTACCGATTTGAGCGAGATATCTGAGATTCGTAAACTCATTTTCGACGCTATTGTACAGTATAGAAAAATGAAGAATAGGGGAGTAGTTGCCATTTTCAAGCGTGACCGTTTTGACAAATACTCCAATTTTGCTCGTATCGGTAATGGTTCTTTGGGAGGAAAAGGACGAGGCTTGGCGTTTATCGACGCCATGATAAAAAGAAATCCGACTTTCGATAATATCGAAGGCGTGAATGTGACCGTTCCCAAAACGGTAGTTTTGTGTACCGATATATTCGATACCTTTATGGAGAGTAATAATCTCTATCAAATAGCTCTTTCTGATATTTCCGATGAAGAAATTTTGGAGCATTTTCTTAAAGCGAAGCTCCCCGAAGAATTAAAGCCCGATTTTTTGGCATTTTTCGATGTGGTGGGTAAGCCCATTGCCGTTCGTTCGTCGAGTCTGTTGGAAGATTCCCACTATCAACCTTTCGCCGGTATCTATTCTACCTATATGATACCCTCGTTGGACGATAAGAACGAGATGCTTCGTTTACTGTTAGATGCTATAAAAGCTGTTTATGCCTCGGTTTTTTACGCCGATAGTAAAGCCTATATGACAGCTACGTCGAATGTTATCGATCAAGAAAAGATGGCGATTATATTGCAGGAAGTGGTAGGTACGCAATATAACGATCGTTATTATCCGTCATTTGCAGGAGTAGGGCGTTCGATAAACTATTATCCTATTAATGACGAAAAGGCCGAAGATGGAGTTGTCGATTTAGCCATTGGGTTAGGAAAATATATTGTCGATGGAGGACGCAGTTTACGATTCTCTCCACGGCATCCCAATAAAGTATTGCAAACCAGTACACTCGATTTGGCGTTGAGAGATACCCAAACACGATTCTACGCGTTGGATATGAATAGAGGTGAAAAACCTTTCTCTATTGACGATGGCTTCAATTTGTTGAAACTCTCCGTTCGCGATGCCGAGAAAGACAATTCTCTTCGTTTGATGGTTTCTACTTACGATCCTGTCGATCAGATGATCCGGGACGGTTACTATGATGGGGGGCGCAAAGTCGTTACGTTTGCCAATATCTTGCAACATAAAGCCTTTCCGTTAGCCTCTATTCTTGATTCCATGCTTACCATTGGCAGTCGCGAAATGGGACGGCCGGTAGAAATAGAGTTTGCAGGAAATCTTGTAGGGCCGGGTAATACTCCCGGTACAGTTTATTGGTTGCAGATAAGGCCTATTGTCGATATGAAGGAAATGCTTAGTGACGAAGTAATGGATTTACCCGACGAAAGAACCATTCTTAAAAGCAATACGGCGTTAGGACACGGCGTGATGGATAATGTATCTCATATTGTCTATGTAAAATCATCGAGTTTTAAGTCCTCAAATAATGTAAATATAGCACGTGAAATAGAGAAAATAAATCGTACCTTTACCGAGCGGGAAGAAAACTATATTTTGGTAGGGCCCGGGCGATGGGGGTCGAGTGATTCTTCACTGGGAATTCCGGTTAAATGGCCGCATATATCATCAGCCCGTCTCATTGTAGAGTCCGCACTTGATAATTATAGGATAGAACCAAGTCAAGGAACGCATTTCTTTCAGAATTTGACTTCGTTTGGTGTTGGCTATTTTACGGTAAATACATTTGCAGGCGATGGCTATTACGATGAAAGTTATCTGAATGAGCTCCCTGCTGTGTATGAATCGGAATCTTTGAGAATTGTTAAATTTGATGCTCCTGTATTGATAGAGATAAACGGACGCAAAGGGAAAGGTCTGGTGACAAAGCCCGGAATGGAACAAATTGAAAATAAATAAGATAGAAAATTATGTCTATATTTAGAAAAACGATGAAAGCGTTGGGGTTTTCTGGCGAAGATGATGAATTCGAGGCTCAACCTTATACTGCTGAAAATATTACGAATGCATGTATTCGGGAAAAAGAGAGACAGGATAATGAGAGTGACGTTACTCCGTCTGCTTCGAGAGTTGGAGAAGACAAAGAGGAGGAATTGCAACTCCCCGATACGCTGCTCGATACATTGTTAGAATTATTGAACAAATCGCTTCCCGATTATATATTGGCCGCATTGGATAAGGAAGCGGAGAAAAAATATCTCTTCGATCGATTAGATAAACCGTTTAAAGAATTTATCTGTGCGGTAAATGAGCGTGCCCGTGAATCTGTTTCACGGAAATGGAAAACAGAACACCTCAATTTAACGAAAGAGATGGAAGAGGCACGGGTAAAAATGAAAGAATTGGAAGAGCAGCGTAATACTATGCAAAGTGCTCAATTAAGCGCCGAACGACAGAAACGGGCGATGGCGGAAAAAGTGCATGAGCTGGAAACTCGTATTGCTGCGTTAGAAGCCGAAAAGGAGCAGTTTGAACTGGAAAATAAAAGTTTGGTGAATAAATTGAAAGTCTCTAATGTTCATCAAGAAGAATTGGAGGCAGCTTCTGCCGAAATTGAGAGGTTAAGAGCCGAACTTAAAACACAGAAAGAAAATGCAGCCGATGTAGAGCAACTTTGCATGGATTTACAGCAGGCTCGCAAAGAACTATCACAGGCAAAAGATAAAGAGACTGAGATTGCAAGTCAGTTGGAAGCAGCTCGACAAGACTTAATGCAACGAGAAGACAAAAATTCACAACTCTTAAAGCAGATAAAAGAGCTCGAAATTCAGCTATCCGAAGCACAGAATGGGTTGAAGGTAGTAGATGAAGTTGAAATTAAATTGCAACAGTTTGAGCAGATAAAAGCATCGAAAGATGAAAAAATAGCACAACTCTTAGACACCTTGCAATCCGTGGAGGAGGAAAACAAACAAATCCAAGCTCGACTGAATGATCTGATAGAACAAAAAGAAAAATTAGAACAGGCTGTAACACAGGGAAATGTCGGTAACAAAAACGAAATTGAGTCGTTGAAAAGCGATTTAGAAAATGCCAATGCAATGATAGCCGCATTGCGAAATCAACGACAAGAACTATTAGCACAGATAGAGAATCTGAAATTAATGAAAAACACGAATGAAAAACAAGAGCCGGAAACCGTTACGCCAGTCGAAGAGAAACAAGACACATCGTCCGTAATTAGTTTTGAAGTTCGTCAGGACGAAAGTGAAACAAAAAGCAATGTAAAAACTTCGGTAGAGGAATCGAAAGAAGTTACGGAGAATTCCCCTAAGAGTGTTGATACAAACACAGGGGAAGACGATTTTCCGGGTCTCGATTCATTCGATGATAACTGGTTAATTCCTACCAGACCCGATACACCCGAGATGATTGCAAAACGGAAAGAAGAGGAGAAAAAGAAACGCGAAGCCGAAGAACAGGCTGCTGTGGAGCAAAAGAAAGCGCAGCAAGTTGATTCCTCGCAAATGTCTCTTTGGTAAAATAAATGTAATGTATGGAAAGAGTCCCGTTTAGAGAATGGGACTCTTTTTTTTAGAAGCTGTTTTAATTTATTCCGAGACAGGGGCTCAATATGGCCGGAACATACCTGCTTGCAATGATAATATTATTTCTCAATAAATTTAAAACAGCTTCTTATTAGGAGGAAAGAAAAAAACTCAATAAAAATGATAGGAGGAATAGATTACGTTCGACTTTATATTCGTTACCGAGGGCGTCATACCTTCTCCCCTGTACCGGGAAATAGTATGGGGAAGAAACCCAAGAAGCGATAGTTTCTGAGGAGAAGAGTTGTAATATACAAGGACAGGCCCCACAAATTATCGACCGAACTAGCTTTTAGGTGTAGCTCACTTAAATAGTATTGGGATTTTTTTTGGGAAAAAATGTTTAATTATAAAATCGTGAGGTACAGTCCATTGCAAGAAAGTTATGTTATACGGCATAAAAAAGTGGCAGAAATATTTGGAATGGAGTAGGAAAATGTATTAACTTTGCAACCGCAAAAGAGGAAACGGGGCACGCTCCGGGGAATTTTTTGCCAAGTTCATTGAAAGAATTGAAGAAGCAAGTGTAGTACAGGAAAAGAAGAGAGAAAGAAGTCAATTCGGTCAGGTGACGCTTCGAAGGTATAAGAAAATAA
>ENA-UONV01000322-UONV01000322.1-human-gut-metagenome-genome-assembly--contig:-CS4-NODE-322-length-62225-cov-20.591395_pt1 | contig 62225 bp, 47 predicted proteins | sample MGYA00242461_ERZ724008 | MGnify/ENA metagenome assembly ERZ724008 | reverse complement strand
CGCGAACGCATTTTTTATAATTTTATTACAAACTGTAAATTATTGCTTGCTTTCATCCTTTTCGGGCAATTCCGCTTCCGTATCCGACTGCGCTCCCTCAAGCATTGCAGCCTTATTTCTGCGGTATTTGGGCATATCTATTATATAGATAACTATACTTACAACCACGAAACCGATTACCGCGCCGATGAGTGCGGCGAGTATGATATTGATGCCTCCTTCCGCTGAAATCTTGTTGCTTCTGAACGATACCGTACATATTTCGTTGTAGAACTGCTTGTAAACGGTGGTCAGCGTAGCAGTGCTTTCGCTCAACTGAGTTTTGTAACCGTCCAGAATTCCGAGGAAAGAGTTTATATCCTCTTGGAGCTGAGCTTCTTCTTTACTTTCGATCCATGTCTTGGTAGCCTTGAGTTCGGTTATCTGGTTATTTAACTTTCCGTTTGCATCAGTATATTCAGTTATTTTATCGGTAAAAGCACTAGTATCAACATTTGACGGAGAAAAGCCGTTTTCTTTAAGTTTTTTTAAAAACTCATCAAGCTCCGCCTTTACCGCATTGATAATATTGTTATTATTGGCAACGGTCTTTTCGATCGAACTTATTTTTATATCTACGCTGTCTTTAAAATCCTTGTAATTGAGTACGTAATGATTTGTATCGAGCAAGTAATTAACTTCGCTCTGATCATCGCCATCAAATATCGCAGCAACTTCGGCGCGGTACTGGGCAAGCGTTTTGCCGTTCACTTTATAAGCCGAGCCGTTGCTTGTAAAGCTGGAAATCATTTTGTCATATACCGAAAGTATATAGCTGCGCTGCGAAGCGAGAAGTTCTATTTTCTTGTCAAACGTATCGGTATAGCTTGCATCGTAAATTACGAGGTCGGCGTCGTGCGAAAGAGTTTCAACAACTTCGAGCGCATGATTTACGGGATATGCTGCCACTTCGCGAATGAAAGCCGCAGCCTGGTCGCTGTTCTTGAAATACTTTGCCGACACATTCAATGTAAAATAAGACTGTGCGACGCCGGTAGAGCTGTCCTCTGCCGTAACCGCTACTTTATTGATGTTTATTTCGTCATTCTGCACCATCTGCTCGACATCGATATTGGCAAATTCCTCGTTGGAATTCCTTATTTGTGTAAGCGTTTCCACACTCACTACGTTATCGAGCCTGTACTGCGTCCCGTCGGGATAGTAACCTTCGTTCATGCCGGGGAAATACATTTCGTAATTGACGGAATAAGTCTGGTTGTTTTTGTTGTACCAGAACTGGACAATCATGACGAAAATGAGCAAAAACGCCGCAGTAACGCCGACTACCCACCATACTCTTCTGAATATGACTTTAAAAATTTCGCCTATCGATATTACATTCTCTTCTTGTTCCATATAACTCCTTTGTCCGAGCCCTGAGCAACGGATTTGGTATGTATTCGGATTATATCATTTCTGCACCTACGTCGTCAACAAAAAACGGTCAATCAGCGTCTTTTTTTACGTTTTCGGAGCCGATGAGCATTGCTGCGAGCGTACTGTACACGAGCGTGGGCAGGATGTAGAAAATGTGGTTGTCCAGAAGGCTTAAAATGAGCAGCGCGAATATCGTAATCGCGATATAAGTTCTGTCCGCCGTAGGATTTTTTATATATGAAATAATCGTGTGAGCGCGGTGTATCACATAGGTAACGAACGCCACTATGCCGCCCACGGCGAGCAGTTCGACGACGGTGTTGTGATACATATCGGGCATTATTGAAAGCCCTATAAAGCCGGGATCGTTGTCGAGGTCGTGGTAGAAACCCGTTCCGAATATCGGCGATGAATTGAAAGCGTCCATACCTATTTCGTACAGATGGTCCCTGCCGCTTCCGCTCATGAAGTTTTTAAGGAGCATGTCTATAACTTCTTCCACAATTCCGCGGAAAATGAATGCGACTATGCCGCCGACAACTATGGCACAGATAAAAATTATGCCGTTTATCAGCCTGTGTCTGCCCTTTATGAGAATGAGCACGGCACATATCAGGGTTATTACAGAGCAGCACAGAATTGCCTGTCTGCTCATGGTTGCATAAGCCGCGCCCGTAAGGGCGATCATGTAAAATGTAAAGAAATATCCGTGCCTGTATCTGTAAGCGAGGTAAGCCGCCGAGGGAACGGCAATGGTAAAGAGCATGCCCATGGTGTTGTACATGCCCCAGCCGAAGTGCAGAGCCTCGCGGTTAAGTCCGCCGTTTACCCAAAGGTTGTCGTAAGTGAGGTATGCCACGCCAAGCTCTATGATAAGGCAGAAAGTAAGCGCCATGAACGCCCACGCAATATATAAAAAAGTATCCTTGCAAACGTTAACGTTTCCGCCGACTATGCAAAAAACTCCGAGGAACATAAACGCCATGAAAAAGCCGTAGAGCGCATTCATGGGATCGTAATTTTCGCTCGTTATGCCGTTTAAGAGCATTGCCGCCGCAAAAAGGCACAAACCTATGAAAGTCGGGGTAATTTTAAGCGTGCGGTTTTTTATGCACATGACCAGTCTGAACACGCCCGCCGCGGCAAACACGCCTATTGCGACGCCTATCTGCGCGACTATTGCCGTCTGGAAGAAGTACTCGTCGGGTATCTGCCCGCCCATATTCGTGGGAGAATGCTGAACGGAAATCATTATATTCATGAAGAGGAATATCGTGATGAGCGGCGTTACGTCCTTTAAAAGGAGCAGAACCGCCGCGCCGCACAGCGCCATGTACCAGATTATTACAATATCCCAGCCGACGTAATAGCAAAGCAGCGTAAAGACTGCGGTGAATGCTATGAAATAATATGAAGAAAGCGCTTTGCGCAGCAGTTGGAGCGCGCGCTGACATTGTTCTTTTTTCAAACTTACTTTCATTTCCCGCTTTCCGAACAAATTTATTACTTTTTCAGTATAACATAAATATAATATTTGTCAAGTTTTAATCGCCGTCGCATTCAATTAGCGCATCGACCTGCGCCGTGCGGTTTACGGGCCACGGAGCAGTTTTTTTTGTAACGTATTCGACGCGCGTAACCTCTGCGGCAAGACTTTCGCCGTCCATGGTTACCATAACCCGACTGCCCTCACTCACGCCGAAAAACGGGCATATATACCACCGTTTACGCCCGTCTTGCGTGCGGACGAAGACATATGTCAGCTGTTCGTCGTCGCTTATCACGCCGCCGCTCAACGAATGTATCATAACCTTGCTCCTTTTATTATGCGCATTTTTTTGCGCGCTGACATTATACATCTTTATGCTTTTGCTTGCAAGCGTTCAAAGCGCATAAAAAAATCCGCCGCGGCTGGCTGTCCGCGGCGGACGCTCATATTTTTACATGAGAAGATAAATGCTGAAAAACTGACAGATTGTACCGAGCAGCACGAAGACGTGCCATACGCAGTGCATATACTTTTTCTTTGAGCCGAGCGCGAAGAAAATTATGCCTACCGTATAGAATATGCCGCCCGTAAGCAGCCATATAAAGCACGCTCTGCTGACGCCCTGCAAAAGCAGGGGAATAGCGGGAATTATCATCCAGCCCATTACGACGTAAGCAATCTGCGAAAGTATTTTTACCGCCTTCCAGTGCATGTTTATGGCATTGAAAGTTATGCCAAGCACCGCAAGTCCCCATTCCACTCCGAGAATGACGTAGCCCATGGCGCTTCCCCAGAAAGGCAAAAGGCAGAAAGGCGTATAGCACCCCGCAATGAGAAGGAATATCGTGCAATGGTCGAATATTCTGAATACCCTCTTTGCCCTGCCCCGCGGAAGGAAATGATACAGAGAACTCATGGTATAAAGGGTAATTATGCTGAGAGCGTAAACCGCAGCTGCGGCGTATTTGTTGGCTGAGGGGTCAGCCGAGGCAACCGTCATGAGCACTATTAAAAATATAACGCCCAGACCGCCGCCGACTATGTGCGATATGGCGTTGAACAGCTCCTCTCCCTTGCCGTACAACGGCTGTTTTGCGATGCGCGAGAGCGCGCTTTTGTTTTCGAGAACGGTATCGTTCATTTAATCCGCCTCCTTCGAATTTAATTTACGATTATATTATAACCACATCTTCCCCTTAAATACTACCTACGCCCGCGATTTTTACTCCCCGTTTGAAAACCGCCCTTCCACCGCCGAAACCGCCCTCTCTACCGCCATTCAGCCGCACTCTACCGTCGGTAGAGTTGCGCGTCTTCGCACCCTAAAAAACGGCGTTTTTTTCATGATTTTAAGCAATATATGGCGGAAAAAGCGCAAAATTAAAATTTAAGCCGAGGCGTTTCATCTATATAGCCGCGCAATTTTGCGGCAAGGCAAATTAAAGCGCAAATAACGCCGCCTTGCATATCTGACAAAGCACAAAAAACGCCGCGCGACTAAAAGTCGCGCGGCGCAGCGGCGCCGTGGCAATGCGGCGCAATGCTTATTTTCAGTTCCACTTAATATCGAGACTGCCGATATAAGTGGAGTTGTCGCCAACGGTACCGGTATGAAGCAGGCAGAAGCCGCCTTCGGTGTTGGCAGTTATGTCTGCGACGAGGTCAACCTTTTCGGCATATCCCATGTTTGCCGCAGCTTCGGACTGAGGCTGGCTGCTTTCGACATGAGCATACAGTTTGTTGCCTTCCGTCCAGACATGTATAGTGCATTCGGTAAGATAGGTCGACGAGCGGATGGGTTCGCATATCTCCTTGCTCTTGCCGTCAGCATGCTGCATGAGAACGAACTCGCAGCTGTCGCCGCTCGTTCTGTAAATTCTGAGACCGTAACCCGTAAGCGTTTCAGTATCGAACTTAATCATTATATCCATATACTGATAATCCGAACCGAAGCCCTGCGAAGCCGTCTTGCCGGGCGCAACCTTGAGCGTTACGTCCATATCGCCGAACGTTTCGCCGATAGGCGTATATCTAAGTCTCGCGCCGCGCTGTACCTGGTATATACCGGTATAGTCAAGGAAGCCGTTCTTCGCGCCCGTGCCGTATGCCCACGAATTGTCGGAAGTTGTCGTCCAGTTGTTAACCTTTGCGGAATACTTGGTGCTTTCTTCCGTACCGTCGAGAGGAATATATCCGGGCTGTGTATCTGCGGGGATGTAACCGTCAACCGACCACATGCCTTCTATAACCTGAGGCTGAGCCGCCGTAGAGAACGTCGAGAAGTCGGTAGTAAGCCTGTTTGCAACCGTTATGCCCTGCTGAGCGACGGGCGTATCGCTGACGACCGAAACGGGTGCCGCGTAGTCGGAACGTATGGTCTTGGTTTCTATGGAAACCTTGAGATACTTGCCGACATATGCCTGCGAAAGAGGTATTTGGGTGAGCGGCGTATCTCCTCTGCCGACAGCGATTTCTATGGGATTGTCGCCTGCCGCATTGTCGCATACCGACCAGATTATTCTGGACATATCCGCTCTGCCGTCAAGTTCGAGAGTATAATCGACCTTAGCCGTGCCGTCCGCATTCTGCGAAATGACGGGCTGAGTTATAAATGTGGGTGCGGGAAGAATTGTAGGTCTTACCGTTATGGCAACCGCGCCTTCCAGACCGGATGCGTCCTTTGCCGTAACTATTACTGTTACCGTCTCTTCTTCCTGGTTGATACCCTCTATGAAGCAGGTCTTGCCGTCTTCGGAAGGCGTCAGCCTTACATACTTTTCATCGCTCTTATCAATCGACCAGGTAACGTCGCTCGTCGCGTTGTAATCGGTGCTCTGGGGACCGAGAACGTCGTATCCCGCCGTTACCGTGTCAACGCCCGACTCTATCGTAGCCGTAGTCGTGTAAGAAGTGCCGAACCAGGGGTTTTCAGTCTTCTGCGTATAAGCTTTCATCGAAGTGGGTATATCCTGCGCTTCGAGCGCGGTTACCTTTTCTTTCTGTCCCAGAGGATCCCAGTCGTCGTCGCCGCGAAGAAGGTTATATACATTGTATATTACGGTGCCGTCCTTATCCGTAAGCTTGAACGCCTTGAGAGCTTCCGTTCCCGTGAGGTCTACACTCTTGTCCGCGTCCTTGCCGCCGTTATCCAATGCGATGGCTTTGCCGTTATGCGTTACGTTGGAATAGTAACTGCGGAAAGTATCGCTGAGAATATCCGACCAGCCTATAGTTACGGGCACGGTGTATTCGTCCGTAAACGCGCAGTCGATGACCGTGAAAGGACCTGCGCCCTTTGCGAGGTACTGTTCGACCTTGTCCGTCACGTTGTAGTGGACGAGCTTCATCGTGCAGTCGAGCAATGTTACGCCGCTCGAACCGCCCCAAGGCTTGCCGCTGTAGAATTCGAAGTCGCAGCCGAGGTAAACAGCCTTCGACGAACCGTTGAGCGAGTCGTCCGTGCTTTCCATATGGCAGTTGACGTAAAGAGCGCGTTCGCTGCTTATGAAGGGCATCATGTTGAGGCGACTGATAAATCTTACGTTTTCGGCGTAAAGTTTGTCGCCGCTGTACGAACCTATCTGACCCTGAGTAACGTTATTGGTTCTCTTGGGTCTGTTGAGAGAAGGGTTAAGGGGATATTCGAGGTCGACGTTGCAATAATCGCCGAACGTTATGTTCTTGAGCGTAAGTCCGTCGCCCGTGATGTTGAACATCGTCCAGTTTCCGCCGTCAAAGCCTTCGTTATGTCCGTAGTTGGCTGCTATGACGACGTTGCGAGCATCGTCCGTAAGTCCTATTATCTGAAGGTTTTCACAGGACTTGACTATGCCGTAAGCTTCCGAAGTGGAAGGCGAGTCGGGATTATGTATCCAATAAACGTAAGGCGCAACGTACATGACCATGGGGTCGGTTTCCGTGCCGTCCACGAGATGGTCCATCGCCTGTTTGAACGAGTTATAAACATTGGCATATCCTTCGATTTCCTCGTCGGAAAGTCTGCCGTCTACGTAGATTGCCTTTTCGCCTATTTCTACAGTCTGCTCCTCTCCCTCATATCCGTAAGTAAAGGACATTCCGTCCTTCGCCAGCGTTACGGGGAACTGTTCCACGACGTCTTCCACAGGCTCGGGTTCTTTTTGGGTGAATTTTGCGTAAAGGGTCAGATCGCCCTTTATCTGCGTGGCAAAACTGAACAGCTGCGTTCTGGCACTGTCGGTATACCAGCCGTTGAAGTCGTAGTCAGTCTTTTCAGGCGTCCAGTCAAATGCAAGGTCGCCGTCTTTGACCGTCTGTTCCCTGAGTTTCGTCGTGTTGTCCTCTGCAAGGAACGTTACGGTGTAATAGTTTTCTTTTACGATAGGTTTGGTGTCGCCGTCGTCCTGCGAATTGTCCGCGGGCGGCGTACACGAAGCCAGCATCGTCATGCCGAAAATGCCTGCAAGCAGTACGCTTAACACTTTCAGCTTTTTGGTCTTTGATACTCTCATCTTTTCGCTCCTGTCATGAATTTTTAAGGCTTGAAGCGCGCCGTCTTATTGCCGCTCGACGAGCATTGCACTTTTCACCCCTTAATCACATAATATCAGCGTGAAATGCGTTGTCAATAGGGAAAATCAAAATATTTTGAACACTTTTCACAATAAAAGTCAGCGCAGACCACCGACTGGCTTTTATAGACAAAATCTGAAAGTCTAATTAAACTGCGTTATATTTATTTGACTAATCGCGTGCAACGACCAAAAAAATTTATATCCCTTTCGCCGCGGTCAACAGCCGCGCCGACGCGCAATCGGCGCGTTTTAGGGGATACACTGCGACAAAAGCGGGCAAAATTGCGAATAAAAAAACGCCCGCGCGCGGAAAAACTTCCGCGCGCGGGCGACAAGAAAGGAAGTATTCGTTGCAGGGATGGGCAACTGCTCACAAAATTACTTGCCTGGCTGTCAAATTGAATTGAGGCGAAGTCTGAAAGGGCGCACCGGCACAGGAGCGATAAGATGAGACGATGAACTACTCTGAAGACGACGATGCGCCCGAAATCAGACAACGCCTGAGCAATAGACGGCGCTGACGGTCCGCGCCACGGAAAAATGCGCACGGCAAATGCGCATTCAGGGGACAGGATTACTTATCCTGCTTTTCCGATTGCTGTCTTAAAAGTTGTGCGGGAACTCTGGGCTGGTTGAACCAGACGCCGCACCTGCCTACCGAGCGTTCGCCCGTTGCACGGGCAATCTTTAAGATGATATTGGTTTTTTTGTCTTCTTTGGGCATTTTCATAATAGACCTCCCCCGAAAAAAATTTGTACATCCATAATAATACAAAAAATTCTTTTGCAAAGCCTTACAGCCTGTTATGCGCTTCTGACGGCTTCAAATGCACGCCGACAGGCAAATTTGACTTGCGACGGAGCGATTAAGATTTTTCCTCGCGGGCATGGGCCTCGCTATAAACCGCCTTGCCCGTCAGCATTGAAAGGCAGACGCACGCAAGCGGGAAAGCCATGGAAAAAGCCGCGTTGCTGTCAGGCAACAGATACATAAAAGCTATGCAAAGCATGGTAACCGCACCCGCGCCGACAGTTGCCAACGCGTTGAGCTTTTTGGCTTTCTTTTCCGATACGGGATTGAACGGATGGCATACGGGCGCGAACAGCATTGCGGGGAACATTACCGCGAGCGAAACCGCCACCGAAACCGCATCAAGCAAGCGCGGCGGAAGAAAATAAAGACACAGCGCAAAAACAGCGTAAAAGAAAATCAAAAGCCCCATGCAGCCGAGATGACTTTTTGCGTGATACCCGCCCATGCACCTGCGCGCGGCTATGAACACGACGGCGAAAATCGCCGTCTGGTAGTACAGGCGCAGCGCCAGCGCCGCGGCGAGCAGAATTACAAAATTGAGCGCCGTGGAAAGCAGCATTTCAAAGCAGTAAATATATACTTCTTCTTCATCCTCTTCTATTTTGTTCCGCGCAATAAAAAAACGCGTTATCTTTTGTGCGAGCAGTTTAAACATATCTGCCCGAAAGGTAACGCATTTTACATTTTATTTCAATACCGAGCGCTCAACACACACGTTTTACGGCCTGAAAAGCATTTTCAGCCGACTTTTGCACCGTCGCAGAGCAACGCAACCGACACGCTGAACACATTGTCGTCGGTAGAAATTTCTACCGCGCCGCCATACTTTTCCGCAAGGCTTTTAACCCGCCTCAGTCCGAAACCGTGGCTCAACTTATCCTGCTTGCTCGTCTGTCCGTCCTCCGGCAGAGCGCCGTCGAAAGGATTGCTTATGTTTATGCAGATGAGGTTGCCGCTCTGGGTGAACGCCAGCTTTATGCGCCGCCCCGTCTCCAGCTTCATGCAGGCTTCGAAAGCATTATCCAGAAGATTGCCCGTAAGCACGCATAAGTCTATCAGATCTATTCCGTCGAAACCCGCTATATAGCAGGTACAGTCGAAGTCTATGCCCTTTTCGGCAAAAGAAGCCGTCTTGGCGTTTATCAGCGCGTCCACTCCCGCGTCGCCCGTATAAACTATGCTCTGCATGCCGTTTACCGTGCGGCATATTCCGTCCACCCTCGCCACCGCCTGCTCGTCGTCGGCGGAAATGAGTTGCCTTATGGCGAACAGAGCATTTTTAAGGTCGTGCATTTCGCGCGCAGAAGCCTGCTGTTTTTCAATAAGTTCGGCGGAGTACTGCGCCTGCATTTCGAGCTGCATTTTATCCATTTCGAGAAGACTGCGCCGCTTGTTCTGGCGGGCATATTCTTCAAACAGATAAAACACGAGAACGTTCGAGGCGGCGAGCAACAGACTTGCAACCGCGCCCGCAACGGCGAACACGGGATCCGTGCCTGCGCCGAAACAGCCTATCAGCACTATGCCCACACCTATCGTAACGAGAGGAAACAGCGCGAAAAGCGCCGCCTGCTTGGCGGATATGCGTATTTCCGCATAGCGGAAGCGGTGCGCGAACACCTTTACGCAGAACAGCGCGAGAGATTTGGAAGCAAATACCCCCACCGTATAATAAATAAGACTGTCGCGTATGCCGTCCACCGTCATCGAGAATATCGCCGAAAGCAGAAATCCCGCTATAAGCTCGCACAGGTTGATGAACAGAAAGAAAACTATCACACCGACGCAGCGCGATTTGGCGTCGACTTCGTACAGGAACGAGAGAAAAACGATAAACACGAACATGCTTACAAGTTTTGCCCAGGTATCCGATATGAAATAATAAATGACGCCGATGAGCGCGACGAATGCGGCGTAAGCGAGCAATCTGAGCCAGAAAGTCGCCTTTTTTGACCTGCCGAGCGCGCCGAAAAAGACGCTTATTATATACGCTTCAAAAATTACACTGCATATATCTGCAGACAAAAACATCCACTTCATAACAGTTTCCCCGCATTCGATTTTGTCAGTTCGGTTATGAACGATTGCCTGAAACTGCGGCTTAAGGGAATTCTGCCCGCGCCGTCGGACATGATTATTTCGTCGCCCTCCACTCCGCCGACACACCTCAGATTTACGAGAAAACTCTTGTGGCTCTTGACAAAGCCGTAACCGCTGAGGCGCTTTTCGTAGGCGGATATGTTGCCGTAATGCTCGATTTCTCCGTCGCGCAGAACGAGCTTTACCTGCTTGCGGTAAACTTCGATATAGACAATATCCCCGATTGAAACATGCCTCACCGCGCCTTCGGTTCTGACTTTGAGTTTGCTGTGAATGCGGCGGTAAAGCTGCACCGCCCGCTTTATGTCCGTGGCAAAATCTTCTTCGTTTATCGGTTTTTTGAGAAACTGAAACGAACCCAGCCTGAAAATTTCGGTTATGTAGCTTGTATGGGCGGTAACGAAAAACACTATGCAGCCGCGATATATCTTTTTAATCTGCCTCACCGTATCTATGCCGTTGAGTTTGGCGAGTTCTATATCCATAAAAAGTATATCCGCAGGCTGAACTTCCATGGCTTTTATAAGTTCTTCGCCGCTGCTGTAGCAAGAAACGGCGTAAGCCGCGTCCTCGGGAAAATACTTTTTCAAAAGAGAACAGACCTCGTCTATGTAAGCCTGTTCGTCGTCGCAAACCGCAATTTTTATTGCATTTTTGTCATCTGTGCAACAGTTCATCGTCCCAATCTCCAATGAACAGATTATAACAGCAAAATACGCATTTTGCAAATATTTATTACTTTTTGCGCCGCGAATTGCGCAAAAAACTTAAAAATCAGCAAAAACTGCAGACAAAAAACCGCAAAATCGTCAAATTTATGCAAAAATGCGGTTTTTACTAAAGCATAGCCGAACCAAATGCGCGCCGCGGACGCGGCGCGCATTAAAACTTCCGTTTTATGCAAAAAACTGACGCGGGGCGCAACGCGCCCCGCGTCAGTTTTATTTTTTATCTGATTGAAATTCCGTAATTAAACGCAATTTGCGCCTTTAAAAATTTATACTCCGGAATAAGCGTTGAAGCCGCCGTCGATGGGAAGAACGACGCCGTTGACGAAGGAGGAAGCTTCTTCGCTGGCGAGGAATATAACCGCGCCGATGAGTTCTTCCGCCTTGCCGAACCTGTCCATGGGGGTATTGCGCAAAATTTTTTCGGTGCGCGCGGTGGGCGTGCCGTCGTCGTTGAACAACAGCTTTTCGTTCTGCTTGGTTACGAAGAAACCGGGCGCTATTGCGTTGCAGCGTATGCCCACTTTGGAAAAATGCACCGCGAGCCACTGCGTGAAGTTGGAAATTGCAGCTTTTGCTCCGCTGTATGCGGGAATTTTTGTGAGGGGCGTGAAAGCGTTCATGGACGATATATTGATTATCGAACAGCCGCTCTTGCCTATCATATCCTTGGCGAACTCCTGCGTGGGAAGGAGCGTACCCATGTAGTTGAGGTTAAACACGAACTGAATACCTTCGGGGTCGAGGTCGAAGAAAGTCATCATTTTGCCGACTTCCGCAGGGTTGAAAAATTCGTTGTCGGTGTTGGCTTTGGGGTTATTTCCGCCCGCGCCGTTGATTAAAATGTCGCACTTGCCGAAATCTTTCAGAATTTCCTCGTGCGCCTTGCGTATGGATTGAGGGTCGAGAACGTTGCACTCATACGCCTTGGCAACCAGCCCTCTCGCCATAATCGCGTCCTCATACGCCTTTGCCTTTTCGTACGTGCGGTCGAGGAGCGCAACCTTTGCGCCGCATTCGCACAATGCTTCCGACAGCATGGAGCACAGAACGCCGCCCGCGCCCGTAACTGCTATAACTTTGTCTTTTAATGCGCCTTCAAACTGAGGTAATTTCATATATATCTCCCGAAAATTTATTTTTTAAGATCTTTTTTAACAGCTTCAAAAAGTCCGCTGAGGTAGCATGCCCCCATCGCTCTGTCGAAAAGTCCGTAACCGGGCTTAGCGTCTTCGCCCCATACGTTTCTGCCGTGGTCGGGGCGGATATAGCCTTCAAAACCGTTTTCTTCGAGCGCTCTCACTATGCCGTAAACGTCCACGTTGCCGCACGAAGTCATATGACCGTTTTCGAAGAAGTCGGTATCGGAAGTATACTTAAGCTGACGGAGATGAGCAAAGTATATGCGATCGGCATACTTTGCAGCCATTTTCACGAGGTCGTTGAACCTTCCCGCGCCGAGCGAGCCCGTGCAGAAAGTTATGCCGTTGTGCTTGTTGGGCACGGCTTTGAAAAGCCTGTCGTAATCTTCTTCCCTGCCTACTATTCTGGGCAGACCGAAGATGTCCCAAGGGGGGTCGTCGGGGTGAACGGCGAGGTTTACGTCCGCCTCGTCGCAGGCAGGCATTACCGCGTTGAGGAAATACACATAATTTTCAAACAGTTTTTCGTGCGTCATTCCCTCGTATTCCTTCAAAAGACCGTTGAGTTCTTCGGACGTATAGCTTTCATCCCATCCGGGAAGGCGGAGATTGTGCTTGTCGAGCTTGGCGAAGTCTGCCTCGCTGTACGAGAGCGAAGTTGCGCCGTCGGCGTGCTTGAAATAAAGGTTGGTGCGGAACCAGTCGAACACGGGCATGAAGTTGTAGCATATGCACTTTACGCCCGCCTTGCCGCAGTTGATTATGTTCTGCTTGTATGCTTCGATATACTTATCCCTCGTCGGCTTGCCGAGTTTTATATCCTCGTGTACGGGCACGGATTCTATAACCTCCATCTCAAGCCCCGCGTCGTTGCAGAGCTTTTTGAGGTGAAGAAGTTTATCCAAGCCCCATACTGCGCCTACAGGCTCGTCGTACACCGCGGTAACGACGCCAGTCATGCCCTGGATCTGTTTGATGTAATTCAAAGGTATGCAGTCCTTTTCTCCATACCAGCGGAATGTCATTTTCATATTTTTATTGCCTCACTTTGCACTGAGATTTTTATAAAATTTATTTTTGAGCAGTTCAAACTCGCTCTTGGCTCCGTCGCGCATAAATTTATCGAGTACGCCGCCCAGCCTCTGCCAGCAACCTTTTTCGTCGCCCACAAGTATGGGATAGAACGCAACGGAGTTGCTCTCCGCCGCGTTGAGGTCGCCCGGAGCGTCGCCCACCATGACAACTCTGTCGCGCGAGTAGCCTTTTTTTATGAGTTCGGCTATGCAATGAGCTTTACTGCCGTCCTGCTGGGTAGTTACCGCGTCCGTAAGCTGGAGAAGTTCGCACCTTTCCCACTCTTCCGTAACGGCGGCATAATTTGCCGAGGAAACTATTGCTATATCGAAATTTACGCTCGCGTTTTGCAAACCTTCGCGCACGCCTTCAAAGGGAATTTTACTCTCTTCGGGCAGCGAAACTATAGCTTTATTTACCGCTTTGGACCACTCATATGCCCTTTCGAACACATGATTGCCCGTCTTTTTCCACTCTTCGAAGACCGCCTTTTCGGATAGTTCTTTTGCAGCCCTCGTCCAGCTTTCGAAAGCTTTTATATCTTCGTCGTTAGGATATAGTTCGCGCGCAAGACGAGCGAAGCCCAAAAAGCGGTTTATTCCGCGCGTAAGCTCGAACAGGTTGATTTCGTTCCAGCGTTCGAGGACGCTTTCGACATTTTCGGTTATCTCCCAAGCCTGCACGAAACACGGTCCTAAGCAGTTGAAATGCTTTATGTTCATCGTGTCCATCGCGCAGCCGTCGCTGTCCACGCATAAAAGGAATTGCTTGTTCTTTTTATAATTTTTAAGCTCTGCAGCCATATCTTCACCCTTTGTAATCGAGGGGCAGGCTGTCCCAGCGTCTCTTAAGCTCGAACGCCGCCATTTTAGGCTCGCGGTAACGGGTGAAAATGCCCTTCTTGTTTCCGTCGCAACGGATAAGCCCTTCCGTCGTCTGGAAATCGGCGAAGTTCCACACCTGTTCGCCCATTATGCAGTCGTGCTTGTCAAAAATTTTATGGTACCCGTCAAGGTATTCCGTCTGATAGTTTTCCGCCCACATTACAGAAGGAAGTCCGGTAAGCCCCTGAACGTTGTCCGTGCCGTATTCTGTGAACATTACGGGTTTGCCCGTCTTTTCCCACTTATCGAGTTCTTCGTCCAGCGCTGCAAACGCGTCTGTCATTTCCAGACCGCTCTTTATATACCAGCCGTAGTAGCGGTTGAGCATTACGAAGTCGCAAAGATGCGTACACTTGCAGCGACCGGGCTGGGAAGCTATGATGTGGGCAAAACTTCTGGGACGGTGCTGAACGTCAAGCTCGCGGCACCTGTCGAAGAGTTTTTCTAAATATCCCACGGCTTTGTCCGAGCCTACAGTGTCGGGGTCGTTGAGCAGGCTCCATGCCACTACGCAGGCATAGTTTTTGTCGCGCGAAACCATCTCCTCGGGCTGGGCGAGGTGATTTTTTATCGTCGGTAACGCCGTCGCCGACGGCGCCGAAATCCGAAATATTATAATCTTTTCCCATCATTTTTCCTCCTGAATATTTTAGCAATTATTTTTGACGAAATTTGTCGGCGTAACGCCCGCTTCCCGCCTGAAAACCCGACAGAAATAACTGTAATCCCTGAAACCCACAATTTCCGCAACTTCCGCAATGCTCTTGCCTTCCGTAAGCAGCGTTTTTGCATATTCTGTGCGGCGGAAATTTATATACCTGTTTATGCTCATGCCGAAAGACTGAACAGAGATATGATAGAGAACCGTCCTCGAACAGTGAAACTTTTTGCACAAAATTTCAGAAGTTATTTTGTTGCCGAGATTGGAAGCGATATATTCTTCTATATCATTTGCAACGGTATCGCTTTTCCATTTGGCTAAATTTTTTATCTGAACATACGACGCAATGGCGTCGAGAATTCTTACAGCGGCATTTATCTGTTCATTGCTCTTGCTTTCAATAAAGCTCAACGCCTTCATGCTCTGACTTTCTTCCACGCCGTAACTTTTTGCTTTTAAACAGGCTATTTTTATCCTTTCTTGCCTGTCTTCGCCAGGCAGCATATGCGCAAGAATTGCATATCCCAGCACCCCGCCGCCGAGCGGTATCGGCGTTATGGCTTCCGTAAGTCCCGCATGACAGGTATATATGTGCGGTTCTCTGAGCTTTTTCGCCCTGTTAAACGCGTCCATGTCGCACTGCCTGCAGGCATTAAGTCCGTTTGCACTGCTACGTATATTGGCGCAAAACGCCGGCGGCTTGGCAGGATATTCGGTTACAAGCCTGAATTCGTCATCGAATACCGAAATGCGTATTCCGACCGCCGTATAAAAATCTTTGAGCAGATTTTGTAAATTTACTATGTCGAACGAACTTATCATATCAGAAATATTGTACCTTTTGTTGCGCAAAATTTCAATAATGTTTATAAACGAAAAAACAAAAATACCTAAATCAGTTACAAAACTTATAATGCGCAAACAGTTGACAAGCCGCCCGACGGAGCAAAATATTTTGCTCCGTCGGGCGGCTTATTTTTTGCGTGTAAGTAAAACCAATTTTGATTTGATATTTTAAGCAAAAACATAAATGCGTCCCGACGATGCGGGACGCATTATATTACATTTCAAAATAAAGTTTCGGAAGTTTACCGTCCTCTATCACCCAAGCCGCGGAATAATCGACTTCGAGAGTGTCTTCGTCGACATAATTGCCGAATTTTAGTTTGGTCGTAAGATACAAGGCGTTTTCGAACTTTGAACCGTCCACAATACTCGCACTTGTAAAATTCAGCTGTTCTCCGCAGTAAATTATGCTCTGTGCGGCAGAAGAATAGCAATTTTCCGTATATTTTGCGACACAATTTACCTGAGAAAAATTCTGGTTGCCTACAAGATTGATATTGCAAACGGAGAATGAATTTTTGACTATAACACTGTAGCCGCTTTGACCCGAGCAGGAACCGACTATGCCTCCGCCCGAAGCGCCGTGATAGTTTTTGTCTTCAACAAATCCCGAAATCGCGCCCGTAGTATAGCAGTTGACGATTTCGCCGCGAGCGCCCACTCCGACAAGACCGCCCACCGTTGCGCCCGAATAGGTCGTTGCGGTTATATCCGCATCGGCATAGCAGCTGTAGATGTTCCCCTCGTTGTAAGCAACCAGACCTCCCGCCCTGATGTACGCGTTTTTAAGACTTGCGTCGACAGGCGTTGCTACGTCTATTAAACAGTCTGCCCTGACGAATTTAATCGTTCCGTAATTGTACGCCGCGAGCGCGCCCGCATACAGGTAATATATATCGGCAGAGAATTTATCTTCCGTTATGATTATTGTGCAATTTGTGAGGCTGAGCGATTTGATTTCGCCGTAATTATAACTTATAAAACCTGCCGTTTTATCCGCCGTAGGACTGCTTATAACAAAGTTTGAAATGGTGTGTCCTCTTCCGTCCAGACAACCGTAAAAGTCAAACGGCACCCATTCCGCTCCGCCGAGGTCAATATCGCAAGCGAGGTAATATGACCCGCCGACTTTTTTTCCTTCAAGGGCTTTGAGTTCTTCAACAGAAGATATGGCTTTGGGTTGCGCTTCGCTTGCATTCTGCGAAACATAGGGATAATTTTCGCCGTCAAAGTACCATTTAGCGTTATTGAAGCCGTAAACGTTTTGGGTTACCCATTCAAAATCTTTAAAATTCGCATCGTCCGCAAGAAGCGCTCCGCTTAAATAATTGCTGCTTGCGCCTCCCTTTGCGACAATCAGAGAGGAACTCTTTCCGATATATACGACATTGCTCAGATACTCGTCGTCTGCCACGGAAATTTCACCCGAGCCTTCGACTATCATATTTATTATGCCGATTGAAGAGAGTGTTTCGTCCGAAATCAGGTAGTTTCCGCCGTAAACATTCTGCGCGTTTATTATTTGCCCTTCAAGTTTTATAAACAGGTAACGCCCGCCGAGCGGCAAATCGCTGTCCGTTACGGCTATGCCGCCGCCGAAATACAGCGAAGCAACTCCATTTGCATCCACAACGATATTGCCGTCAAACTTGCAACCGCTCATAAGGAAGTTGCCGTAAAGCTGCGAGGAGCCTGCGTATCCCACAAGTCCGCCCACATATAGTTGATTGCCCGATTGGTTTGCAATATCTATATCGACATTCTCCGCCTGACAATTTTCAATTTTGCCGCCGTAGCATTCCGCGACAAACGTGCCTACGGAATTAACGCTGCTTTGAATGTCTATAGTAACGTTTTCAAAGAACAGATTTTTTATTGTTCCGTCGCATTTTCCTATAAAGCCGATATATTTTTCGTTGCTGCCCTTGAGCCCGCCGACTATACTGAAATTGCTTATCGTAAACATACCGCCGTCGATAGTTCCCGTAAAGCAATCTGATACGCAAGCGGGCGAAATTTCCGCGCCCTGCATATCGATGTCGCCAGATACTTTAAAGTGAGCGTTCAGATTTTCCGTTTTGCCCGCAACGCTTGCCAGGAGCATAAACTCGCTGAGAGCACTGACGCTTTCAGGCGTATTGAGTATATACGGCGACTGTTCGGTTCCCTCGCCACTGTAATTGTACTCATACAGAGCGCGGACGGTTATAATGTCCCCGTCTATATCTGTGAGATTGGACTTACCGTTACCAGACTTTCCGAGGAAAATGTCATTATATTGATAGCCGACAAAGGTATAGCCTTCCTTTACGGGCTCTGCGCCCGAAAATCTGATCACCTCGTCATACTGTGCTTTATAATCTTCAAGCGCAGCGCATTCACCGCCCCGCAAATCAAATCCTATGGTGTAGCTTATAGGTTTCCACACAACCTCTATATCGACCTGCTCGCCCATGGTGATTGTAAGATTTTTTACCGTATCGCCGGGTTCAAAATCGCCCACATTCCAAATCCGCCATGCAGAGAAGACATACCCTTGCTTTTCAAAGAAAGGCGGGCATTCGATGAGGGCAAACTCCTCGTCATACACCGCTTGCTCTATTTGTGAACGAGAAGTCCCCGAACTGCGATATCTTACAGTGTAAGTTATGGGTTCCCACACGGCATAAAGCACTAACGCGCCGCCCTTTTCAGGTATATCGGCATCGCCGATTAACTCGTCAATATATATCGATTTACCTTGCTTGATTTCAACGCCGCTATCTGTACGCCAGCTGGCACTTGTATAGCCCGTTTTTTTGAAAAGACTATATTGAGCGGTAATTTTGCTTTCATAAGTAACATATTCTTCATAACCTCTGCCCGAAGTCTGCCCGTTACCATCGTAACGCAAAGTAAACTCATAAAGTCGCCATTCCGCCGTCATGGTTACAGTGCCGTGCGTTGACAGATTGCTTACCTGCTGTCCCGCAGAAAACTTTTCGTTTGCATACGTCCAACCGACAAATTCATATCCCTTGCGCGTAAATTCGCTATCGGGCAAAGTTACAACCTGGTCCACGCCGACAACTATTCTCTGCATGGTGCCGTTGCCGCCGGCCGCGTCAAAGACTATTTCATAACTGTTATTCGCCCATATGGCAGTTATAACTATATCATCCGTAACAGGATTATTGAAATCATAATCCCAACCGACAAAAATGCTGCCGTTTTTATAAAGTTTTACATTCGGGTCGACTGCAAAGCCGCCCTCATCGACGCTCTGACTTTCTATCTGCGTCAGACAACCCGTATCGAAAGATACGATGTACTGACTGTTCCTGATTATAAAAAGTTTATACACTTTCTCTTTTTCGTACTCGTTTTTAACCTTTACGTAAAAGACATTCTCGTCAGCCGAAATGCTTATGGTTTGGGATGTAAGTACTGAGGAAAAATCTTCGGAAAGGGAAATTTCGTAAGTCGTGTCGCCGTCGACAGAAATGCATTCGGATAAATCTATTTGCGAAGCCGACTTGCTTACATGCCTTACATATTTGCCGTTCTCCTCCGAAAAGCCTGTAAACTGCACGCCGAAACTGTTAGTATCGTTAAATTTAGCATAAACATTTATGTAATTTTCAGTTGTCAGCGAAACATCTAGCAGCGATTGAACGGAAAAAGGCTTTTCCCAGACTCCGTCGTCAAAATACCAGCCGTCGAAAACATATCCCTCTTTTTCGGGGTCGGAAGGCATGGAAACGGAATTCCCGTCGGAGCCTGCGCTGTAATACACTTCGCCGTCGACCATGAATTTAATTTCATATTTACTATCAACTGCGCATGCCGCAAGGATTAAAGTTATAAGAGCAATCAGCGTTATTATAAAATAAATTTTTAATTTGTTCATAGTACTCTCTGAAAATTAAATAATTATTAATTTTAGTTTTTTTTAATTATAGCACCATTGCGCAAAGTTTTCAATATCAAATTTTTACAACCAACAAAAGCTGCAACTATTATTAAATCTATCCCAAATAAAGCAAAATATATGATAAAAAGCGCTGCCGAGAAAAATCGTCTTAAGCTCTTCCTTACAACCAAATCAACAGCCCCGTTGTCTTTAGAAAATTTTTTTGTCTGAAAACATCCATGTCCCGAAGCGACGGGAAGTGGGGCGGAACCCGCCGACTTCCCGTCCCACCGTACCATTGTTTGGCGTCCCCGAGATGCCACGCTCTCCGCTCGCCATATCTCGGTCTCTCCGAAATTTTCAATTTTGCCGAACCCGGGCAAGTTTCAATATTCATTTCCACCCTCAAAACCTGTAAATCCGCATAAAAAAACACTCAAAACGCCGTTTTATGGCATATTTTGAGTGCTTGGTGCTGACAACAGGACTTGAACCTGCACGAGATAATCACAGGATTCTAAGTCCTGCGCGTCTGCCAATTCCGCCATGTCAGCGTGGTTTTTGTGAAGTTTTCAGTTTTTATGTTAAAAATTATGTTAATTTGTTACACAACAGGATTCTAAGTCCTGCGCGTCTGCCAATTCCAACATATCCGCATGCGTATTTATCAGATTTGTGCAATGCTCGGTTAAAATTTATCTTCAAGGCACAGCCTACAAATGTACGGTTAAGCAAAAATATAAAATTATTCTAAATCATGGGATAAAAAATGTCAAACATTTTATTTGTCCGACACTTATGGCGGACGCCCTACTGCATTTTAAATAAAAGACGGCTGACAGTGTTAAAGAAGCAAAAATTTTTTCTGTTTGCCGCTTTATGGAAAATTATGTTGACATTAAATTGATTAAATTATCTGTCCTGTCCGTCGTTTTGCTTTTCTGTTATTTTACCCTTAGGGAGAGTTAAAAGCGTTACAGCGGAGGCGACGACTATAGCGCAGATAAAACCCGAGGCGTCTATCATGACGTCGCGTAAGCTCGCCCTTCTTCCCGACACGAAATACTGATGGACCTCGTCCGAAACTGCGTACAAAAGGCTGACGATTAATGCGCACGCCGCGGCATAAAACACGGTGCGACGGCTCTTTTCGCACTTAATGACAAAAGCCGAATTGAAGGTTAAAAAGAGGGTAATTCCAAGCACGGCAAAGAGAAAAATATGAGCCAGACTGCGCACCGTAAGCCCCCAGAATATGACGACGGAAGAAGCCGATTGTCCATCGGGTACGGTTATGCCGAGCATGGCGAGAACAACCTTGCCCACTTTGTTGCTTACCTGCGAGGAAGAAGCTCCCGTCTGATGCGAAAAAGCAAATATCGCCGTCATGACGCAAAGCGCGAGAGCGCCGAACACGCAGGTTTTTATTATATTCCTTTTCATGTATTTACCTATGCGCATATGTGCGCCCGACAAATATTATTTATCATTCACCGCCATATATTCTATGCCTTTCGCCCGTAAAATGATAATTCCGCCCGCATACGCGGACGGATTATTTTATTTTGCCGATCTGAAATATTCCACCGTGCGGCGTATGCCGTCGGCAAAATCTGTCTGCGGTACAAACCCCGTATCGCGCGTGAGCGAAGAGATGTCCGCCTCGAGGTGCATGACCTGGTCGGGATAATAATCTATCGCGCCGAACGCTATATCTCCGCCGCCTACCGCCCCCTTGACGTCGAGCATGTATTCTTTAAGCGCGCGCGCTTTGCCGCTTCCGAGGCAATAAACCGCGCCGTCCTTACCCCTTTCAGCCGCGTTCAGGAGCGCGAGAGCGGCGTCGTCCGAGTACATATAGTCCCATATCTGATCGCCTGCCGTAACCTTTGCCGTGCCGCCCGAAGAAAGAGCGGAGATGAGCGAAGAAATGAGCGTATATTTCCCGTCGCACGGACCGTAGACGGACAATATCCTGCACCATACATGCTTTATGCCGAGCTGTGCGCACTTTGCGCGCGACATTGCGCCCGCAGAAAATTTGGCTATGCCGTACCCGCTTTTGGGAAAACAGGGCGTATCCGGACGGAGAACCCCGCCCGTGCCGTATTCCGCCTGCGAACCCGCGCCGACGAACACTTTGCAGCCCGACGAAGCAGCGAGCGAAACGGCGTCGAGAGTGTAAAGGATATTATTTGACTGTCTTTCAAGGTCGCTGCGCGCCTCGCCGTAAGTGCCGTCCCAGCCGAGATGAAAAAACGCGTCGGCGGAAAGTCGCCCTTCGAGAGATGAGAGCGAAGCGAGGTCACAATGAACGATTTTTGCGCCGCATCCCGAGAGATTGACGCCTCTCGCGCTGTCGGGACGGACTATGGCTGTAACCTGCATTCCGCGCTCGGCGCAAACGCGCGCCAGAGCGCTGCCTACGGCGCCCGTTGCGCCCGTTATAATTGCGCTTTTAATTTCACTCATCCTCTTTCACCGGCTCTATAAACATATTTGAAAGGAACTCCTCCCTCGGAAGGAAGGGAGCAAGGTCTTCGAGCGGCGGCGAAACTATTCTGCCGTCCGCGAGTTTTTTTGCGCTGCTCTTGGGTTCCCATACCTGAACTGTATCCGTAAATATTTCGCACAGCACGCAGCCTTGCGCTGCGAGCGCGGCGTCTACGGCTTTTTTCATGCCCTCGTTGTCGTGCGCGCAGAGATAGGGTATTCCGAACGCGAAGGCGATTTTTTCAAACTCGGGGAAGGACAAATCGCCCGACTGTTCGCCTATGCCCACCTTGCTGTGCTGAGGGAAAATATTGTTCTGAGTTATCCTTATGCTGTGATAACCGCTGTTGTTTATGAGAAAAATTTTGATTGGCAGTTTGTTGGTAACGATTGTCTGCAGCTCCTGCAAATTCATCATTATCGAGCCGTCGCCCTCGAGGCAGATTGTTTCGCGCCTGCCGCCCGAAATGCAAAGTCCTATCGAAGCGGGCAGACCGTAACCCATGCTGGCGACGCCGCTGTTAATTATAAAGCGCGTGCCCTTTTTAATTACATAGCACTGATGTCCCACCACGCAACATGCGCCGTTGGACACGGCAGTCAGGCTGTTTTCGGGCAGGCGGGAACTTAAGTAATCGACAAACGCGTAGACGTTTGCAAAGCCCTGCGTACCCATGCGGTGCCTTTCGAGTACGGCGGGATATTTTTTCTTCCAGTTCGCGCACGCCTGCAGCCAGACGGCGTCCGAAAAGAGCCTTTCGTCCTTTAAACTGCGGTCGAGTGCGAGGAGGAAATCTTTCGCGTCCGCCCACACGGGCAAGTCGACGCGTATAGTATGCTTTTTCATCTCTGCGCGGTCGGCGTCCACCATTATGACCTTCGCCTCCCTAGCCCACGCGGTGAAGTTATAACCCGTCTGGCGAATGGATATTCGCGTGCCTATCGCCAGAACGAGGTCGCTGTTCTGCACGGCGAAGTTACCCGCTCTGTCGCCCATATTGCCGCCCCTTCCCACATAGAGAGGGTCGTCCGTGGGGATGATGTCTATGCTGTTCCAATAGGTAACGACGGGTACGCCCAGCTTTTTGGCGACGGTTGCAAAAATTTCCGCGCCGCCCGAAAGCCTTATGCCTCCGCCCGCATATATGACGGGACGACGGGCATTTTTAATGAACGAAATCACTTCCCTAACCCTTTCGTCGGTTACCTTGGGAGGAAGATTTGCGTCGTCTTCGCTTTTATCGTAAGCCGGCAAGTCGTCCGTTTCAATCTGTGTGCCCTGAAAATTGACGGGTATGTCTATCCAGACGGGACCGCGCCTTCCGCTCGTGGCGAGGTGCCACGCCCTTTCGAGATGATAGCGTATGGTTGAGGGGTCTTCTACCATGACGGCGTATTTGGTCATTGGCGCAACGCTCTTTACGATGTCATACTCCTGGTCGCCTACGGCGCGCAGGGGCAGACCGTCGGTATAGCGCGAGGCGTAGCGCGCGGTGGTATCGTACCTGACCTGACCGGACACTATGAACATGGGTATGCTGTCCAGCCAGCCGCCCAGAACGCCCGTTATGGCGTTTGTTCCGCCCGGTCCCGAAGTTACGCACACAGCTGCAACGGTGTTGTTGAGCCTTGCATATGCCTCCGCCGCCATTGCGCAAGCCTGTTCGTGGTGATTGTATATAACTTTAAGTCCCTCTTTGTGTCCCAGAGCGTCGTTGAGGTGCATAGCGCCCCCGCCGACTACGCTGAAACAGTGCTTAACGCCCCTTTTAACGAGGAAATCGGCGACGTAATCTGCCAGTCTTATCTTCATTTATTACCTTCCAGAGCGCTTAAAATTACCTTTGACATATAATCTATCATTTCGTCCGTCATGCCGGGATATACGCCCACCCAGAAGGTGTTGTTCATGATAAAGTCGGTTACCTCGAGAGAGCCTGCCACTCTGTAAGCGGACGTGCCGCGTATCTCGTCGAAGCAGGGGTGTTTTACGAGGTTGCCGCTGAACAAAAGGCGCGTCTGAACGTTTTTGCCCTCGATATATGCCGTAACGTCGTTGCGCGAAAGCCCGCTTTCGGGTCTTACCGTTATGAGGAAGCCGAACCACGAAGGATTGCTGTCCGCGCAGGCACAGGGCAGAATTATTTTATCTTCCGCGCACTTGAGATTTGCGTACAGTCTGTTCCAGTTGTGCCTTCTGCGCTCGATGAAAGAGGGGAATTTTTTGAGCTGCTCGCAGCCTATAGCCGCCTGCATGTCGGTTACCTTCAGGTTGTAACCGAAGTGGCTATAAACATATTTGTGGTCGTAGCCTTTGGGAAGCTGACCGTATTGTCCGTCGAAGCGGTGATTGCAGAAATTATCCTTGCCCGAAGGACAGATGCAATCTCTGCCCCAATCCCTGTAGGAAAGAATGAGTTTGTTGAGGACGGGGTTATCCGTATATACGCAGCCGCCCTCGCCCATAGTCATGTGGTGAGGGGGATAGAAGCTGCTCGTGCCTATGTCGCCCCAGGTGCCTGTAAACTTTGTTTCGCCGTCTATGGTGTACTGCGAACCGAGCGCGTCGCAGTTGTCCTCCACAAGCCAAAGGTTATGCTTTTTGCAGAACGCCCTTACGCTCTTTAAATCGAAAGGATTACCCAGAGTATGAGCTATCATGACGGCTTTGGTCTTGTCTGACAGCGCGTCCTCGAGGCGGGAAACGTCTATATTGTACTGAGGAACGGTAACGTCCACAAAGACGGGTACTGCGCCGTACTGGAGCATGGGCGTAACCGTTGTGGGGAAACCGCAGGCGACCGTTATTACTTCGTCGCCGCGCTTTACTCTTCTTTCGCCGAGTTCGGGAGCGGTGAGAACGGAAAAGGCGATGAGGTTTGCGGATGAGCCGCTGTTTACCAGTCTTGCGAACCTGACGCCCAGCCACTTTGCAAACTGACTTTCAAACTGTTCGGCAAATCTGCCCGTCGTCAGCCAGAAATCGAGAGCAGCGTCCGTAAGGGCACACATTTCCTTTTCGTCGTAAACTCTGGCGGCGTAATTAATTCTGTCGCCCTCCTCAAAAGGGCGGTCGTTGCGCTTAAAGGTGCGGTAATACTGTGCCACCATCTCCTTTATGCGCTCGCGCGCCTGTTCTTCCGTCATGTTTTCAAACATTGTTCTCTCCTTCTTCGTCCGCGCATTCGGCGGAGGATTTGCGGGATTTGAGCTTACCCGCCAACTTTTTTATTACTTTCAAAGTAAGTTCGTCGCGAAGTAAAACGAGCATAATTCCGTAGACTATCGCGCCCGTTACGGTTATCACGGCAAACGACCATATTGCGTAAGGCATATACTTCTGCATGAAATATACAGGCACGAACATGACCGCCGCAGCCAGAAGATATTTCCAGCAGGACAATAATATTTTAAATACCGATACGCTGTGAGTAGCGGCAGCACATATGCACAAAATTAAAGTTACCACAACTTCCGCGACAGCCGTTGTGATTGCCGCGCCAATCGAGCCGAAATATGGTATAAGCCAAAAATTAAGTCCGAAATTCAATGCAGCCGCAAACATCGTAGCTATAGTGGGATATTTCTCTCTTCCCGTCGCAATAAACAGCTGGTCGCCGAGAACTACGCCCATTCCTGAGGCGACAAATCTTACCGACATTATTATGAGCAACAACGAAACTTCGGTATATCCCTCGCCGAGAAACCATGAACAGAGGTTTTTCGAAAGTACGGCAAAGCCTGCAATCAGCGGCAGTCCCATAAGCCAGACATACCGCGCTGCGAAATATATATTGTTTTTAACGCCTTCGTCATTGCCCGCGCCGTATTCGTGAGAATTGCGCGATACCATGACAGACGATATGAGCGTAACAAGCAAAAGCGCGACGCTGTTGATTTTATAAGCCTGTTCGTAGCAGCCGTTTTCGTAATCGGGATTATCGGCGAGCAGACCTATCATTGTTTTATCGAGAACGGAATAGACCGTTACCGCCAGCGTGGGAAGAAAAATCAGAATGGCGGGTTTTAAATGACGGGCGAGCTTCAACCTGCCGAACCCCTTTATTTTTACCCTTCTGAAAACTGAAGGCCACATTACGAGGTTAGAAAAAGCCGCAGAAAGCGAAACGCAAAGGCAATACACCCAGGTATCCGCCGAAGTACGAACAAAAACAAATATGCACACGAGCGTAAACGCTTTCAACGCTATTGTGCGCAGCGCTATTGCGCGGAAATCTTCGTCGCCCCTGAACAGAAACTGCACGTCGAGCGGAACTATTGCAACCTGCACGGAAAGAATGGCGATAAGCGAAGTATAATTCTTGCCGAAACCTGCCGTCCACAGCACCGAATAAAGCACGCCGAGGGATAGTGCGGTGAATATGCACTTAAGCGCGGTTATTTCCCAGAAGGCAGCGCTCTTTGCATCTTTGTCTTCCTGATGCGCGGCAATCTGCCTCTGGCCGTATATATCGAAGCCTAAATTGGCAAACAGCATAAAATACGTTACTATGGAAAGCGCATAGCTGTATTGCCCGTTGCCCGCCTCGCGCAAAACACGCGAGAGATAAGGCGTGGTTATCAGCGGGACGATGAGCGTTAATATCTGACTTATGAAATTGTATATAAAATTCGCGCCCAGACCACGCCTTTTAACCTTACCTTCTTTCATCTGCAATCAAAAAACTCTTCTGTCTGCCTGTCCATTTCCGCGGGGACATCTCCTCCCCGCAGATAGACGCGCGTCCATTCCGCCGTCTTTTTTATGACTTCCTGTATGTGCCAGCGTGGTTGCCAGCCGAATGTGCGCTTTATAAGTCCGTTATCCAGCCTTAAAAAAGCCGCCTCGTGAGGACCGCCGTCGCTCTTGTTTTCCCAAGAAAGCCCTTCGCCCCACTCGTTGCAGAACATATCCACGAGTTCGCCCGTCGTAACGCAGTCGCAAAGGTCGGGACCGACGTTGTAATAGCCTTCATATTTTTTATCGCCGTATTGCCTTGCGACTATGTCGAGATAAACGGCGAGCGGCTCTAGCACGTGCTGATAAGGTCTTGTGGAAAAAGGATTGCGCACGATTATCTTTTCGCCGCGCTCAATCGCCCTTACGCAGTCGGGAATTATTCTGTCGTTGGCGAAGTCCCCTCCGCCTATGACATTGCCCGCGCGCGCCGTCGATATTGCGCACCTGCCGTCAGCGAAAAAGCTCTTTTTATAGCTGTGAGTTACAAGTTCCGAACAGGACTTGGAATTGCTGTAAGGGTCGTAGCCGTCCAGCGGCTCGTCCTCGCGGAATGGATGGTCGGGCACGTCGTCGTTGAGATAAACTTTGTCCGTGGTAACGTTTAAAAAACTCTTTACAGAAGGACACAGCCTTACGCACTCGAGAACGTTGACCGTTCCCATGACGTTTGTTTCGTAGGTATAGGCGGGCAACTTGTAGCTGTCGCGCACTATAGGCTGGGCGGCGAGGTGAATAACGCACTCCGGTCTGAACTCGTCGAAAAGCGCTTTGAGCGAGGAAAAATCGCGCACGTCGCCGATAACCGACTTCATTCGCCGCGATATATCTGCCATCGAATAGAGATTTGGCTGCGTGGGCGGCTCGAGCGCGTAGCCCGCAACCTGCGCACCCGCATTGAGCAAAATGCGGCACAGCCAGCTGCCTTTGAAACCGGTATGCCCCGTAACGAGCACCCTTTTGCCCTTATAAAAACTTAAATCCATCAGTCTTTCCACACCTTCCAGGGGGCTTTGCCCGTCTGCCAGAGTTTTTCGAGCATGTCCATCTCTCTCTTGGTGTCCATGCACTGCCAGAAACCTTTGTGGCGGTAGCTCATAAGCTCGCCGTCCTCGGCAAGTCTGACTAAAGACTGCCTTTCAAACACGGTGTCGTCGCCGTCGATATAATCGAAAATCTGCGGATTGAGCACCATATATCCCGCGTTTATCGAAGCTCCGTCGGTAGCGCTCTTCTCGCGGAAGGAATACACGGCGTTGTCGCCGCCTATATCCAGAACGCCCTTCTGCTGCTCGAGCGTTACCGCGGTGAGCGTGGCGATTTTGCCGTGAGATTTGTGGTATTCAAGGAGGGCGGAAACGTCTACGTCGCACACTCCGTCGCCGTATGTCATCATAAAGGTTTCGTCGCCGACATAGTCCTTTATGCGCTTTATTCTGCCGCCCGTCATCGTGTTCAACCCTGTATCGACGACGGTAACCTTCCAAGGTTCGCAGTGCTGGTTGTGAATGGTCATGTCGTTGAAGCCGCGGGTGAAATCGAAGGTTATGTCGCTGTTATACAGAAAATAATCGGCAAACCACTGCTTTATTATGTGCTGCTTGTAGCCCGCGCAGATTATGAATTCGTTGAAGCCGCGGGCGGAATACTCCTTCATTATGTGCCAGAGAATGGGTTTTCCGCCAATCTCTATCATGGGCTTGGGTTTATATTGGCTCTCTTCGGAAATGCGGGTGCCCAACCCGCCTGCGAGAAGCACGACTTTCATATTATTTCCCCTTTAATAAATATTTGACCGAACGCCAACCGTCCACCGTCAGTCTGCACAGCCAGACGGGACAGAGCGCGACGAGATAACACGCAAACGAAGAACAACCCTTGACCCTCTTGAACGAGGACTTGTAGCGCGACATGAGCTTAAGGCTGAAATTGCCCGTTGTGCGCAGAACCATAAGTCCCCTCGCCGTCATGAAGCCCGTGCGTTCGCCCATGGTGGAAAGAATGCGCTCGCGCGCCTGAGGCGAGAGGCTGTCTTCGAGGTTATCCACCGAATAACACATGTTTTCCGCCCAGACTTTGAGCGCTTCCTTTTTGTTTATCCAGCCCGAACCCGTCTTGCCGGGATTGTCGATTAAAATTTCGTCCGACGCAGCCGCGTAAGGTCCGACGGAGTACTTTGCGAGCGAACAGGGATATATAAAGTTGCGCCCGCCGAAGCGTTCTATGACGCTTTCCTTATCTGTATTCTGAATGAGTTCGCGGCGGCAGACAGAACCTCCGTAAAGTATGAGTTGCCAGAAATGGTCGGAAAAGAACGAGTTTTTATCCGCCCACGCGCTCTCTTTGAACTGCGGATAGTATTTTTTCTGCAAGCGCCAGCGGTTGTCGTAGAGCGCGATCAGCTGCGCCTCCGGGTATTTGTCCATTATGCCGAGAACTACGGGGATATTTACCGAACTGCCGTCGCCGCAAAGCATTACATACGGACTTACCGCATCCTTGAGGGCGACAATGGTCTTTTCGTCCACTCCCACCTCGCTCGGCACGCGCACATAGCGTATGCCGTCGCAGGCATACCGCTTTGCAAGTTCAAAAGTTTTGTCGTCCGTGCTGCTGTCGTACACCGACAGGCAGAAGTCGTAGCCTTCATCCAGAAAAGCGCGGTAAGTACGGAACATGTTCTCTGCGCACTCCGCGCGGTTATACGTGGGCACGACTATTTCCAGCCTGCGCCCCGACCTTATATCCTGCGTCATAATTCCTCGGTAAAAAGCGGAAAATGCTTTTCCGCATAAATGTACAGTTTAATTATATATAATATTCTTTGAGTTGTAAACCCTTTTTGTCAAAGAAGCGCCGCCTTAGCCCGCCTTGAGGCAAACTGACGCCGCGCGCGCAAGAAAATTTCGGCTTTAATCCTTTTTTTCGTCCCTTAAAGTTCTTATTATAAGCTCGTCGCACCTTAGCATTATCTGCAGGCACTCGAAAAGCAGCTCGTTGGCTTCGCCGTCGAGCGATTTCTTTTTAAGCCCGTCGTTTATTATAACCGCGGCGTAGTTAAAGGAAGAAAAAAGGTTTTTCAGGTAACTTTCTATCGACGAAAAGCTGTCCTGCGACGTTATGTAAAAGTTGTAAACGCTCTGCAACTTTCCGCTCGCGCCCGAAAATACGGAAAGATTTTTATCGGCATACACGCGCTCTATGTCGGCATTGAATTTTTCGATAAGGTCGACCATGCGCAGCTGTTCAAAGTTCATTGATTTTCCTCTTTTATGACAGTTATGCAATTTAATAAATTATAGCACGGCGGCGGCATTTTGTAAATGCCGCCGCCTGAAATTGCTTATTTATTGTTAGTTTTCCTCGTCCGAATTAACAACGCTGTTGTATGCGGTGTTGATTACGGGAGACATGTTCTTGTAGTCCTTTACGCCCGTGCCTGCAGGAATGAGCTTGCCGATGATGACGTTTTCCTTGAGACCCATGAGGGGGTCTACCTTGTTCTTGATAGCCGCATCGGTGAGTACCCTTGCAGTTTCCTGGAAGGATGCAGCCGAAAGGAAGCTTTCGGTGGAAAGCGCAGCCTTGGTGATGCCGAGGAGTACGCGTTTCTGGAGCGCGGGAGTGCCGCCGTTTTCGATAGCCTTCTGGTTTTCGGCTTCGACGGTGAACATATCCACGGTTTCGCCGGGAAGAAGGTCGGTTGAGCCTGCGGACTCTATTCTTACCTTTCTGAGCATCTGGCGGACGATGATTTCGACGTGCTTGTCGTTGATGTCAACGCCCTGCGAACGGTAAACAGACTGAACCTGCTCGAGGATGTAGTCCTGAACTCCCTTGACGCCCTGAACGCGGAGAATATCCTGGGGATATACCGAACCAGCGTTGAGTACGGTGCCGGGTTCTACGGCGTCGCCGTCCTTGACCTTGAGTTCGGCATTGAAGGGAAGCTGATAATTCTTCTTGACTTCGCCCGTTACGGGGTCCTTTATTATGACGTGCTTGAGGTTATCGCTGTCGTCAATGGTAACTCTGCCCGAAACTTCGCAAAGTGTTGCGCAGCCCTTGGGTTTGCGCGCTTCGAAAAGTTCTTCAACGCGGGGAAGACCCTGGGTAATGTCGCCCGTAGCCGCAATACCGCCCGTATGGAAGGTACGCATGGTAAGCTGGGTACCGGGTTCGCCTATCGACTGAGCCGCGATTACGCCGACCGCTTCGCCGGGCATAACGGGAGTGTTGGTAGCCATGTTCTTGCCGTAGCACTTTGCGCACACGCCGTAGCGCGAGTTGCAGGTGAATACCGAACGGATGGACACAGCCTCTATGCCTGCGCCTACAATCTTCTTTGCGAGAGCGTCGGTAACGAAGCCGTTCATGGGAACGATGACTTCGCCCGTTGCGGGATTTATTACGTCTTCGGAAACAAATCTGCCCTGAATTCTGTCCTCGAGACCTTCGATTACTTCGCCGTTGGGACCGATTATTGCCCTGACGACCATGCCTCGGGGCTTCTTACTGCCCGCCATGCAGTCTTCTTCGCGCACGATTACGTCCTGAGCGACGTCTACGAGACGGCGGGTAAGATAACCCGAGTCTGCCGTTTTGAGCGCCGTGTCGGCAAGACCTTTACGTCCGCCGTGCGAGGAAATGAAATATTCGAGAACCGAAAGACCCTGTCTGAAGCAGGATTTAACGGGAACTTCAATCTTTTTACCCTGAGGGTTAACCATCAGTCCGCGCATGCCGGAGAGCTGTTTCATCTGGTCGATTGAACCGCGGGCGCCCGAGTTTGCCATCATCCATATGGGATTGAACTTATCGAGCGATTTTTTAAGCTCTTCGGTAACGGCGTCGGTTGCGTCGTCCCACGCCTTGATTACGGCGTTGTAGCGCTCTTCTTCGCGCAGAAGACCGCGCTGGAACTTGCGCTCTATCTGCAAAACTTTCTTTTCGGTATCTTCGACGATTGCCTGCTTTGCGGCGGGAATGTGCATGTCGAATACCGAAGTCGTGATTGCGCCGACGGTCGAGTATTTATAGCCGAGCGTCTTGATTTTGTCGAGGACGTCTGCCGCCTTGGGCGCGCCGCCCGTCTTGAAGCTGCGCTCTACTATAGAGCCGAGGTGCTTCTTGCCGACTGCGACCGCGCTGCCGAGGAATTCGTAGGAAATTTCGTATTTGAGATAGTCTTCGGGCTTCTCGCGCTTTACGAAGCCGAGGTCCTGAGGCATATGGTTGTTGAAGATAATTCTGCCGACGGTAGTCTTGACTATACCGCTGACGGTCGTGCCGTTGTAAGGCGACTTTTCGTCGTTTATCGTAACGGTGCGGCGGACGTAGATTTCATCCTGCATGTGGATGTGCTTGGTCTGGTACGCCATCATTACTTCGTCTTCGGAGATGTATGCGCCGGGGGTATACTTTTCAGCGCCCTCGTCGCCCTCCGCGCACTCGACGTACCTGTCGCCCGTCCAGCGATAGAACTTGCCCTCTTCCCTGCGGATGATGGTAAGGTAATATGCGCCGAGAACCATGTCCTGCGAGGGCTGCATTACGGGTTTGCCGTCCGAAAGTTTTAATATATTGTTGGAGGAAAGCATTAAAAATCTTGCTTCCGCCTGAGCCTCTATGGAAAGAGGAACGTGAACCGCCATCTGGTCGCCGTCGAAGTCGGCGTTGAATGCCGTACATACGAGGGGGTGAATTTTAATTGCTCTGCCCTCGATGAGAACGGGTTCAAATGCCTGTATGGACAGACGGTGAAGGGTGGGCGCACGGTTTAAAAGAACGGGGTGTTCCTTTATTACTTCTTCAAGCACGTCCCAAACGAAAGGTTTAGCCTTTTCGACGGTGCGCTTCGCGCTCTTGATGTTGTGGCACTGACCGCTTTCGACGAGCTTTTTCATTACGAAAGGCTTGAAGAGTTCGATTGCCATTTCCTTGGGCAGACCGCACTGGTAGAGCTTGAGTTCGGGACCTACGACGATAACCGAACGACCGGAATAGTCTACGCGCTTGCCGAGGAGGTTCTGACGGAAACGACCCTGCTTGCCGCGGAGCATGCCCGAAAGGGACTTAAGCTCGCGGTTGGAAGGACCGGAAAGCGCCCTGCCGCGACGACCGTTGTCGATGAGCGCGTCAACAGCTTCCTGAAGCATGCGCTTTTCATTCTTGACTATCATGTCGGGAGCGCCGAGTTCCATCATGCGCTTTAAGCGGTTGTTGCGGTTGATAACCCTGCGGTAAAGGTCGTTGAGGTCGGAAGACGCAAATCTGCCGCCGTCGAGCTGTACCATGGGACGAAGTTCGGGAGGAAGAACGGGAAGAACGGTGAGTATCATCCATTCGGGACGGGTGCCGCTCTTTCTGAAAGCTTCCAGAATTTCAATTCTCTTGACAGCCTTGACCCTCTTCTGGCTGGACTGGTTCTTTTCGATTATAGCCTTGGTTTCTTCGCATTCCTTTTCGATGTCTACAGCCATTAAAAGTTCGCGGATAGCCTCGGCGCCCATGCCGACTTTGAGACCTGTTTTGGAGCTGTCGCCGTACTGTTCCTCGATTTCGCGAAGGTCCTTATCGGTGATTACCTGCTTGTATTCGAGGGTGGGCACTGTGCCGGGGTCGATTACGACGTATGCCGCGAAATAGATTACCTGCTCAAGAGCCTTGGGCGACATATCGAGAACCAAACCTATTCTCGAAGGCACGCCGCGGAAATACCAGATGTGGGATACGGGAGCGGCAAGCTCGATGTGTCCCATTCTCTCTCTTCTTACCTTAGCGCGGGTTACTTCAACGCCGCACTTTTCGCAGACGATGCCTTTATAGCGTATTCTTTTATATTTGCCGCAATGGCATTCCCAGTCCTTCATCGGTCCGAAGATGCGTTCGCAGAAAAGACCGTCTCGTTCGGGTTTCTGGGTTCTGTAGTTTATGGTTTCGGGCTTGGTTACCTCGCCCTTGGAAAGTTCCCTGATTTTTTCGGGGGAAGCCACACCGATTTTAATAGAACAAAAATCGTTTAATTCAAACATTCTTTCAACCTCCCTTATTTATCGTCGCTCTCGTCGTCGTTCTGTTCGTCTTCGTCCTCGTCGTCCGTATCGAACAGCGTGTACTTGTCGCCGAGGTCATCGTCGTCGCCGAAATCGTCGACGTCTTCGTCAGAGAAAAGTTCCTTGGACGTGAAGTCGTCCTCGTCGTCCGTATCGAACAGCGAGAAGCCGTCCAATTCCTCTTCGTCCTCCGCTCCGACGTCCGAAGAAATGTCGAATTCTTCGTCGGGTATCTGCTTTTCGCGTTCCTCTGCCTCGCGCATGCGTGCATTGGGAATAGCTTCGTCCTCGTCGTCGAGTTCGCGGATGATGAGTTCTTCGTTATTTTCGGTGAGTACTTTGACATCGAGCGCGAGCGACTGCAATTCCTTGAGAAGCACTTTGAATGCTTCGGGAATGCCGGGCTCGGAGATGTTGTTGCCCTTTACTATGCTTTCGTAGGTCTTTACACGTCCGACGATGTCGTCCGACTTGACCGTGAGGATTTCCTGAAGGATGTGAGCCGCGCCGTATGCTTCGAGCGCCCACACTTCCATTTCGCCGAAACGCTGTCCGCCGAACTGCGCTTTACCGCCGAGAGGCTGCTGCGTTACAAGGCTGTAAGGACCTATCGAACGAGCGTGGATTTTATCGTCTACGAGGTGGATGAGCTTAATCATGTACTGAACGCCCACGGTTACCCTGTTTTCGAAAGGTTCGCCCGTGCGTCCGTCGTAAACCTGTATCTTGCCGTCGACTTTGCCTTCGGGATTAAGGATGTTGTTTTCCTTGAAGAGCTGCTTGATGTCGCTTTCGGTCGCGCCGTCGAATACGGGGGTGGCAATCTTCCAGCCGAGCTGCTTGCAAACAAGTCCCAAATGCACTTCGAGCACCTGACCGATGTTCATTCGGGAAGGCACGCCGAGGGGGTTAAGAACTATCTGCAAAGGAGTGCCGTCTGCGAGGAAGGGCATATCCGCCTGGGGCAATACGCGCGAGATGACGCCCTTGTTGCCGTGGCGTCCCGCCATCTTGTCGCCGACCTGTATTTTACGTTTCTGTGCGATATATACGCGGACCAATTTGGAAACGCCGGGCGAAAGCTCGTCCTTGTTTTCCCTCGTGAACACCTTTACGTCCACTACTATGCCGCCTTCGCCGTGGGGAACTTTGAGGGAGGTATCCCTTACTTCCCTCGCCTTTTCGCCGAAGATTGCGCGGAGCAGTCTTTCTTCGGGAGTAAGCTCGGTTTCGCCCTTGGGCGTTACTTTGCCGACGAGTATGTCGCCGGGCTGAACTTCGGCGCCGATGCGGATAATGCCGTTTTCGTCGAGGTCCTTTAACGCGTCTTCGGATACGTTGGGAATGTCGCGCGTGATTTCCTCTTCGCCGAGTTTGGTATCTCTCGCTTCGGTTTCGTGTTCTTCGATATGAATGGAAGTGAACACGTCGTCCTGAACGAGTTTTTCGGAGATGAGAATAGCGTCTTCATAGTTGTAGCCTTCCCATTCCATGTAGCCGATGAGTATGTTTTTGCCGAGCGCGAGTTCGCCGTTGTTTGTAGCCGGACCGTCGGCGATTATTTCGCCTTCCTCCACTCTGTCGCCCGTGTTGACTATGGGACGCTGGTTGAGGCAGGTGTTCTGGTTGGAACGCTCGAACTTCTTTAATCTGTATTCGCTTATGAAGCCGTCGTCTTCCTTAATCTTTATAAGGTCGGAAGCGCAGCCCACAACCGTACCCGCTTTCTTTGCGCGCACTATGACGCCCGAGTCGCGGGCGATTGCCGCTTCTATGCCCGTTGCGACGATGGCGCTCTCCGTCTTCATGAGGGGAACTGCCTGGCGCTGCATGTTCGAACCCATCAGCGCACGGTTGGTATCGTCGTTCTCGAGGAAGGGAATGAGCGCGGTTGCAACCGAGACGAGCTGCTTGGGCGAAACGTCCATGTAGTCCATCTTGTCGGGAGGAAGCTGGGTGATCAAATCGCGGTGTCTGCAGCCTACGTGTCCGTTGACGAAGTGATTGTTTTCGTCGAGAGGTTCGTTCGCCTGCGCGACAATATATTTATCCTCTTCGTCCGCGGTGAGGTAGTCGACCTTGTCCGTAACGGTGGGAACGCCGTTTTCATCCTTTATAACCCTGCGGTAGGGCGACATGATGAAGCCGTATTCGTTTACCTTGGAGAAGGTTGCGAGCGAGGAGATAAGACCGATGTTCTGACCTTCGGGGGTCTCTATGGGACACAGTCTGCCGTAGTGCGAGTGGTGAACGTCGCGCACTTCGAAAGTAGCTCTGTCGCGGTTGAGACCGCCGGGACCGAGCGCGGACAGCTTACGCTTGTGGGTAAGTTCTGCTGCGGGGTTGGTCTGGTCCATGAACTGCGAGAGCTGGGAAGAGCCGAAGAATTCGCGGATTACAGCCGATACGGGGCGAACGTTGATAAGTCCCGAAGGCGTAACTTCCATAGCGTCCTGCGTTGCCATGCGCTCTTTTATGAGCTTTTCGAGACGGGATATGCCTATGCGGAGCTGGTTTGTGAGCAGTTCGCCTACCGAGCGCACGCGGCGGTTGCCGAGGTGGTCGATGTTGTCTATAGTGCCTATGCCGTACTGAAGGTCGATATTGGTGGAAATTGCGGCGACGATATCGTCTACCGTGATGTGCTTATGGTTGAGTTTTTCGACGACGGGCTTAATTGCCTTTCTTTCGTCTGCGTCGAGAACGTCCTTGTCGCTTTCAAGCAGTGCGTCGAACGCCTTGCAGGCTTCGACGAACTTTATGCGCTGCTCTCTGCGGCGTTCCCTGTTCTTCTTTTCCTCGGGCTTTTCGTCCTCGGTTTCCTCAACTTCCGTGCAGTAATATATTGCGTTTATCTGGTCGGCGTACTTTTCAGCAACCTGTTCGCAGCTCAAAGAAGCGCACTCGGAAGCGAGCGTCTTCATGAAGTTGAAGTTGGGAAGGTATATCGTGGGAAGAAGCCCGAACATCTTGGGGTTCTTGTCCGAAACAGCCTTGAAGTTTACCGTGTTGTTTGCGATAATCTTGTGCTTGATTACGCCCTGAACGGGATCGTTGACGTATACGAATACTTCGTTTACGCCCGCATCCTGAATTTCGAAAGCCTTAGCCTCTTCCACAACGTCGCCGGCGTGCGCCATGACTTCGCCCGTCGAGGGGTTGAAAACGTCCTCTGCGAGCTTGCAGCCGGGAAGACGGTATGCGAGGTTGAGCTTTTTATTGAACTTATACCTGCCGACTTTGACTACGTCGTATCTTCTGGGATCGAAGAAAAGGTTATTGAGGTGCTGCTTTACCGAAGCCTCGGTGGGAACTTCGCCGGGACGCAGACGACGGTAGAGTTCGATGAGACCGTCGCTTTCGGACTTGGTAGTGTCCTTTGCGATGGTGTTTTCAATCATCTTGTCGTCGGCGAAAAGGTTCATGATAGCCCTGTCCGAACCGAAGCCTAAGGCGCGCAAAAGAACGGTAGCGCAGATTTTACGCTTCCTGTCTACGTGTACCCACAGAACGCCCGAAGCGTCCTGCTCGAATTCCAGCCATGCGCCGCGGTTGGGAATGACGGTCGTGCCGAACATTTCCTTGCCCGTCTTGTCCACTTCCTTCGCGTTGTACGCGCCGGGCGAACGCACGAGCTGCGATACTATTACGCGCTCCGCGCCGTTTATTATGAACGAGCCCGAATCGGTCATGAGGGGGAACTCGCCCATGAATACGGGCTGGTCGATTACTTCGTCCTTGACCTTGTTTACGAGCCTTACCGTAACGTGCATGGGAAGCGCGTATGTCGCGTCCCTGTTGCGGCATTCCTTCTCGTCGTACTTGGGCTTATCGTCGAACCAGTGGTTGAGGAAATAAAGCTCATAGTGGTCGGAATAGTCGGTGATGGGCGAAAAATCTTCAAATACCTCGTCTATGCCCTCGTTGATGAAGGTTGCATAGCTGGCTTTCTGAATTTCGACGAGGTCGGGAATGTCGATGACCTCGTTGATTTTACCGAATTTGCGCCTTTCTGTTTTGCCATACTTGTGAACGGGTAAATTCATTAAAGTTTGGAACTCCTTTAAGTTTTTTCTATTTCACATTCCGGCGATTATGCGTATATATCTTTTCACCGCAAACAATCTGATGTTACCTTATTGAAACTTCCGCGAAATAAGCGGATTAAAAAATTTTTGCTCGCCTCTTGACAAATTCCGTCCGCCGATTTGTGCCGCCGAAGCGCGTATTTTTTTAACTCAACGGCTTTACAAATTTATTTGAATGGTATATAATCTATATATGCCTGTCGGCGGAAAGCCCCCTTTTTAACGGCTCGATTTAACGTTTTTATTGCCAAAAAATGGGAAAAGCGGGCAAAATGTGCATTGTAATACAGTATAATATTATATTACCGCCTCAAAGCAATGTCAAGCGGTTTTGAAAGATAAGTTTATGCGTATAGACAAATTTTTGAAAGTGTCCAGAATTTTAAAGAGAAGAACGGTCGCGCAGGAGGCCTGCGCGGGCGGAAAAGTCGCCGTGAACGGCAGGGAGGCAAAGCCTTCGCACCAGATAAAGGCGGGCGACGTTGTGGAAATTTCCTACACGACGGGCAAACTTAAATTCCGCGTTCTGGACGTCAAAGAAACGGTTAAAAAAGATCAGGCAGGCGACCTGTACGAAATACTGGAGCAATGATGAAATTTTCCATTCCCTACAAAAAGGGCGACTTCCGCCCCCTCAATTTTGCGATGCTCGTCGTTTCGGGTCTTATCAACGCGACGGGCGTTACGCTCTTCCTCGCCCCCGCAAACCTGTACGACAGCGGCATTTCGGGTACTTCCATGTTCATGGACGTCATCGTCGCGCCCGTACCCCTGTGGGCATGGCTTATAATTCTGAACTTCCCCATATTCCTGTTCAGCCTCAGACAGGGACTGTCGTTCACCGTATATTCGCTGTTTGCGATAGCCATGTATTCGGGCTTTTCGGCGATATACCAGAACGTCATTCCCCTTTTTGCGCCTGACTTTTTTGCCAAAGGTTCGCCGATTGCGGGCAGCGACCTTTTGTTGTGCGGCATATTCGGCGGATTGCTTTCGGGCATAGGCAGCGGACTTACCATACGCTACGGCGGCGCGCTCGACGGCATTGAACAGCTCGCCGTAATATTTGCAAGACGCCTCAACATGACGGTTGGAAACTTCGTAATGATTTTCAACGTCGTGCTGTACATTATAATAGGCATATATTTCAAGGCGTTCGAGCTGCCCCTCTACTCGGTAATAACCTACTTCGTCGCCTCAAAGGCGGTGGACTTCATAGTTCAGGGTCTCGACCAGGCGAAGGGAGCTTTCATAATTCCTTCCGCCGGCAATTACGACGCGGTATCCGCCGCGCTTTCGCAGGAGTTCGGCAGAGGTCTTACCATCATCCCCGCCACGGGTTACTATTCGGGCGCGGACAAAAAGATTATTTACTGCGTTATAAACCGTTTCCAGCTCGCGAGAATGCGCTCCGTGCTGGCGAGCTGCGACAGGCACGCTTTCGTTACGGTCATGGATATATCCGACGTATTCGGCACGAGCATAAAAAACAGCAACGCCTCCGACAGGCGCAGAGCCAGACAGCTTAAGGAAGCGAGGCTCAAAGCCGCAATGGAAGCCGCGGCGCAGCGCGTTCTGGAAGAAAACGGCGGAAACAGCGACAACGTTAAACAAGAAACAGACACAACGAATGAAAACTGACATTATAATTTGCGCGGCGGGGAAAGGCACGCGCGCGGAGATGGGCAGAAACAAGCTGCTCGCACCGCTTCTCGGCGCTCCCGCCCTTTTTCATACTCTGAGCGCTTTCGAAGGCTTCGGACACATGATTGTTACCGCTTCGCGCGGGGATATTGCCGAGATAACGGCAATCTGCGCGCCCTTTGACGCGGAAGTTGCGGAAGGCGGCGAAACGCGCACGGACAGCGTTAAAAACGCGCTCGCCCGCTGCAAGGGGGACATAGTCCTCATTCACGACGGCGCTCGCCCTTTCGTTACGCGCGAAATAATAGAAAATTGCATAGACAGCGTAAAAAAATACGGCTCGGGCATATGCGCCGCGCCCGTTACGGACACGATAGCCGTAGCCGACGGCGGAAAAATAGCCGAAGTGCCGCAAAGGCGGTCCCTTGCCGCCATTCAGACGCCGCAGGGATTTATGACAGAGGACATAAAAAGGGCATATTCCCTCGCCGAAGGCGACGGAAACATCTACACGGACGACAGTTCAATTTACCGCAGATATATAGGCGCGCCTACGCTGTGCGAGGGCAGCGCTTCAAACCGCAAACTTACCTATAAAAGCGATTTCGTCGCGGCATATCCCCCGCTCAACGCGGCGAAAGGTCAGGCGATAGGTCTGGGCGTGGACGTTCACGCGTTCGGCGCGGAAAGACCTTTCGTTACGCTTTGCGGCGAACGCATACCCTGCGACAGCGGACTTGTGGCGCACAGCGACGGCGACGTACCCGTTCACGCCGCCATGGACGCACTTCTTTCCGCGGCGGGACTTAAGGACATAGGGCATTACTTCCCCGACACAGACCCTGAGTTTTCGGGTGCGGACAGCATGCTTCTTATGAAAAAAGTGTGCGAGCTGATAAAGAGCGAAGGATATAAACTCGTCAACCTCGCAATAACCATACGCGCTGAAAAGCCGAGGCTGGCAAAGCACATAGACGCGATGAAAGCAAACGTCGCCCGCGCCGCGGGGCTGGAAGAAGAACGCATAGGAATTTCGGCAGGCACGTCGGAAGGGCTGGGCTTTGTGGGCAGAGGTCTGGGAATTGAGGCGAGCGCCGTAGCGCTGCTGGAGAAGACAAATGGCAAAGAGTAACACGATTTTCGTATGCGCGGAGTGCGGTGCGACCAGTCCGAGATGGCTGGGAAGGTGCCCCTCCTGTGGAAAATTCAATACCATGGCGGAAGAAGTCGTAAAGCCCCTTTCCCCCTCCGCTTCAAAACCCGTTCGCACGCAGCCACGCGCCAAAAAAATTTCTGAAGTAAGCTACGAAAAATACGAGCGCACGCCGAGCGGAATTTCGGAATTCGATACCGTTCTGGGCGGAGGCATAGTGCCGGGTTCGCTCGTGCTTTTGGGCGGCGACCCCGGAATAGGTAAGTCAACGCTGCTCACTCAAATCGCCTCCCACCTTTCAAAAGCGCACAGAGTGCTTTATTTTTCCGCCGAGGAAAGCTGCTCGCAGGTTAAAATGAGGGCGCAGAGACTCAACCTCGACTGCGGAGATTTTCTTATAATAAACGAAACGTGCATAGACAGCCTCGAAGCCGACCTTGACGGAGTGGAATTCTGCATAATAGACAGTATTCAGGCAGTGTACACCGAAGAGCTATCTTCCTCGGCAGGCAGCGTAGGTCAGGTGAGAGAGTGCGCCACAAAGCTCATGCGCATAGCAAAGAGCCGAGGCATAACCTTTTTTATAGTAGGACACGTTACCAAGGAAGGCGCGCTTGCAGGACCTAAAGTTCTGGAACACATTATGGACACCGTCCTCTACTTCGAGGGCGAAAATCAGGAAAATTACCGAATACTCCGCGCCGTCAAAAACAGGTTCGGCAACGTATCCGAAGTGGGCGTTTTCGAGATGACGGGCGAAGGCATTATCGCCGTTACGGACTATTCGGGCATATTCTTATCCGAGAGCCGCGGGCAGGAAGCGGGTTGCGCCGTAACTCCCGCGCAGACGGGAAACAGGTGCATGAACGTAGAAATTCAGACGCTCGTTTCCAAAACCTCTTTCGGTCAGCCGAGGCGCATGCCGCTCGGAGTGGACTATAACAAGCTCGCGCTCATGCTCGCCGTACTCGAAAAGAGATGTTCCCTCCCCTTCTATTCATACGACGTCTACGTTACTGCGATGGGCGGCATAAAGCTGAACGAACCTTCCTGCGATCTCGCGATATGCGCCGCGCTCGCCTCCGCGCACACAGACGTTCCTATAGACAAATACACCGCCGTGTTCGGCGAAGTGGGACTTACGGGCGAAGTGAGAGCGGTATCCTATGCCGAAAAGCGCGTGCAGGAGTGCGTGAAAATGGGTTTCAAGCGGGTAATTCTTCCCGCAAAGAACATGAAAACCGTGGCAAAGTATGCCGATAAAATATCCATTATCCCCGTGCTTTACGTCAATACGATGATAAAAACGTTGTTTAAAAATCAAAATCAATCTTGACCTGAAAAAAATACGGTGGTATAATATAAGTGTACAAAATAAGGAGGTAATCTTATGATAATTACCGTTTCGCGCGAATTCGGAAGCGGCGGCAGAGAGGTGGGAAAGCGCCTCGCCGACGCATTAAATCTTGAATATTTCGACAAAGAACTCGTAACCGAAATAGCAAAACATACCGAGCTGGACGAAGGATACGTATCTTCCGTGCTCGAAAACGGAGGTTTCCGCAACTACGCGTTTACTTTCGGCAGAACCATGCCCCTTCTGATGTCCACACCCACGCCCGTAACCGACATTCTGGTTGCGCAGCAGCGCATAATCAAAGCCATAGGCGAAAAGGGCAACTGCCTCATAGTAGGTCGAAGCGCCGACGTTATTTTAAAGGACATGAAGCCTTTCCGCATATTCGTGTATGCCGACAAGCAGAGCAAAATTGCGCGCTGCCGCGAGCGCGCGCCCGAAAACGAGCACCTGACCGACAAGCAGATGCTTAAAAACTTCAAGGAAATAGACGGCGGAAGAAAGAAACTGCACGACCTTTTAGGCACTGCGCCCTGGGGCGACAGAACGGGCTACGATTTGATGATAAACACGACAAACGTCAACATAAAGTCGATTATCCCCGCCCTCGCGGAATACATAAAGTCCCGCAACATTTAAATTATTAAAAATCAAGGCGCGCAACACATGTTGCGCGCCTTTTATTCAGTTAATTTGCACCGGAAATTAAAAAATGCCCGTACAATCGGGCATTTTTTAATTTATAAAGGTTATTTATTTTATTCTGTAATATGTAACATTCAGCCCCTTATCAGGATGATAGTAATACCTTACTCTGAACTTATCAAAAACAGCTTCCTGTATGCCCTGGGAATAACTTGTATGTATCATGTCATTATAAAGATAATCGGGCAAATCCAGCAGGATATTCATTTCTATAATATACCTCAGAGCGACCGTCGACGAATAATCATCAAGGTCGGAAGGATTAGTATCAATCGTGCAATAGCTGTCATCCGCGCCTACGGTAAAATAATACGGCACGTCATATACAGAGTTAATTTCTTCGCCTGTAATTTCCGAAATAAGTTCGATAAAGCTTTTATCGCGCACACCCTCTTCCCCCTCTCCGCACGCAGCCATAATGCTTACAGACAATATCGCCGAAACAAATAATATAAACGCCATAATTTTTTTCATATCCGTAATTCATACAATAAATTATACCTTTGTATGCCTCCTTACATACATAATATCACACCATTTGGTGTAAGTCAACATATTTAACACCATTTGGCGTAAAATAAAACAAAAACGAGTTTATGTATCAGGAAAAATTTGCAGAAAGACTAAAGGAGCTTATCGGGAAAGAAAGCGTTTCCTCGATAGCAAAAAAGATAGGCATAAAGCAACAGACACTGTCGCGTTACCTGCTGTCGCAAAGAGAAATCGGGCTTGAAAATTTGTGTAAAATTGCAGATTATTTCAATGAGGATTTAGATATTTTAGTTGGCAGAAAAGATTATTAATAATAACTTAAGCCAAGCTTAAAGCAAATCTTAAAAGAAGAAACTTGTCATTTTTGAGTTCGGATTAATTATTCAGTGCTTTGAACTTATGACGGCGCAAACACAATTATATTTTTTATAATTGCATGCTTAACCGCGCAACGACGCGCCGCGACTTTAAGGTAACGCTTCATGAACCGCATAAAACAACTACAAATCAATCGCCTTGAAAAACCGACTTTGGTCTGCTACGCAATAATTGATTGACTTTATTATACAAAAAAGCGCCCGTCCGCGGATTGCGGACGGGCGCAAAACATTCAGTTAATAAAGTAAGGCATTTACAAAAAGTAAGATTAAGGGCTTTAAATCAGTCCTTATCGTTCTTCTTTTTCTTCTTCTTTTTCTTTTTGTCGCCCTTGTCCTTATCGGACTTATCGCTCTTTTCTGCACGCTCGGACTTTTCTTCGCGCACGTCTTCCTCTTCGTCGTATTCCTCGACGGGCGCGGAAACGCGGCGCTCAGGCATGCGAACAGCCTCTTCGGCGGGCAAATCGAACTGCAATTTATCGCCGCAGCAGACGAGATAGCCGCCCTCGCTCTTGATAAACACGAGTTTGTCGCCCGTGTCTACGCCGAGGTCGTCGCGCACGGCTTTGGGTATTGTTATCTGACCTTTTGACGTAAGTTTTGCTATTTCCATACTTATCCTTTGTATCCTTACTTTTCTTACATTATAGCATTTATAGAATATTTGTCAAGTAAAGAAATAACTTCCAGCCTTAAACGGCGCATAAATTGGCGACTTATGACCACAATAACGATTACGGAGGGTAAATATGCAATTTGACCAGACAAAGACTTATAAAAACCTTGCCCGCAGTTTTGCAGGCGAAAGCCAGGCGGGAATGAGGTATCAGCTTATAGCGCAGGCGGCTGAAAAACAGGGATATACTCAGCTTGCGAACGTTGTAAAGACGCTTGCAAAGAACGAAACCGTGCATGCGAAGAGATTTTTTGAAGAACTGACAAAGCGCGGAGGCGAGAGCATTGACAACATCGACCTGGACGCAGGTTATCCCTTTCATACGGGAGATATAGAGCATTGTCTTTCTTTCGCGGCGAAAGACGAGCGCGCGGAACATGAAAAAATTTATCCCGCATTCGCACAGGACGCAAAGGACGAAGGTTTTGCAGACGTTGCGGCGCTGTATAACATGATTGCAAACGTTGAAAAGCGACACGAAGAAATTTTCAACTATCTTTATAACGCGTTCAAAGACGGAACGCTTTATAAAAATGAAAGTCCCATACTCTACGTCTGCGCCCAATGCGGCTATATGCAGACGACGAAGGAGGCTTGGGATATCTGCCCGCTGTGCAAGGCGAGCCAGGGCGAGGTCAACCTGCATATTCCCTTCCAGAAGGAGAAATTATGAAAAACGAAAACAAGTCCGCAAAGAACTGCAGCGGCAAGCAGCAGAACAAGACTTCGGGTTGCTCTTCCAAAAGCACTAAAAACTGCAAGTAAAAGAAGCTTTTCAGGCAGCGACCCCTTGGGCAGCTATACGGGAGTTTGCCAAAACCCCTTTGAGCAGCCAACTCAGGACGCAGACGATTTGTAATCTTAAATCGTCTTAAAAAAGGCACAATAACAGCGCCTTAAAAAAGGCGGAGGTCTGAATTTTTTCAGACCTCCGCCATTCCTTTGCGTGCAACCGCAATACATAAACATTTTATTCTTCCGCTCCGCCCGCGTGGGCATAACACATAAGCTATGCAGACACAGCGCAAGACCACGCATTGCAACAAGCGTTTATTCATACCGACTCTTCGCGCTCCGCCATTGCAAACTCAATCTGCTCTTGCCGCCTGTCGCGCTTTAGCTTTGGCTCTGCCCTCAATTCAGACTTCGCCTTTTCCGAAAGAATGAGGCGAGTTTTTCAGCCTTTTTATTATCTTTGCGGGATTGCCCGCAATCACCACGTCCGAAGGAAACGATTTTGTAACTACAGAGCCGCTCCCCACCACAACATTGTCGCCGAGGGTAACGCCGGGGTTGATTTTTGCCCCTCCGCCTATCCAGCAGTTATCGCCGATATTGACGGGCTTGCCGAATTCTGCGCCCGTCGCGCGCAGCTGCGCGTCAAGAGGATGACACGCGGCATAAATGCCGACCTGCGGACCTATGAGGCAGTTATCGCCTATTTTAACCTTGCAGACGTCTAAAATTACGACGTCATAATTGCAGTAGAAGTTGTCGCCTACCTCTATGTTGCTGCCGTAATCGCAGCGGAAACCGCGCGTAATTGCGGGATTTTTGCCGCACGCGCCCAAAAGTTCCCTCACCGTTTTTTCGCGCTCCGAGCCTGTCAATTTTACGTCGTCGAGCTTGTCGCACAGCTCAACCGCCCTTTGGTGCATGGCAGCCAGTTCTTTGTCGCAGGCAAAATACAGCTCGCCTGCGAGCATTTTTTGTTTCTCGGTCATAATTTCACCTTTGACGCGGCACTTTTTTAAGTTAATGCGCAGCCGCCACACGCTTTGCTTATCTTTAAGTTAAGCCTTAAAAGGTTTGTCGTCATTACAAAGTTAAACAATTTTAAGTCCGCTCTTTAAAATCAGGCGCGCCGCCATGCGGCGGCGCGCCTCTTGAGTGCATATTATATTATATTGTCTATAAAATCTTCGGGATTGAATTTTTCGAGGTCTTCCATCTTTTCGCCCACGCCCGCAAAAACTACGGGTATGGCAAGCTCGCCGCAGAGCGAAACGACAAAACCGCCCTTTGCAGTGCCGTCGAGCTTTGTAAGCACAATTCCGTCCAGATCTATCGCTTCGTTGAAAATCTGCGCCTGATTTATGGCGTTATGCCCCGTAGTGGCGTCGAGAACGAGCAATTTATAAAAGTGCGCCGCGGGATGTTCGCGCATGACGACGCGGCTCATCTTTTTAAGCTCTTCCATGAGGTTTGCCTTTACGTGCAATCGCCCCGCGGTATCTATGATTACGACGTCCGTTCCCCTCGCCTTGGCGGAAGAGAGCGCGTCGAAGACGACTGCCGAAGGGTCGCTGCCCTCCTCGTGCTTGACAATTCTCACCTTTGCCCTTTCCGCCCAGACGGAAAGCTGGTCGCTCGCCGCCGCGCGGAAGGTATCTGCCGCGGCAACGGTTACCGATTTGCCATGACTTATGAAATAGTGCGCAAGTTTGCCCACCGTCGTCGTCTTGCCCACGCCGTTGACGCCTACGAGCATTATGACCGCGGGATACTTGATTTCAGGTACTTCCGCCTCGTAAAGTTTTTCTTCGAGCACGTCCTTTAAGAGATTTACGACGTACTCCTTATCCTTGAGCTTTTCGGCTTTGGCTTCGGCGCGGATTTCGTCCACGACTTCTTCCGCGGTGGAAAGAGTTATGTCCGAACCGATTAAAATTTCTTCAAGTTCGTCGTAGAATTCGTCGCCCAGCTTATTTTTTGCAAACAGCGCGCCGAGCGCGCCGCCGAGGGCGTCCCTCGTCTTTTTGAGCGCATTGCCTATTCGAGAAAAAATACCCATATATTATCCTTTTATATTCTTAAAAACAGTGTGGCATTGAGCTGATTGCTCATACTTAAGCCGAAAAAAGACTTTACCTGAGCCTGCAGTCTCAAGCATGCGCGGCTTTAACGCACGAGCAGTCTCAAGCATGCGCGGCTTTAACGCACGAGCAGTCTCAAGCATGCGTGGTTTTAACGCGCTTGCAGCCTTGATTTGGCGAACAGCCGACAAAAGCCGCGTTGTCAGGCGACGGTGTCGCCGCCGAGGCGCGTTTCTACCTCGGAAATCTTGACGGAAACTATCTTGGAAACGCCCTTTTCTTCCATCGTTACGCCGAACAGCACGTCGGCGTTTTCCATTGTAGGTTTGCGGTGCGTTATGACGATGAACTGCGTCTTTTCGGCAAACTTTTTGAGATACCTCGCGTATCTTCCTACGTTGGCTTCGTCCAGCGCAGCTTCGATTTCGTCGAGCACGCAGAAGGGCATGGGGCGCATTGCGATTATCGCAAAGAGAATGGCTATCGCCGTGAGCGCCTGCTCGCCGCCCGAAAGGAGGGAAATTTTTGTAAGTTTTTTGCCGGGAGGGCAGGCAACTATTTCCACGCCCGCGTTGAGGGGGTCGTCGCAGTCGGTGTAGTCGAGCTGAAGTTCCGCCTTGCCGCCGCCGAAAAGTTCCTTGAAGGTGCGCTTGAAGTTTTCGTTTATCGTGTCGAAACCCTGGTTGAAAATCTTAAGCATTTCGTCGCGGATTTCGTTGAGCGCTAAAGTAAGGTCCTCTATGCCCTTTTCAAGGTCGGCTTTGTCCTCGCACATTTTGTTGTAACGCTGACTTACCTCCTCGTACTCCTCCACCGCGTTGGGGTTGACGGGTCCGAGCATGGTCAGCTGGCGCTTGTAATTTGCTATGTTATTTGCCGAAGAAGAGATGTCGTAGCCCTCTTCCTTGTACTGCAGGCAGCTTTCGTAATCGAGGTTGTATTCCTCGGTTATGCGCGTCTGAAGATTATCAAGCTCGCTGTCTATCTTCTGCAGGGCGAGCTGGTTAGTATGTACCTTTTCCTTGAGCTTTTCGCTGTCTTCGTAAATTTTCAGCCTCGCCTCGTTGACCTCTTCGGTGCGGGCGTTTATTGTCTTTTTGGTCTCTTCAAGCTCTTCAATCTGTCTGATGATTTTGTCGAGTTCTTCCCTGTCTTCCTTGGAAAGGGCGGCGCGGTCGGCTTTGTCAGAAAATTCTTCGAATTCCGACTGCATTTTAGGCAGAAGTTCCTGCAGCGAGGCAACTTTTGAAATGAGCTGCGTACGCTCGTTGCCCAGTCTTGCCACGGTTTCTTCGCCGCTCTTCACCGCGCTGGCGAGCGAGGCGATTTCTATCTGGAAGTTGTTGAGCTTTTCCATCTTGCGGTTGCGCTCTTCGAGCAGCTTTTCGTACTTTTCGGACATGTCGTCCATTTCCGAAGAAGCCTTGTCCGACTGCGCCGACAAATCGCCCGCATCCTTCGACTTGGAAGAATACTGGTCGTCAAGCTCGGCGAGCTTTCCTTCAAACGCCTTTCTCGACTGAGAATATGCGGCATATTCGCTCTCTTTGTCGGTTACGCTGACCATAAGTCCCGACTGAAGCTGATTGCACGCGGCGAGTTCGTTGCCCGCGCTCTGCAATCTTTCGCGCAGGCTCTCCCTTTCGGAAACGGCTTGCTCTTTCTGCGCAGAAAGCTCTTCCTTTTTGCGCTCGGCGCGCGAAAGATAGTCGCGCTTTGAGGCAATTTCGTCCTCTATTTCCTTGAGTTTTCGCTCGTTTGCAAGCAGGTTCGCCGCGTTTTCCCTTCTCGAACCGCCCGTCATCGAACCCGAAGTGGCGATTATGTCGCCGTCGAGGGTAACTATTTTGAAAGCTCTGGGATACTTGCGCGCTATTGCCGTCGCGCTCTTTATATCGTCGCATATGAGCGTGTTGCCAAGGAGATTGTGAATGACGTTTTCGTACTTTTTATCGTATTTTACGAGGTCTATCGCATAGCCTACAGCTCCGCTCTCTTTTGCGGCAGATTTAATCTGCTCGTTTTCGTACCTCGGGCGAAGCGCGTCCACGGGCAGGAAAGTAACCTGACCCGCGCGGTTGTTCTTGAGGTATAAAATGAGGTACTGCGCGTCCTCGCGCGTAGCCGTTATGACGTTCTGCATTGCGCCGCCGAAAGCCGTTTCTATGGCTACCTCGTACTCCTTGGGCGTGGAAACGACGTCGGCGATAAGTCCCATTATGCGCTTATCCAGCTCTCCGTTTGAGCGCGCGTCCGACATGAGGCGCTTGACGGCGTAGGTATAGCCTTCGAACCTGTCGCGCAGAGCCTGATATGTCCTCTGCGTCTGTCCGAGCGAGTTTATGGTTGCCTGGGCGTCGTAAATGCCGGATATTACCGCCTGTAACTTCTGCTCGGCGGCAGCAACCTTGCTTTCCGCCTCCTCTACGAGGGTATTTTCGCTGCCCAGAAGTTCGCCCAGCTTCTGCTGGCGGGCTATCGTTTCTTCGTACTGCGCCTTTAAAGCGTCGCGCTCGTCCTTAATCTTGCGCATGGCTTCGTCTATTTCGCCTATGCGCTCTAAAATGAGTTCCTTTCTCGCCGAGAGCGAACCGATGTTTTCCTTCATCTCGGAGAGGTCCTTGAAAGCGTCCATGACCTTTTTGCGGTGTTCGCCCGTCATGTATTCGTAGCTTGCTATGCTCTCCGAAAGCTGAGAAATTTCCGCGCGCAGGCTCTCGCCCGAGGCGTTGAGGTTGTCTATCCTCGCGCTGTTTTTCTGCGCGTAGTCCTTTGCCCTGTTGACTTCCCTGTCTATTTCGCCTATGCGCTTGGTGGAATAGACGATCTCCTCCTGCGCCTGCTGAAGTTTTGCCTTGACGGCGTTGGCTTTTTCCTTGAAAACCTTGCTTTCGCCCGAAGTCTGGGCAATGCCGACGGAGTAATCGACGCGCTTGTTGTACAGCGCTTTGAGCTTACCGTCCGCCGAAGTAAGAAGCGTGCGGCATTCGTCGTATTCCCTGAGAAGGGAAGATGCCTGCTCGGCGAGCCTTTCAATTTCGTTTGTAAAGTTTTCTATTCTGCCGTTAATCTTTGCGCGCTCGCCCTCCGCCGTGTCGTGGCGGTATATGTAGGTATTGACCTCGTGATGGCGAAGAGAAGAATAAAGTTCGCGGTACTTGCGCGCGTTTTCCGCCGCCTTGGAAAGGGGCGCGAGCTGGCGCTCGACTTCCTGCATTCTCTGCGCGAAGACGAATAGATTGTCCCTCGCCGCCTCAAGCTTTCTTTCGGCGTCCGCCTTTCTGTCCTTGAAGACGATTATGCCCGTCGCTTCCTCGAAAATGGAGCGGCGCTCTTCGGGACGGGAATTCATTATCTGCGCAATTCTGCCCTGACCGATAATCGAATATCCCTCTTTTGCCGCGCCCGCGCCGTGCAGGAGGGCGGTTAAAATCTTCATTCTCGAAGGCTGTCTGTTGAGGATATATTCGCTCTCTCCGTCGCGGTATAACCTTCTGGTCATTTCGACTTCGTCGCAGTCTATATCGAATATTCTGTTAGTGTTGTCGAACGTAAGCGTAACTTCGCAAAAAGACATCTTTTTGCGTTTTTCCGTGCCGCCGAAGATGACGTCCATCATCTGCGTTCCGCGCATCTGCTTTGCCGACTGTTCGCCCAGAACCCAGCGTATTGCGTCGGCAACGTTGCTCTTGCCGCAGCCGTTTGGACCGACTATACAGGTAACGCCGTCCGAAAGGTTGATTTCGGTGGGGTCGGCAAACGACTTGAAGCCGACGAGTTTTATGCTTTTGAACTGTATCATTTTCACCTCTTATAGGGCTTTGCCGCCCTGCCGCTTAGCGGCTTTACGAGTTAAATAAACTTATATATGCCGCCCTTGCGGCTTCGCGCTTTGCCGAGGCGGTGTTGCGCCCCCTGCCGTAAAATTTGCGCCCGTCCGCGGATACGCACATCAAAAAGTCGTGTTCCGTCCCGCTGCCCTCGTCCTCGCCGCGGGAATACTCCGGAAGCGGCTTGCCCGCGCCCTGCAACGCCTCCTGCAGGAGCGTTATATAGTCCTGCGTGCTGCGCGAAAAATCGAGCGTGCGGAAGATAAACTTTTTTGCCTCCTGCATGCCGCCGTCGAGATAGACCGCCGCGACAAGTGCTTCGTACGCCGAGGGAACAGCCTTCAAGTTATTGAACGCGCCCTTGGGCTTTACGAGCATTTTATCCAGACCGAGTCTGAGTGCCGTTTCGCGCAGAGCTTCGTCGCAGACGACGGATTTTTTGCGCGAAGTTATGCCGCCTTCGTCCAGGTCGTCGTTAAAGAATTTTTCGGCTGCGACGAAACCTATCAGGGCGTCTCCGAGGCACTCGAGGCTCTCGTTGTTGAAATTTTCGTCCGCACCCTTCAAAGTGAGAGCGCGGCGCAGAAGGGTTGCGTCTCTGAAGGCGTAACCCGCCAGAATATGAGAATTTTGCGTCATTCTTCAGAAGTAATAACCGAACCGAGGTCGGCTTGTTCGAGCAGTTTTTCAACCTTTTCTATAAGTCCCGAGCGGTACAGTTCGGCTGCCTTTAAGATTGCGTTGCAGATGGAAACACCCGTGGACGTGCCGTGGTTTTTGACGACGACTTTCTTGACGCCGAGGAGCATTGCGCCGCCCGCCGCCTCGAAATCGAGGTCGGCTCTCATGCGCTTTATAGCCTTTTTGCACATGAGCGCGCCAAGCTTTGAACGCAAATCCGCCATGAGCTGCTTTTTCATCGTCTTGAGTATCATTTTTGCCGTGCCTTCCATCGTCTTGAGGGCGATGTTGCCCGAAAAACCGTCGCTGACCACTACGTCGACGTCGGCGGTGTTGATGTCCCTGCCCTCTACGTTGCCGATGAAATTTATGCCCTTCATGTTCTTTAAGTACTGATATGCCTGTTGGTGTACGGGGTCGCCCTTATGTTCTTCCGCGCCGTTGTTCAAAAGTCCGACTTTGGGATTTTCTATGCCGAAACCCGCAGTAGCGTACGCGCTGCCCATAACCGCGAACTGACAGAGCATGGAAGGTTTGCACTCGGCGTTTGCGCCGCAGTCGCAGAGAATGGTCATTCTTCCGCGCGCGTTGGGTACGGCGGGAGTGAGCGCGGGGCGCTTTATTCCCCTTATTCTGCCTAAAATGAGCTGTCCGCCGACTATCGTCGCGCCCGTCGAACCTGCCGTTACGAGAGCGGCGGTATCGTCATTCTTTTTGAGCATCCAGAACGCCTGCATGAGGGAAGAATTCTTTTTCTTGACCGCCTCGGTGGGAATGTCGTTCATGTCGATGACGTCGGGACAGTCTACGATTTCCAGCCTGTCTGCGGGATAGGAATGTTTTGCAAGCTCCTTTTCAAGCTCTTGCTTTCTGCCCGTCAGAATAATATAAATATTCTTATCCTTGTTCAGAGCGGAAGCCACGCCTTCGCAAACGCTTGCGGGAGCGTTGTCGCCGCCCATGCCGTCAACTATAATCTTATCCATAATTACCCCCGAATAAAACTGTAATTTATATGATTATATCATATAAGCGAACAAAAGACAATTATTTTGAAGCAAAATGTATTTTGCCCGCCCGACAGGCGCAAAAAACGCCCGTCGGGCGGATTAAAAGAAAATTTGCCTCTATTAGTTTGTCCGCCCGGCGAACCTGAAAGGCAATTCGCCTCTATGCGCCTGTATCCGCCCCGGGGGAACTTAATGGCAATTTCCGTTCACGCGGCGGGGCGCTTTTGCGGCTGATTTACGGGTTTCTGCTCCGAGGCGGAATTTAAGGACAGTTTGTCTGAAGACGGCTGATTTGCTTCGGGGGCTACCACCTGCCTCACGCCCGCGACGGGAGAATATTTGTCCCGCCGCAGAAGTTTTTCCCTTTTTACGCCGTCTATTTCCTCTACAAGGTAACCTTCGCTTATCGTACCCGCCCTGCCGTAGCTTAAAACCTTTTCTTCTCCGCCGAAAACTATTACGTCCTGCGGCTGTTCGATTGTGCCGACGACGCGCGAGACGAACGAACGCTTAACCCCGTCGTCGAAGCCGTAAATGCGGCAGGAAATTCCGCCCGAAAACACGTTTACCCGCATATATATGGGGGTTAACCGAGTATTTTTAAAAGTTAAATCGCAGTAAGTTCCGCTGACCATCGCGTCCCTCGACGGCGCGACGTAGCCCACTTCGAGCGAATGGGGGCTGAATTTTTCTATTTCCATACCCGAAAGCACGGCGGCGTTGTAGAGTGTGGTTGAAACCTGGCAAACTCCGCCGCCAACTCCGTCGATAAACTTTCCGCCCGAAATTATTTTTGCGGGAAGATAGCCGTTGGCGCGCGTGCGCTGTCCCACCGCAGCGTTGAATGAAAAACTTTCGCCCGCACCCAGCACCAAGCCGTTTATTTTTGACGCCGCGAGGCGGATATTTGATACTCTGGCGAGATTGTCGCCGTCGAAATAAGTGGTGAAAGAACCTATGAGCGCAGTCTGCCTCTTCACTTCCGAAAGCGAGGTTTCGCGCTTTACCGAGCGCGTTTTTATGACGACTTTTTCAAAATTTCCGTTTAACGAAGCATTGATGTCGCGCGAAAGCGCCTCTGCGTCCGCCTCCGTGCCGTCGTTGCCCTCGAAATATTCAAACGGCTCGCCCTCGCTGCCGAACAGGGCGTAAGGCTCAATCTTTTCACGTTCGACCGACGCGCATATGCTCTTTACTATTTCCTCTTCGCCGTTGAGATAGACGGTAGCCGAAGTAAAATAACTGCCCCTGCGCTTTATGCCGCGCACGACCTCCCCGACGTTATCTTTTACCGAAAATTCGGGATAGCGGAAGATATATTCCCTATCCCCCGCAACTATTGTAAGCTCCCTTTGCTTAAGCTCTGCAACGCGCCTGCCGCGCGCCGCGGCAACCGCCTCGGCGCGCGGCATTCCGCCGACGTCTATTCCGTCGACAAACGTCCCCTTGGGCAGACCGCAGAAAAATCCGGGATAAAAAATAAGGGCGCCCGCAGCAAGCGTGAGCGCCACAAAAAGTTTTATAAAAAATTTCAAAGTATCTTAAGCGCGTCCAAAAGCTCCTCGTCGGGACAAAAGGCGGGCGTGCCTATGCTGCGCGAACCGCCCGCATAGTGAGTGTCCGAACCGCCCGTAACGAGAAGATTATACTTTTGCGCAATCTCCTTGTAGTACGCCGTTTCCCTTTCAGTATGCCCCGAATACACCGCCTCTATGCCGCGAAGCCCGTTGTCTGCAAGCGTTTTTATAAGTTTTTCCTTTTGCTCTTCGTCGAGGAATATGCGCCCGGGGTGCGCGAGGGAAGCCATGCCGCCGCACTCGGTTATTACCATGACCGCCTCGTAAGGACTTACTCTGCCGACGTCCGAATATGCGCATTTGCCGCCGACGAGGTAGGAAAGATAAAATTCGCCTGCGTTTCTCGCATAGCCCTTTTTTGCCGCCGCTCGGCAGATGAACATGGAATGTACGGGCGTGCCGTCCTTCGTGCGCTCTGCAAGCACCTCCTCCTCGGAAAGATTTATTCCGCGCGAGGAAAGTTTTTTCAAAATGTCGCGGCAGCGCTCGAAAGAGCCTTCCACCGACTTTTTGTAATAGTTTCTGAAAGCCGTGCAGGTTTTGTCCAGACCGTAGCCGAGGGTGTGAACCTTCACGCAGGTATAAGCGGAAATTTCTATGCCGTCAACCGCCTTTATGCCCGCCTCCGAAGCGAGTGATTTCACCTCTTCGCTCGCGCCCATGCAGTCGTGGTCGGTAACGCTTATAAGTCCAAGTCCCGCGGCGCGCGCCGCGTCCACGACGTCGGCGGGCGACTGCTTTCCGTCAGAATAGTATGTGTGTATGTGCATATCGGCAAGCGTCATCTCTTTATAGCACCTCCCTCTATGCGTATTCTGTTCGATTGTCTGCCGCACAATACGCGCTCGGCGTGAGTGCAGGTTAAAATGGTCTGCAGTCCCTCCGTTCTGCCCACCAGCTTTTTGCGACGGGAAAGGTCGAGTTCGCTCATGACGTCGTCTAAAATGAGCACGGGATATTCGCCGCTCATTTGCCTGAAAATTTCCACTTCCGCCAGTTTGAAAGCGAGCGCCGCCGTCCTCGTCTGACCCTGCGAGGCGTAAGTTTTTGCGTCCTCGCCGTCTATCTTTATGTCTATGTCGTCGCGGTGCGGTCCCGAACCGGTAAAGCCTAATCGCACGTCGCGCTCATAGTTATTTTTCAGATCGTCGTAAAGTCGGCTCTTTATTTCGCCCTCGTCCCCCTTATACTTCCTTTCGGGCGAAACGGACAACTTTTCCTTGCCGTCCGTGAGGTATGAGTGCGCCTCCGCGGCGAGGGGCGCGAGGCGGGAAATATATTCCGCCCTCAGCCTTGCGACAGCCGCGGCATATGTGCAGAGCTGTTCGTCCCAGACGGGCAGAGTGTCGAACACCATCTCGAGGTCGCGGTTTTTCAATAGATTGTTGCGCTGTTCTAAAATTTTGTTGTAGCGCTGAAGCGCGACGTAGTACGGGCGGGAAAGCTGGGATAGGGAAATATTCAAAAATCTTCTTCTCTCGTCGGGACCGTCCTGAATGAGGCGCAGTTCCTGCGGGGAGAAAAACACGGCGTAAAGGTTGCCTAAAAGGTCGGCGTTGCGCGTTATTTTGTTGCCGTTCACCTTGAGTTCCCTGCCCGTTTCGTTTATGCGCGCGGAGAGAGTTATGCCGCCGTAAACGCCCTCGCATTCGGCGGAAATTTCCGAAAATTCCTGTCCGTAGCGTATGAGCTGTTTATCCCTTCTCGCCCTCGGCGAAGTGCCCGTGCAGAGGTAAAACACCGCCTCCGCGCAGTTGGTTTTGCCCTGCGCGTTCTTTCCGTAGAGCACGTTCAGCCCTTCGGTAAAGCAAAAATTTTCCTCCGCGTAATTTCTGAAATTTTTTAAAAATAAATTTTTTATGCGCATTCTTTGTCAAAACACTTTATTTTAAGGACGATTTGTAATATAATGTACCTAACTATTTTAACACAAAAGAACAAAAAACACAAAGGGAATGAACTTAAATTATGGCGGAAAGTGCGGGATTTGATTTTATTTATAATCCGATAAAGGAAAAAATGCGCGAAATCATCAGCCATATTTCCTACATCACTTATATAGACAAACTCGTGCCCATCGACATCGACGGTCGCTTTATCGTGTTGCAGACGCCCAACGAAAATTTTGCGCAGTACATAACGAGTACGCTCGCCGACAAGATGCGCGAAGCCATAATAAAGGCAAACGTGGGCGTTTCCGACTTCAGGCTGGTGGTGGAAGGCAGCAACGATTACGCATATAATCCCCCCGCAGACGAAAACGCATACAATCCCCCCTCCAACCTCGACAAAAAATACACATTCGACAGCTTTGTCGTGGGCAAGAACAACGAATTCGTTTACGCCGCCGCGCTCAACGTCGCGGAAGATCCCGCGGGAACGTACAATCCGCTTTTTATTTACGGCGGAACGGGTCTGGGCAAAACCCACCTGATGCAGGCTATCGCCAACAAGATTAACAACGAAAAGCCTCAGCTAAAAGTAATTTACGTTACCTGCGAACAGTTCGTAAACGAAATAATAGATACCATGTTCACAAGCCGCGGTCCCGAAGCGCGCGACAGGAGCAACCGCCTGCGCCAGCACTACCGCTCCGCGGATATACTCATCATCGACGACATTCAGTTCATAGCCAACAAAAAGGCGGTGCAGGAAGAATTCTTCCACACTTTCAATGAACTCGTCGCCAAGGGAAAACAGATTGTAATTTCTTCCGACCAGCCGCCCAAGGAGCTTACCGCCCTCGAAGAAAGGCTCAAAACGCGCTTTTCGGGCGGGTTGGTGTTCGACATTCTCCCCCCCAACTTCGAAACAAAGATTGCCATTTTAAAGAGAAAGGCTTTCGAAAAGAAATGCCTCGTTCCAGACGACGTTTTAAACTTCCTCGCGCAGGATTCGGGCGACGACGTGCGTACGCTCGAAGGAAGACTGACCAAAGTCATTTTTGCGAGCAAGCTGCATGAAGTTCCCATAACCGTAGCGCTTGCGCGCAGCGCGCTGAGCGAAGCGGTGTCGGAAGACGGCAAGGAAGAAGTTACGCCCGAAACGATTATAAACGCCGTATGCACGTTCTACCGCGTAACAAAGGGCGACCTTGTGGGAAAATGCAAGAAAAAAGAACTCGTTCAGCCCAGACAGATTTGTTGCTATCTGATGTGCGAGCTTTTATCCCTGCCCCTTATGTCCATAGGCAAGGCGCTCGGCAACCGCAACCATACAACAATTCTCTATTCGAGAAACAAGGTCGAAGAGATGTGCCAGGTCAACGACAGAGTGGCAAAGGACATCGACGACATAAAAAATATGGTACTTAAAGAGTAATGATATTTTAATTGCCCGCAAAACGGGCAATTAATTTTTACGGAAAACTATGAAAACTTTCAGCGAAGGAAAATTCGATATAGTCGTTGTGGGCGCGGGACACGCGGGCTGCGAAGCCGCACTCGCCGCAGCCAGAACGGGCATGAAGACGGCGATCCTCACGCTCAACCTCGACAGTATAGCGTTTATGGCGTGCAACCCCTCCGTAGGCGGCACGGCTAAAGGTCAGCTCGTGCGCGAGATAGACGCCCTCGGCGGCGAAATGGGCGTAAACGCCGACGCCACAGCCATTCAGTACCGCATGCTCAACGTGGGCAAGGGCGCGGCTGTGCAGTCGCTTCGGTGTCAGTCCGACAAGGGCGCATATCACCGCAGAATGAAAAAAGTGCTCGAAACGACGCGCAATCTGCGCATAGTTCAGGGCGAAGCCAAGCGCGTTCTCGTAAAAGACGGCGAGGTATGCGGTCTTGAAACGACTTACGGAGGCATTTTCGAGTGCAGGGCGGTCGTCCTCGCTACGGGCGTATACCTCAACGCGCGCACGATTACGGGCGAGGTAGTAAAGGACAGCGGTCCCAACGGCTTTGCTCCCGCCACCGAGCTGACGAAAAACCTCATAGAACTCGGTTTTAACGTGCGCCGCTTCAAGACGGGCACTCCCGCCAGAGTGGATTTCCGCACGATAGACCTCGACGCATGCACGATACAGCCCGGGCAGACGGACGTATGCCCCTTCTCCTTCCTAAACGACGAAGTTGCAGGCAACCAGGCGCCCTGCTACCTCACATATACAAATAGCGCAACCCATTCGGTCATACTTTCCAATCTCGACCGCTCGCCCCTGTATAACGGCGCAATCGAGAGCACGGGACCGCGCTACTGCCCCTCTATAGAGACAAAAGTGGTACGCTTTGCCGACAAGGACAGGCACCAGATTTTTATAGAACCCGAAGGAAGCGACACTCTCGAGGCGTACATTCAGGGCATGTCCTCCTCCCTTCCCCACGACGTACAGGTGGAAATGTACCGCTCCGTCGCTGGATTGGAACACTGCGACATAATGCGCTATGCTTACGCCATAGAGTACGACTGCATAGACACGCTGGACGTCTTCCCCTCACTCGAATTCAAGAAGGTCAGAAACCTTTACACGGCGGGGCAGATAAACGGCACGTCGGGCTACGAGGAAGCGGCGGCGCAGGGACTAATAGCGGGACTTAACGCAAGCCTTTCTCTGCGCGGGAAGCCGCCTCTCGTTCTTGGCAGGGACCAGGCATATATAGGCGTGCTTATTGACGATCTGGTTACCAAAGGCACAAACGAACCTTACAGAATGATGACCTCGCGCGCGGAGTACCGCATAGAGCTGAGGCAGGACAACGCCGACATGAGGCTGACGCAGCTCGGCTACGAATGCGGTCTGGTTACCGAAGAGAGATACCAAAAGTATCTCAAGCGCAAAGAGCAGCTCAGCCGCGCCATAGACGAACTTAATATTAAAATGAGCGCCGACAGGGCGGACGAAATACTCAAAAGGCACAATCTGCCCGTCGTACACAAGGGACTTTCCCCCGCAGACCTCATAAAGCGCGGCGCAGATTTGAACAGCTTATGCGAAGAGTGCGGCGCGCTCGATTGGGCGGACAGAAGCGTCAAAGAGAGCGCCGAAGTGGAAATACGCTATGAAGGATACCTTAAAAAGGGCAGAGAACAGATTGAAAAAGCCAAAAAGCTGGAAGACAAGCTGTTGCCCGAAGACATCGACTATTCCTCGATAGACGGACTGAGGCTGGAAGCGCGCGAAAAGCTTGCGTCGATACGCCCCCGCTCGCTCGGTCAGGCGGCGAGAATTTCGGGCGTAAGCCCCGCGGATATCTCCGTGTTGATGATATTCCTCGCGCTGAAAAACAGAGGTAAAATTTAAGTTTTTTACCCAGCATCGCATCATTTTCCTCGCGCTGAAATTACACAATAATTAAATTATTCATTAAAATACAAATTCCGACGGGGATTTGTATTTTTTTTGCGCAGGGACAACGTATAATGCGGCTATGCACGTAAAAATTAAAGTCAAGAGCGTACTTTTATATGCCGCATACGCGGTATGCGTACTTTTTATAAACTTTTCTGCGGGCGGAGCGCCCTTTTCGCTCGGCGTCTGCTTTGCCATGCTGGCGTGCGGAGCAAATCTGTTTGCCTGCCCCGTTATTTACGCGCTCTGTTCAATCGCCTACATAGACTGGATTATGCTGCTTCTCGCCCTTTGGGAGGGCGCTTTCGCCTGCGCCGTAACTTTTATTTACCGCAAAGCGCACAAAAGAATAAAATACGAATACCCCGCATATATAGCCCTTTCACTCGCGCCGTTTGTGGCGTTTTCGCCTTGGAACGGCATAACAAGCCTGTATTTTACGGACAACATTTACATAATAAAAGCCGTTGCGGCTATCGCCGTTATTATATTTTCGCTGTTCTGTCTTAAGGGCGTTTACGCGCTCTTTTACAGGCTGTGCAGGTGCAGGCTCAAGAGCGACGAAATAATTTGCCTCACACTCGTTTTCTGCGTGGCGGGCATAGGTTTTTACAATCTTTGCGGTCTGTACGCTTACCTCGCCTTCGTATGCGCGCTGACCGTCTTTTCAGTAAGGCTGTTCGGCGACCCGACGGCGCTGGCAATAAGCTGCGTTGCGGCTCTGCCATGCCTTTTTACCACTTTTTCGCTCAGTTACATAGCGCTTGCCGTGTTGCTTTCGGCAGTCTGTCTGCTGTTCCGCTCGGCGGGACGAGGCGCTCCGAGCGCGGCGGCGCTGGCGTGCGGAGCAATTTACCTGTACTTTGACGGAGCTTTCACCTCGGGCGCGGGAAGCGCAGCCGTAAACGGACTTATGCTCTTGTGCTGCTGCATGGCTCCCGCCGTTCCGTCCGAAAAATACTTATCCTCGCTGCTCGAAAGGCTGCTCGTAAAAAAGAAAATACCCGAAGCTTTTGAAAGCCGTCTGCGCGGCAGAACGAGCGAAAAGCTGTTTAAAACGAGCGAAGTTTTCCGCGAAATAGAGTGCGCGTTCAACAGTTTAGACGAAGCCACGGACGACGGCACGATACGCGAGCAGACGCTTGAAGATATAAAAAATAAGCTGTGTTCGCGGTGCGACAGAAGGGAAAAGTGCAAAAAAAGCGGCGTTTACGGCGGCTTTGAGCGTCTTATGCACAGCGGAACGATTAAGGGCAAAGTCAGTCTTGTGGACTTGCCCGCGGAAGTTACCACGAACTGTTCGCACCCCGCGGACGTGATTGCAGAAATGAACGCCGCTCTCGCGCGCATGCGCAGGCTTTCCGCCGAGGCGGAAAACGCGAAAAACGGCAGGAAATTGCTCGCCAACCAGGCAAAAGGCATTGCGGAAGTGCTTAAGAGCGCGGCGGTAGAGATAGCGGGCGACGCGCGTTGCGACGGCGAAAGGGAAAAACGCGCCTTAGACGCCTTGGCGGCTGCGGGCATAAGCTGCACTGAAATCAGGATTGAGGGCGACGAGGGCGGGGAAATTTATATAACCGTTGCGGGCAAGGCGGGCGCGCAGACGGTTGCCGACGTTCTGCATAGCGCGCTCGGGCGGAAGTATATTTTGAAGGACAAAATTGTTTACAGCGGCGACAGGTGCTGCCTTATTTACGCCGAACCGCCCGAGTTCGACGCGGCTTTCGGCGTTGCGTTCGCCGTAAAAGAGGGCGAAAAGGCTTCGGGCGACACTCATTCGGTTATAAAGATAAACGAACACTGCTTTCTCGCCGCGCTGTGCGACGGCATGGGCAGCGGAGAGTATGCAAAGAAGGTTTCTTCCACCACCATTTCGCTTATCGAGGCGTTTTATCGCGCAGAAATGCCCTCCGCCACCGTGCTTGAAACGATTAACAAGCTGATGTGCTTCAACCGCGACGAGCGGTTTACCTGCATAGACGTTGCGGCGATTGACCTTAACACTTTAAAGGCAGGATTTATAAAAATCGGTTCGCCGCCGGGCATAGTGATTAAAAGCAATTCCATACGCATTATGGAAAGCGCCTCTCTGCCGCTCGGCATTTTAGAGAGCATTCATCCCACGGTTTGCGAAGAACAGTTAGATGAGGACGACTTGGTAGTATTCATGAGCGACGGAATAACTTCGGCTTTCCCCTCGACGACCGACCTTTACGGATATATAGAAACTTTAAAGCCGCTCAACCCGCAGAACCTCGCGGAAAACATTCTCGCGGAGGCAAAAAAACATTCCGCCGGCGTTGCGGGCGACGATATGACCGTGCTTGCCGTGAGAGTTTTCAGAGCGCAGTGAGCGCGACGCGCAACTCATTTCCAGCGAACAGCTCATGCCACGCGAACAAGCTATTAACTTCAAGCGCGCATAACAATTCTGCGGTAGCGTTAATCAAATTTAAATCTGATATAATAAATTAACCGCTTTAAATTAATAAATTAACCTCGCCGAGCAGACTGCATGAAAATATAGCCCGTATTGCAGAGTATAAAATCACAACTTTTTTTGCGTTGACCGCGGCATATTCCCGCACCAATCGCAATTTTTAAAAAAATAAGCCGTTTGCGGGCGCGTATGCGCCCG
>ENA-UONV01000320-UONV01000320.1-human-gut-metagenome-genome-assembly--contig:-CS4-NODE-320-length-62285-cov-9.202089_pt1 | contig 62285 bp, 49 predicted proteins | sample MGYA00242461_ERZ724008 | MGnify/ENA metagenome assembly ERZ724008 | reverse complement strand
AGAACACGAAGTGTTCGAAATGCGAATGTGGAGGAGGGGCGTCCTGAATAGTTACGGCAAAAGATTTAACAGAAAAAAATCTTGTGGAAGCTCCGGAAGTGTTTGCTGACATCAGTAATGTCAATCTGTATGACGGTGAGCAGGTGATCCAGCCGGAAGATCTGGAATTGCTGCCACAGGAAATGCACTACAAGGGTAGCGAAGGGAAGCCTGCGAAAGTAATGGCAGATGTGCGGATGCGCTGGCGCAAAAATGGAACGATCATTGCGCTCATACAGATGGAGAACCAGTCGGAGATCAATAACATTATGCCGGTGCGGGATCTGGGTTACATTTTCAACAACTACAACGAACAGATCAAAGAGCATAAGAGGGAGAACGAACGCAATAGCAGACATTTTTACGGTAGAGAACTGGCAGATGGTGACCGTCTGCAGCCGGTTATTACATTTGTTATCTACTATGGCAAGGAAGAATGGACACGGCCGCTCAGCATCCTGGATATGCTGGATTTGGAGGAAGAAGGGAAAAAGAAGTTGCAGCCATTTCTCTTAAATCATAAGATTCATCTAATATCCTTGAGCAATCTGGATGAAAACGAGATAGAAAAGTACAAGTCGGATTTCTGGCATGTGATCAAGTTTTTAACGCTGCGTGGTCATGGCAAAACCCGTAAGTATCTGGAAGAAGAAAGCAGCAGGAGAACGGTGAAACATCCGGAAGAAGTAAGTGATGTGCTATATGCACTTAGCAAGGATAAACGTTTTCTGGAAACAGATTTAACCCCAAAAGGAAAGGAGGAATCGCAGATGGGACCGATTTCAGACGTGTTAGATGAGATAGAGGCGATAGGGTTTGAGAAAGGTGTTGAACAAGGCATTGAGCGTGGCGTTGAGCAGGGATGTCAACGCGTTAATCATTTACATGCAGCACTGATCAAGGACAATCGTACGGCAGAACTTTTTCAATCAACACAGGATCCTGAACTTCAGGAAAAGTTGATGGAAGAGTACGGGATTAAATAGTATTGTAAACTGTTGGTGAAATTATGTGGGAAAAGGTTTTAATAGGGTGAGAATTATGGCATAGAGCAGGCATTAACCTGCTCTATTTTCATCTACCCTTTTTATCATTCCATAGGCAATTTTTTCGCCCGAATTTCCGGAAGGCTGGGTATGAAAATCGTCTGGATCAGAATGCACGATGACAGTGCGGCCAATGACATCGGATACTGTAAATTGTGGTGTAATTGTGGCGAACAATGCCATTATTTACGAAAAGAGGTGGCAGATCACCGGCGTGCATTGGGTGCGGACAATTGCTGGGATTGTAGTGAGAGCCGGCATCGGCAAAATGATCCACCGAAGTTCCGCTGCAGCGTGTACCTTCATGAATATGAAAACCAAAAATACGCTGGCCGCAGGAAGCAACTTGCTGAATCATACATAGGAAAACCTCACATAGTGTAATGAAAATGTTCTTTTATACTAATATGTAAGAAAGTGAAAAAGGTTCAATTAATGGTTGACAACGTAAACCAACAGCGTTATAATGGGTTTACAAAGTAAACCGAAAAGGAGGATGAAAATGATCACAAGTAAGGAATGGTACATCATGCAGGTGTTATGGGAAAATGGTGCCTGTAGTTTGATGGAAATTGTGGCACAGATGGAAAAAAAGACAAAATGGAGCAAGAGTACCTGTGCGACAATGCTGCGACGAATGACAGAAAAAGGAGTGATTGGGTATGAGATGAAGGGGAAAACGAAGTATTTTTATCCTATCGTTCAGAAGGATGAGGTGATTATGCCGGAGACAAAAAGTTTTTTGGGGCGTATCTATGATGGTAGTATTGGAGCGATGATGAGCACACTTGTGAAGCAGGGGGATTTGAGCGAGAAAGATATGGATGAATTAGAAGAAATATTAAAAAATGCACGTGAGAATGCAGAAAAGAAGGGGTGATCGTATGCGGGAAATAATGATTTCATCGACGGTTATGATTTTGCTGGTTATGCTGTTTCGTGTTATTTTTCGCGGGAAAGTCAGACATTGCTTGATATATGCCATGTGGCTTTTTGTGGCATTGCGTCTGCTTGTACCGGTAAATATTGGAACCTTTTCCTTTGGTGTGTCAGGAATGATGAATCAGGTTCAAGATCATACAGAAAATACAAAGGAAATAGAAACTGACAAAATGCAGGAAGGCTCGTTAAATACGATTGTTCTGCATAAAAATACAACTACAAATAGCAAGATGACAGTAGCGGAAGAAAAGGAGACTCCGGCGCAGATTTCTGCGCAGGAAAAAATGCAGGAAGCGTGGAAGGCGTATAAAGATAAAATTTGGCTTGCTGGTACATGTAGTATTCTTTTAGTGGTTTTGGTAGCAAATATTTTTTATGTACATAAACTGAAAAAGAATAGAAAATCTTTTGATAAATTTCGAGAGGGAAAACTGCCGGTATATGTAACGGAAAATGTGCAGGTGCCATGCTTGTACGGGGTGTTTAAAACAGCAATTTACCTTCCGGCGCAGAGACTGGATCAGCTTACGGAAGAACAGGTGAAATGGATCATTTGCCATGAAGAGTGTCATTACCGGCAGGGAGATCATATCTGGTCATTGCTGCGAATCCTGTTGACGGCGGTGTATTGGTTTCATCCGCTCGTGTGGGCGGCGGCTTATTTGTCAAAAAAAGATGCGGAAATTTCCTGTGACGAAAAAGTGTTAGCAAACTCGAATATGACGCAGAAAATAGCTTATGGGAAGACGTTGATCTGCGTCGCATCCCGAGACCGGAAGTTGTCTGTTTTTTATCCGACGACTGCGGTAGTGGGGACAAAAAAGGAATTGAAAAATAGAATGCGAAAAATTGTGGAAGAAAATAAATACAAAAGAAAAGCAAAAGTGGTATTGGCTGTTATTATGGCGACGAGTGTAGTATTTACCTTTAGTGGATGTGGAAATGTGACACAAAAAGATGCACAAAATTCATCGGCCACATCGGATAAAATAGAAAAATTGCAAACAACAAAAAACGACAATTCGAAAGCGGCGGAGCAGGAAAAAGATACGATAAAAGATGATACAAAATGGAATGAAAAATTTACAGATTTTTTGAAAGAAAATCAAAAGAAATACAAATTATTTTCTGTTGTGACGGTCGGTGAAAAGAGGGAGCCGGTGCTCCTTGTGTCGAAAAAACAATACGCAAGCGATGTGTTAGACGGACTTTCCGGCAAGAAGCGAACGGATGTTACCGGAACCAGTGAACCGATGAAGGTTAAGACGGGAGCGGATGTATATGTTTTGCAGGGCGATGAAGTGAAGAAAATAGATTCTATTTCGTGTTCGAGCAGCGGCGAGTGGATTCATGCGAATGAGGGAAAAGTGTATGTGGATACACATCATAGTTTGACCGGGTTCGAATGGAATGATGGAAAGTGGACTTCGAACGAGATCGCACAAAAAATGGACAAGGACTACGAGAATTATGATACCGAATTTGCGAAGCAGTTCTTCTGGAATTTTGAGGTTGCGGACAGTGTAATATTCTGGAATAATACGAGTGAAAATAGAAAGAAAATAGAAACCGATTCGTATGGATCCGATTCGGTATTTCGTGTGCGGCTGGTAGATGGCGGTGTTAATTTTGAAAATCAGGCTGGCAGAGGTATTGTCCGTGACCTGAAAAAGACGGAGCAAACGGTCTTTGTATGTGATACCAGTGCGATTTATAAAAAAGAAAATAAACCGGTTATTTGGTTCAATTGTGTCAATGATAAGAAGGAACAAAGGATTTGGAGTGCGTCGCCAAGTGTATGGGATCAGACCAAATGGGAGCAGTATTATATAGTCGAGGGAAAAAAGAAAGAATCGACGATGCTGCGTCTGCGTCCGGCGACATTTTCCGGAAAAGGCAAAGCCGGGTATGAATGGCAGCAATTTTATCTGACAAAAGATGGAAAAGAACATGTGACGGACGAAGACAGCATAATCTATGATCCGGATGCGGTGACGCAGGAAGATGTGGATAAAATGGGAGCATTCATTGATCATTTGTGGAAGAATCGTCTGGAGAAAGCGGAGTGCCTGATCAGTACGTATGAATATTTGGATATGTATAGTGGTTACGGCGATAGTATGCATGAGAAATTATTGGCGGAAAAAGAAAATATGTATAGTGGTTACGGCGATATTATGCATGAGAAATTATTGGCGGAAAAAGAAAAAATGAAGTAACTATTCAGGCCCCCTCTCTCTCATTCGCATTTCGAACACTTCGTGTTCTTTCCCGCCTTTGACAAGGCTAAAAATGCTCATATGTGGAGAGGGGAGCCCTATTAGGATCCTAATGTATGAAAATCAAAGTCTCTTACGTGCAAGCACGACGATTCGTTGATTTTCATACATTAGATCCTGAATAGTTACAAAAAAATAAATTTTTTCTTGCCAACGAAAAAAAAGTGTGCTAGAATGACAGACAAAGGCAAAGAAGGAAACGATTGCTTATGCAGTGACCTTACGACAGGAAGAGGCGTCACCGACTGAGAGCGCACTCACGGAAGCGGTAAGCAGGAGAACATTCCGGAGCAGGTAAGCTGAACTAGAGTAGGCTTGCACGGGTCGCACCGTTATCTGTCAGAAAAGAGGAAAATTCCATGAATTTTCAACGCGGGTGGTACCGCGGGTAAGAGATAAGAATATTGATACCCGTCCCGGCGAAGCTTCAGGCTTTGCTGAGGCGGGTTTTTAGTATAGAAAAATATACTTCTAAAAACAAGTTTCAGAGCCGGAGCAGAACAAAAATTTGTTTCGTAGAGCCACCAAGAAAGTCAACTTCACATATCTCCTCCTGCAGGCAGGATCGATATGTGACTTTGGAACTCTGGCATCTACAGAAGGAGGTACTCATGAAATTTGTAACAGGAAGCACAGAAAAACAAGTAATGGAGATCTCGGATGTCCTGGCGCAGTTAGACAGTCTGGCAGGAAAAGAGATTCGGATGAACGGAGCAATTCACACCATACGTGATATGGGAGATGTTGCTTTCGTCGTGTTGAGAAAACGGGAAGGGCTGGTGCAGACCGTCTTTGAGACCGGTGCGGTCAAGGAGAAGGAGCTGAAAGACCTGAAAGAGGCAGCGACCGTCGAAGTCAGCGGAGTTGTTGCATTGGAGGATCGTGCGCCGAACGGATTTGAGATTCAGTTGACAGAAGTTACCATTTTGTCCGAACCGAAAGAGCCGATGCCGATTCCGATCAGCAAATGGAAATTAAACACATCACTTGAGACAAAATTAAATCTTCGTCCGATTTCACTTCGAAATGTCAGAGAGCGGGCAAAATTCAAGATTCAGGAAGGAATCGTTAGAGGATTCCGCGATTACTTATTTTCACAAGGATTTACAGAAATTCATACCCCGAAGATTGGTGCAAAAGGTGCCGAGGGCGGAGCCAATATTTTCAAATTGGAATATTTCCACAGACCTGCCGTACTTGAGCAGAGTCCACAGTTTTATAAACAGATGATGGTCGGAGTGTTTGACCGTGTATTTGAGGCGGCGCCGGTATTTCGTGCCGAAAAACACAATACCAAACGGCATTTGAACGAATACACATCGCTCGATTTTGAGATGGGTTATATCGACAGTTTCCAGGATATCATGGAGATGGAAACCGGATTTTTACAATATACAATGAAACTTTTGGAAAAAGAATACGCAAAAGAGCTGAAAATGCTTGGCGTCACACTTCCAAAGACAGACGAGATCCCACAGGTTCATTTTGATGAAGCAAAGCGTCTCGTGTCGGAGAAATACGATCGCAAGATTCGCAATCCTTACGATCTGGAGCCGGAAGAAGAGATGTTAATAGGAAAATATTTTAAAGAAGAATATGGGGCAGACTTTGTATTTGTCACCCATTATCCTTCGAAGAAACGTCCGTTTTACGCGATGGATGATCCGGAAGATCCGAAATTTACATTGAGCTTTGACCTGCTCTTTGACGGATTGGAAGTGACGACCGGCGGACAGCGTATTCACGATCTGGATATGCTCGAAGAAAAGATTGCGGCGAGAGGAATGACCGAAGAGGGAATGGAACATTATCTTCAGGTATTCCGCCACGGTATGCCGCCACACGGAGGTCTGGGAATCGGGCTGGAGCGTATTACGATGAAACTTTTGGGAGAGGACAATGTGCGCGAGACAACATTGTTCCCACGTGACTTGAACCGACTGGAACCGTAAGGAAGAATGGAGGAAAATTATGGCAAATATTATTTCAGATGAAACGATCGAGTATGTAGGTATCCTTGCCAAATTGGAACTTTCGGAGGAAGAGAAAGAACAGGCAAAAAAAGATATGGGTAGTATGCTCGACTATATTGATAAGTTGAATGAACTGGACACGTCAGGTGTGGAGCCAATGTCCCACGTATTTCCGGTGGACAATGTGTTCCGAGAAGATGTAGTGACCAACGGTGATGACCGGGATGAAATGCTTGCGAATGCGCCGCAGAAAAAAGACGGTACTTACATGGTGCCTAAGACATTCGCATAAGGAGGGCAATTATGGATTTGATGAAATATACTGCCGTCGCTCTTGGAAAGAAGATCAAAGCCGGAGAAGTGACGGTAAAAGAAGCAGCGCAGGCTGCGCTAGACCAGATAAAGAAATCAGAAGAAACATTAAACAGTTATGTGACGGTATTGGAAGAAAATGACATTTTTGCCCGCGCGGAAGAAGTGCAGAAGCAGATCGATGCCGGCGAATTGACAGGACCGCTTGCCGGAGTTCCGGTTGCCATCAAAGACAACATGTGTACCAAAGGCGTATTGACAACCTGCAGTTCGAAAATTCTTGCCAATTTCAAGCCGACTTATACTGCAGAGGCGGTAGCTAACCTCGAAAAGGCGGGGGCTGTTATCATCGGAAAGACCAATATGGATGAATTTGCGATGGGAAGTACGACGGAGACATCCGCATACGGAATTACGAGAAACCCACACAATACAAACCACGTACCGGGCGGTTCTTCGGGCGGTTCCTGTGTAGCGGTAGCCGCAGGAGAATGTTCGTATGCACTTGGTTCTGATACCGGTGGATCGATCCGCCAGCCAAGTTCTTTTTGCGGCGTGACCGGATTGAAACCGACGTACGGAACGGTTTCCCGTTATGGTTTGATCGCGTATGGATCTTCTCTTGACCAGATCGGACCGGTGGCAAAAGATGTGACGGACTGTGCAGCCATTTTGGAAGCTATTTCCTCCTATGATAAGAAGGACAGCACCTCGATCCGACGTGACGATCTTGATTTCACATCGGCACTTGTCGATGATGTCAAAGGCATGAAGATCGGTATTCCGAGAGACTATTTTGGCGAAGGACTTGATCCCCAGGTCAAAGCAGCCGTATTGAAGACTGCGGATGTGCTGAAAGAAAAAGGTGCGGTCGTGGAAGAATTTGATCTGAGCCTTGTAGAATATGCGATTCCGGCGTATTATGTCATTGCGTCAGCGGAAGCAAGTTCGAACTTGTCACGTTTTGATGGTGTCAAATACGGATATCGTACGAAAGAGTACGAAGGGCTTCATAATATGTATAAAAAGACGCGTTCCGAAGGATTTGGTCCGGAAGTAAAACGTCGGATCATGCTTGGTTCCTTTGTTCTCAGCAGTGGATATTACGATGCGTATTATTTGAAAGCGCTGCGTACGAAAGCATTGATCAAAAAGGCATTTGATGATGCCTTTGCCAAATACGATGTGATCCTTGCACCGGCAGCTCCGACGACAGCACCGGAGATTGGAAAGAGCCTCAGCGATCCGATCAAAATGTATCTTGGCGACATATATACAATTTCTGTCAATCTCGCCGGCCTTCCCGGAATCTGCCTTCCTTGCGGAAAGGACGACAAAGGGCTTCCAATCGGCGTACAGATGATCGGAGATTGTTTCAAAGAAAAGACAATTATCCGCGCGGCTTACAGTTACGAGCAGGTGCGTGGTGACATAGAAGCACAAGGAGGAATGTAAGATGGCAAAACAATACGAAACCGTCATTGGTCTTGAAGTCCATGTGGAACTTGCGACAAAGACGAAGATTTTTTGCGGATGCAGCACTGCATTTGGTGGCGCTCCGAATACACATACCTGCCCGGTTTGTACCGGTATGCCGGGTTCTCTCCCAGTGCTGAACAAACAAGTGGTGGAATATGCGATGGCGGTCGGACTTGCGACAAATTGTTCGATCACGCAGTATTGCAAATTTGACCGTAAAAACTATTTTTATCCGGATAACCCGCAGAACTACCAGATTTCACAGCTTTATCTGCCAATCTGCCGCAATGGACACGTCGATATCGAGACGCCGGCAGGGAAAAAACAGGTGCGTATCCATGAGATTCATATGGAAGAAGATGCCGGAAAATTGGTGCATGATGACTGGGAAGACTGCTCTCTCGTGGACTACAACCGTTCCGGTGTGCCGTTGATCGAGATCGTATCGGAGCCGGATATGCGGAGTGCGGAAGAAGTTATCGCGTATCTTGAAAAACTGCGCATGACGATCCAATATCTCGGCGCTTCGGATTGTAAATTAAATGAAGGTTCGATGCGTGCCGACGTCAACCTTTCGGTTCGCGAAGTCGGAGCGAGTGAATTTGGTACACGTACCGAGATGAAAAACCTGAACTCGTTTAAAGCGATTTCCCGTGCAATTGAGGGCGAACGCGCACGTCAGATCGAACTTATCGAGGAGGGCAAAAAAGTCATCCAGGAGACACGCCGTTGGGATGATAACAAGGAATATTCGTATGCGATGCGTTCCAAAGAGGATGCACAGGATTACCGATATTTTCCGGATCCCGATCTTGTGCCGATCCGAATCAGCGACGAGTGGATCGAAGCCGTGAAAGAACGCCAGCCGGAACTTCAGGATGCGAAAGCCGAACGTTACAAAAAAGAATTTGATATTCCGGAGTACGACATCGGTATTATTACCGGTTCCAAAAAACTCGCCGATATTTTTGAGGAGACGACGGCAATCTGCCACAATCCGAAAAAGGTATCCAACTGGCTTATGGTGGAGACCATGCGCCTCTTAAAAGAGAAGGAAATGGAGCCGGAAGACATTACATTTACCCCGGAAAATCTGGCAGCATTGATTCAACTGACAGATGAAAATGCGATTAACTCGACCGTGGCAAAAGAAGTCTTTGAGAAAATGTTCTCCGAGGACATTGACGTGAATCAATATGTCGAAGAAAACGGCTTAAAGACCGTCAACGACGAGGGCGCTCTCCGCTCTGTAGTTGAGCAGGTGATCGCAGACAATCCGCAGTCGGTAGCCGATTATCAGGCAGGAAAGACAAAAGCCATCGGATTCTTAGTCGGACAGACGATGAAGGCGATGAAAGGAAAAGCAGATCCGGGAATGGTAAATAAACTGTTGAAGGAATTGCTGTAGAATACAGCCTCAGCTTGGTCAACTGTAAATGACAAGAAACCCCAGAGAGTACGTAGCTCTCTGGGGTTTTGTAGCGTGACCGTTTGGGCGCTTTTATCCTTTTGCTTACAAACTATAGCATATGTAAGACTTGATTTCAAGTACATTCAGAAAAAAATTAAATGGTTACAAAAAGTTATAAGAAAAAAATGATACTTTTTCATACTTTTGACCGCAAATGGATTGACAAATATGCTTACAGATGGGACAATGAGAGTGGAGGAGACGAATAAATGGATAATGAACTGTATGTAAAAGCGTTGGCATTTGCCAATGAGAAGCACGCCGGGCAGACACGCAAAGACGGAGACACGCCCTATATCGTGCATCCGATCGCGGTGGCGGAGCTTGTCCGCAAAGCCGGATATGGGAAAAAATACCAGATTGTTGCGCTGCTGCATGATACTTTGGAAGATACGGATGCGACAGAAGAAGACCTTCGTATATTTGGTGAAGATGTAGTGCATGCGGTCAAACTTCTCACTCGTGCAAAAGGAGCAGATGAGGAAGAATATGTAAAAAATGTTCTGTCGGATCCGATGGCAGCTGTTGTGAAAAATGCGGACAAGATCAGTAACTTATATGATTCTGCCTTTTCCGGAACTGTGGGACAAGTACGAAGTGAAAAGGCGAAAAGATTTGCAAAAAAATATGTTGAAAAAGCCAGAAAATATTATGCGCATAAGTTTTCACCGGCACTTGATGACGCCATTGAAAAGGTGGATGCGCTGTTAGAGGATGAATATGTCAGAGACAGGCAGACACCGAATTATACAAGGGAAGAGATGAGAATATAGGATATGAAAAAAGGGCTGTGGCACATTTGCGACAGCCCTTTGGCAATTTAAGATAAATTCCCGTTTACATCACAGGTTAAAGAAACTTTTCTTGTAACCGAATTAACAGGTCTTGCTCCTGAATACTGTAATACAGTAGCTGAAGCGGTTGCAGTATTTCCGCTTTTGGATGAAGATTTATTGCTTATTTTCCAAGAAGCAGAATATGCAGTAGCGGAAACAGAAGAACTGGTACATTTGGAAGATTTCCCTTTTACATAGGAAAAATTCCCGGTAACTGTTACGGACCATAGTTTGGCTCCAGAACTTGAGGTATAAGTTGTTGTTTTGTTGGCTGATCGTGTCAAAGAAGCTGTGCGAATCAGCGAGTATGAATGAAAATCGTTGGTTGTGATAGTCGTTTCATAATAACTGCCATCGGTTAGATATTCTATGCTGTGTTGACGAATGACAGCAGCATTTGAAGTGGTAACGGGACAAAATACAATAAGCGACAATGTAATTAGTGTAATGATTATACGTTTCATGAATTAAGTAACCTCCCTTTATTCTATAATTTCAATAGTAGTTTCTTCGTTAGCTGGCATGGATTCCATAAGTTCACGATGTGCATTGTACAAAAATAGGTTCCAAGATAAAAATGCAATCAAAATTGCAGATATCAGAACGGTACAAGTTGCTTTCACGTATTTGGCAAAAGAAAGTTTCCGGGAAAGATAGTCAGGATCAATACTGGTAAGGTAATGACTGACGATTTCTTCCGGTGAAGTAAACTCATGCTCGAGATCAGAATAAGTATAATCCGGATGTGCCATACAAAATTCCGTGACATTTGACCGGATATCCTTATAAAACCGTTTTTCATAACTTCCCCACACGGGAAGGATTGCACGGATTTTTTTTAAGTAGCGTTTTGAATCATTCATTGGAATCTCCTTCCGCATTTTTGCATTGCTCTGCAGCGTCATAGTTTAATACACGTTCAATCGCCTTATTGACGGTATAAAAACTATTTAATAAAGCATCTAAGTAGTCTCTCCCTTTTGGCTCAAGATGATAGTAGGTTCGAGTGAGCCGCTTTCCTATCAGCCGCTTTTCGTCAGAGATATAACCCTTGTCGGTTAACCGGTATAACGTAGGATACATAGATCCTTCCGGAATCGTTAATACATTTTCCGATCGTTCCTTGACCAGCTGCGAAAGCTGATATCCATATAAATCGCCTTCACGCAGCAAAGCAAGAACGAGTAACTCCACAGACCCTTTTTTAAAAGTATCCTGATTACTCAATTTATAGCAGGCCGCCTTTCTACTTTCTAATAATTAAAAAGTAACGTAACTATTCAGGACACCCCTTCTCCCACATTCGCATTTCGAACACTTTGTGTTCTTTCCCGCCTTTGACAAGGCTAAAAATGCTCATATGTGGAGGGGGAGCCCTATTAGAATCTAAATGTATGGAAACCAAAGCTTCTTACGTGCAAGCACGACGATTCATTAATTTCCATACATAGATCCTGAATAGTTACAAAGTAACTGAATATATAATAGGACATGGACTATAAAAAGTCAATACCTTATTTGCCTAAATAGTTATTGACAAAAATATATAAAGGAAGTATAATGAATTTGTAAATAAAAAGTAACCAAAGATTTACAATAAAAATACAAGGTGGGTGAAAGAATAAATTCAAATTTGATTTTCAGAGAAAAAATTGAAAAAGCGTTCTTTTCTTAAATCATCGTTTGAGGCGATGGAAGGAAAGAACGAATATCACAGAGTTTGTCTTGTGAAGGGAGAGTTTGCAATTCGAAGTAACAACTTGTAGGCTGATTAAACAATACAGGATGTACTTTTGAGAGGTGCATCCTGTAATAATAGGAGGTTTTTCTATGAAAAGATACATTCGTTTGCTTTCTGCACTGCTTATCGCACTTGTGTTTCTGACAGCGTGTCAGAACTCGCAGAAAAGCACTCCCAAAGAAGCACAGAGTCAGGTGCAGAAAGAGAGCATCGATGCGATATGGAATACATGGGATGAGACATTGAAAGAGAATTATAATAATATTTTTTTTGAGGGACAAATACAATGTGAAAAACCGCAGGAAGTGGCGGTATATCAGATGGAACAGGCAAGTAATATAGACCAAAAGGCAGAGGAAATACGCAAAGAATATGTGCCGGATAAGGAGTTTGATAAAAAGTATTACAAAGAAGATCCCAATACGGTTCCTCCGGGACCGGAGTATGTCAATCCCAAGACGGGCCGTGTTTTTATCCTAGGTGACAATGGATTTATCAATTATAGCAGATCTTCTGAGGAAACCAAGTATGTGGATGAGGAAGATAAAATCGAAAAGACGGTATTTGTAAATCGTCCTTACAAGGACGAAGAAATTGTATTAAAAGATGGAATAATAACATTGTCAAAAGCGATTGATATGGCGCAGAAAGAAGAAAATAAATGGAAAAAACTATCTGGTGATGCATGCGATGCACGCGCAAAAAAAATTGAAATTCTTCCGGCGGCAGATGGCGGAGACGCTCAAGCTGTAAAGATTTATTTTGAAAAACATTATAAAGGAGTCGGGATTTTAACGGATCAACGAACGACAGAAACGTCACAGGATAAGCCATTGTCTGTGGAATACGTGCCTTGTTTTGATGATGCATTGATCGTTACCTCAGTGCAGGGAGTGGAAAATTTTGTAAGCAATATGGGGGCAGTGCATCAGAAAACCGTAGTACGAAAATTGAATCAGATCGTGTCGTTAAAAAGCGCGATACAGATTATGGAAAAAGAACTGGCTTCTTACCATGATTTTAAGATCAGTTATATTGAATTGTGCTACCGCTATGTCAATAAAAACATAAAAAGAAATGATGCAGGAACCCTCTATACGACAAGTCCATGCTGGGTATTTTATATCAATGAGGAACCTTATAAAGAAGAATTTGTTCTTGTAGATTGTGAGACAGGAAAATTGGATTACATTAAAAATTATTAAGTAGTTACAAGTGGAGAAAAGGGGGAAGGATATTGCGAAATCTTTTTCAATACCTTAGAGATGTGATGCGTACCCCATTATTTTGGGGGTGTGTGATTCTCTGCGCAGCACTTCATTTTACGACAATTTGTTATGTAAATGATGTGGGAAAAGAATATACGATTTTTGAATTGCTGTTTCATCGGCAGGAACTTTGGGATGCTGTCAGTACGGAGATTTCGCTTGCGGATATTATGGATATTCCGCTGGGAGCCTATGGGGTGATGTTTATGCCGGTGGTGGTGATTTTCCCGTTTTTGAATTGTTTTTGGGCAGAGCGGGCGACAGGGTATAGTCGATTTATCGTGGCACGGATAGGAAAAGTGCGGTATGCCGTTATCCGCGTCATAGGTGGTGTGCTTAGCGCCGGATTTGTGGCGGCTTTTGGCTGTGTGCTGGCAGAAATTTTATGCGTACTTCTTTTGCCTTTCGATGGCAGTAATATTGGAAAAATATGGATAACAAAAACGATCTCCTATTCCCTTTATGGTATGATTGTCAGTACGCCTGTTTTAGTCGCGGCAGCTGTATTTTACAACCGCTATATCGTGGCTTGTGTTCCTTTTTTGGGATTGTATCTTATGGATTTGACATTCCAAAAGAATGGTCTTGCCCGATGGCAGACATCGTATTTTACCTATCTGTATAAAGTGGGAAAATGGGAAAATAATGTGGTGGTTTATGCGGCCGCAGCAGTGGGACTTATGATCGTATTTTGTGTGGTTTTGACAAAGAGGAGGGATGGCTGTGTGTAATATTTCCATGCGTAAAATCTTGCGGGTATGTCAGGGGGAGTGCTATCATTTTCTTTGTTCCGGGCGGTTTGCACTGGTGCTTGTGGTATGGGTGTTTGCCTACCAGTTTATCACCGTTCCGTTGCTTCAAAATGCGGAAAAAATGCAGGCTTCACTGCTTGCTATCGAGCCGTATATCGCATTGATCAATTCGAATTTTATGATACTTGTTATACCGGTATTATTCCTTGTGCTTCTTTCGGATTTTCCCCGGGTGGATGCCAATGCGTATTTTTATCTGGTGCGTGCCGGAAAGACAAACTGGGTGCTTGGACAGCTGCTCTATGCTGTTGTGATTACGATGATTTATCTGTTTATCCAGTTTTTGGGAATGGTGGTTCCCATGTTTGGAAAAGGCAGCTGGGGAAATGAGTGGAGCCCTGTGATTACGGATTTTGCCAGAGAATTTCCGGAATATGCACAAAATCCGGGGGCAGTCAGTATCCAGCCGCAGCTTTATTATCATGTGTCTCCGTGGGAGGCGGTGCTTGTGGGAAGTGCATTTTTGGCAGCCTATTTGTATTTCCTTTTACAGATCAAGCTCTTGTGTTATCTTCTTCGAGTAAAAACACTGGGACTTTTACTTTGCTTTTTTGTCATTGCGCTGGGCACCGGATTGTGTTCTACCTTTTCGCCGATGCGTTTTCTCATGCCGATGGGAAATAGCATACTGGGGATTCATTACAGCCAGTATTATAGTGAGATGGATTATCCATTGGAATATAGCATGATATACTTTGCAGTGGGGATTGGTATCCTTATGGTGGCAATCCTCGGACTACGGAAACGATTAGGAGGGTACGAACATGATTGAGGTTAAAAACGTCAGTGTTACCATCGGAAAGAACCGGATTCTGCAGGATATCTCGGTTCATTTTGAGAAAGGAAAAATACACGGTCTGATCGGACGCAATGGCTCGGGAAAAACCGTTTTAATGAAATGCATCTGTGGATTTATGAAACCCACAAGCGGCGCAGTTTTTGTAGAGGGAAAACAGATTGGGAAAGATGTGGATTTTGTACCGGATGCGGGGGTGATTATCGAGACACCCGGATTTGTTCCATTTTACAGTGGAACTCGAAATTTACAGATTTTGGCAGCACTAAATCATAAGATAGGAAACGAAGAGATTCGTGAGGCGATGCAGACGGTCGGCCTGGATCCGGGATTAAAACGTCATGTGAAAAAGTATAGCCTGGGGATGCGCCAGCGTCTGGGAATCGCACAGGCAATTATGGAAAATCCTAAATTATTGATTCTGGATGAGCCGTTTAATGGCCTTGACAAAGAAGGGGTGGAACTGATGCGAAACTATTTTTTGAAATTAAAGGAGCAGGGTGTGACAATCCTTTTGACATCGCATACGAGCGAAGATATTCGACTGCTTTGTGATACGGTAATGGAAATGGAGAAGGGGAGAAAACTATGACTACATAGATCCTGAATAGTTACAAAGTAACTGAATATATAATAAGACATGGACTATAAAAAGTAAATACCTTATTTGTCTAAATAGTTATTGACAAAAACAAATAAAAGAAGTATAATGGGTTTGTAAATAAAAAGTAACCAAAGATTTACAATAAAAATACAAGGTAGGTGAAAGAATGAATTCTAAAATGATTTTCAGAGAAAAAATTGAAAAAACGTTCTTTTCTTAATTCATCGTTTGAGGCGAAGGAAAGAACGTTCATGAAAATATTTCACGGATATAAGCGTATATAGGGAGGAACAAACAAATAAAAATTAAAAATTGGAGGAATATATCTATGAAGAAGATGATTAAGAAACTTAGTGCGGTGGCATTGGCAGCTGCGCTTACAGTAACTGCATTGGCAGCAGGCTCAGAGGTAAAGGCCGCTTCACATGATTTTAGAAATACATACGGGAGAGCTGTATATACTGCAGGGTGTACAAATGATGCAGGAAAAGTGATGACGAGTGTTAGTGCGTTTTCGACATCACATCAAACTTATGCTTCTGCTAGTGGAACGTTGTACTATTATAACAAAAATGGAAGAGTTTCATATACCAATATTGCGGAAACAAGATCAAATGGTAGTAACGGAGTGGTTTGTGTTTCCAAAACTGTGACAAGACCAGGAAATTCAAAGAAAACATATTATACAACGTCACACCATACTGCTATGGCAAACTATACGTCATTTCCTGTGAAAAATTTATCACAATACAATTAATGTGATATAATGGTTTTTCGATAGAGATATCAAATAATAATTTTTGGTATCTCTATCTTTTGATGATAATTGAAAGGATATTTATGATGAAAAAATATATTGTTGCAGTGTTAATGATGTTTGTTTTAATATTTCTGGTGTCGTGCAAACAAGAAAAGGTGAATGATACTATAGTTGATACGGTTTCAAGCCAAGAGACAGATACATCACAAAGTGATGCTTCTAAAACTGCCGATACCACCCCAAAAATTCAGATTGTCATGCAGGGAGAAATGTCACAGGAACGTGCGGATTATATAAATGAAGTTCTCAAGAAAAAAGGTTTTGGGTATGCCGTTGAATGGATATGCAAATCGGATTTGGCACCGTCCGATTATATGGAAACATTAAAAGACCTTAAGAAAGAAAAAAGGGGAGATATTTTATTTACCGGAGCAGGAAGAACGGATGAGGAACCATCGTATGATCTTGCGATAAAAGACAAGCTGCTGGACAATATGAAGTCGTATCTGAAATCAAAAGAAGGCAAAAAATTAAAGGCGGCATTTCCGGAAAAAATCTGGCAAATGACAGAGGAGAAAGGAAGTTATTATGGAATAACATTGGAAAGTGAACCGTATGTAAATTATATGTATGTGGATACGGAGGCAGTAGATGAGTCTACTCTTCCGAAAAAAGTGACAAGCGGTAATTTGTTGTCTGTTTTGAAACAAATAAAGGTAAAGGATACGGATAAAAAACAGATGATATCATCCGTGATAATGGGAGCGGTAGGACTTCTGCCGGCGGACAGTATTGCTTTTTGTGCAGAAAAAAACGGAGAAAAGTACCACGTTTCGTATCTGATGGACCATCCACAGATAGTGAAAATATTAAAATTAATTGCGAAAAATCCGGAAAATTATAAAGCCAAAGAAGATGCAGAATCGTTAGATGACATAGCGGTACATTTTACTTCGGATATTAGTGTAGATGGTTCGGAGGGAATATGTCAGAATTTTATGTCGGAGAAGACAGATCTTTATGAAAGAAAGACATATAGGATCGGAAAACCCTATCTTGTAACTATGAGGAACATGTGCTGGGGAGTGGCTTCCTGGTCAAAAAAGAAAAAAGCCGCTTACCGGTTTTTGACAATGGTGTGTACCGATAAAGAGGTGGCAAATGCAATTTGCTATGGGAAAGAAGGAGACGATTATCAGCTTAAGGAAGGGCGTGTGATGAGTAAAAACACCGAAGGAATCCGAGGAAGCCTTCCGTATAATATGTGGATTACATATCCGATGTATGCAGAGCCAAAAGACAAAGAAAAGACTTTTCGTAAAATGACGGAAAAGGCAGATGTGGTGCCGGCAGAAGTTGTTTATGAAAAATTGGATGCGCGTACAGAAATAAAGATGCAAGAAATATTGCAAAAATATAGCGGTTTGTGGTGTGGCAAATATAAAAATGTCGATAAGACATTAAAGCAAATGCGGGAAGAAATGGAAAAAGCGGGGCTGGATAAGGCCTTGCAGGAAGCAAACAAAGCATTAAAATAGGTGTAGATAGGAGGATGCTATGCAGCTGGAATTGGAACACATTTCGAAAAGATACAAAGACAAACTGGCACTGGAAGATGTCTGTGTGACGATGAACCCCGGGGTCAATGGATTGCTGGGACCAAATGGAGCCGGGAAATCAACGCTCATGGGAATTTTGACAAAAAATCTTATGGCGACATCCGGAATCGTTCGTGCAGATGGAAAAGATATTTCTCGTCTGGGAAAAGAGTACATGAGTAAACTTGGATTTGCGCCGCAGCAGCAGAATATGTATCCGTCTTTTACCGGGATTCGTTTTATGTATTATATGGCTGCGTTAAAAGGAATTCCCAAAAAGCAAGCAAAACCTCAGATTGAAACATTGTTAAAAAAAGTAAATCTTTGGGAGGATGCCGGGCGGAAAATCGGAAGGTATTCCGGTGGTATGAAACAGAGGCTTTTAGTGGCACAGGCGATGCTTGGAAATCCACAGTTGATCTTACTTGATGAGCCTTCTGCGGGGCTGGATCCGAAAGAGCGTGTGCATTTGCGAAATTTGATCGAAGAGATTGCAGAGGGGCGGATTGTCGTCGTTGCTACGCATATTATTTCCGATATTGAAAGCATTGCGGATGATATATTTTTCCTAAAAGAAGGAAAACTTAAGGAAGTGTCGTGGAAAAAGGGAAATACACTCGAAAGTCTATATCTGGAGGAATTTGGAAATGCATAGAAGTTATTGGAATCGACTGCTGCATTCCAAAAAGATGATTTTTGTAATTTTTGCGGCATTTTCACTTCATTTATTAATACTTCTGCGTACGGAACCGGATGCGTATTTGTATCAGCAGATGTGGAAACAATTACCGCAGGAACAGATGACCACCATGCAGCAGGAAGAGTGCTTACGCTACGTAAAAAGAGAACAGAAGCGGCAAAAAAATTATGCTGCCCATATCCAAAATATATGTGAAAATGCGAAGAGCATGCAGTTATTTTCTTTCTTTGCCCAGGAAGGATCGTTTGATCAAAAAAACTTGCAAAGTACACTGGAACAGTATGAAGGCAAAGAAAAAATACAGATATCCGGGGAACCGGGAGCGGGTGTCGTAGTCGCTTTGGATGGCCTTTTGATGTCCGGCATTCTGCTTTTGCTGGTATTGACAGCGGCACAGATTTTGTTTGTCGACGACAAAGTATATGGAAGAAAAAAATTGTTTTTGGCAACGCGCCACGGACGGGGGAAAGATTATCTGATCCGGGTATTGACGCTGGTTGAGATGACCGTTATCGGTTATGTGATTCTTGTGGGAACAAGAGTATTATATGCTGAGATTTGCTATGGAATCGGAGATAGGAATCGTTCGATACAAAGCGTATGGAAATATATAGACTGCATAAAGGAAATTTCTGTAAAACAGTTTTTGGAGCAGTATTATATACAACAGTTTTTGGTGATTTTGGCTGCCGTAATGGCGATAATCTGCTTTAGTCAATTTGTCACAAGAAGTTTGTGGCTGTATCTGGGTGGCAGCATATTTGCAGGGGCTGAACTGGCAGCATATCAGTTTGTGTCGGAAAATTCATGGCTGGCATTGCTGCGGAAGATCAATCTGTTTTCCTATCTGCAGATGGAGGATCGTCTCGGGACTTTTGAAAACTTAAATATTGCCGGAAATCCCGTGAATGAGGAAATCGTGAGATGGTTTGTTGTGGGACTTGTGATGGCTGTTTCTTTTCTGCTTGGCTGGTGGTATTATGGAAGGACACTTCGTCAGGGAAGAGGGTTGGCAGTGTTCCGGCATAAAAAACATGTATGGGGTTGTCATGGTTCCTTATGGGGACATGAAGCCTATAAGGTTTTTGTGACAGAAAGAGTGATTTATCTTCTTGCTTTTCTTTTCGTGATAATGTCTGTTATAACACCGGTGTATCACGATGAATATCAGGATGAAGACAGTTTTTATTATTACTATTATATTCATAAATTTGAAGGAAAATTTACAGCAGAAAAAGAACTTCAAATAGAAAAGGAAAAAGACAATTTTGCCACATGGAAAGCACAGTTTACGGCGACAAACAGTGAATATGAAAGAAATAAAATAGAAAAAAATCTGCGTCGTGAAGAAGGGTTTCAACGTTTTCTGAAAAAATGTGATTATGTAAAAGCACATCCGGGAGCTGAGTTGGTGGATGATCGTGCATTTGAGATTTTGGAAGGAAAGACAAATCCCTGGGATAAAGCAGTACACTGGGGAATAGGAATTCTTGCTATCGTATTCTGTCTTATAGGATTGTGGAATGCAGACACACGCTATGGGTGTGATATCTTTGTCATGCCGACGGTTTCCGGGTGTGGAAGATTGCAGAGAATACGAACTTGTTATGCGGTACTCATCACGGTTTTGATTGGGGTTATCTTATATGCGATTCAGTTTTTCCGTGTGATTACTTCCTATACGGAATTACACTGGACGGCACTTGCCGTAAGCGTGGAACCATTGTATGCCTTTGGCAGCGGAGTAAGCATAAAAGGCTATTTTGTCTTATTGTATGCGCTGAGGTTTATAGGCTTGCTGGTCTGTGGAATAGGAATCTGTTTGTATAGCGGAAGGAAATATTATCGAATGAAACAATGATCGGAGGAATTACCAATGAAACAATACATACCAGAGTGAAGAAAACAATAAATATAAAATATTAGGATGGAATGTTTGAATGATATATTTTTTGATAAAAGACATCAAAAGAAATTGGTTTTCTCTTTTATGGAATACCATACAACTTACAGTGGTCGCTTTGATTGCAGTGTATCTGCTGCAGGCTTTCTTAGATTACCGGCAGATAGAGCAAAAGATAAGTCAGATGACGGAACAGACAGAGATTTATATGTTTCGGGATCAGACGGAGGATACAGCACTGGATGAATTGATAAATGACGAAAAGAAATGTAAACAAATGGCAGATTGCTACGACGCATTTCAGAAAAAACTGCAGGAAAATACATCCAATATTAAAACATTTACAGCAGACGATTCTCTGGGATTTCCAATGCATCGGGAACAGAGAGGACAGATTCGCAGAGCATTGGGGCTGCCCAAAGAGCAAGAAGAACTCGCAAGAATACAAGTGTCAGAAAACTTTTTTGACATTTATGGCATTCAATGGGAAGGTGACAAAAAGGCATTTGTTAGTGGAAAAACAGAAACGATACCGATTGTGGCAGGGGCTGATTTAAAGAAATTATACCACTTGCATGACGTTCTTTATGATCAGGGAACGCAAAAATATGAAATTATTGGTTTTATGGACAAAGATTCTTTTTATGTGGCACCGGGAAAGACACGTGAAAAGATTCATCTGGATCAGGCAATTATTCAATTAAACAGAGTAGACAAAGAAGACATATTTTCTTTGTGGGGGTATTATGATTCGACCTATTTTCTGGCAGATGATCTGCAATTTATGGAAGATGAAATAGAACAATTACGAAAGCAGGAACTGCTCAAATTGAGTGTGAATAATTATACAAAACAAATGGACGCGATCCGTGTGGATATGCAGGATCAGATGGTATTGATGGGAAGTATTGTACTTATCATACTGGTTTTTTGCTTTGTGGCATTGACAGCAAATATTTTTCGTTTTATCAAGGAGCATAAAAGGGAATTTGCAATTCATCAGATGTGTGGGGCAAGACGGAAGTCGATATGTGTGAGAATTCTAATTCCTGTGTGGAGTATGTATTTTATTATGTGTGCGATTGTTTTGCCGGCAGGTGGAAATACAAAGGCAGTATGGATCAGTATTTTGGGTCTGGCATGTTATATTGTGGGAATCAGTTTCATTCCATACATTTACTTGCGAAAAGATACCATCCGTGGAATGCTTCAAAATACATTAGGTTAAGGGGGCTGTGATGAGACAATTTTTTTATCGTTCCGGTTTCGTGATTGCGATTGAGATTATGGTTTCTGTGCTTTTTATATTGTGTGCGAATGCCATGATAAATGAAAAAAAGACATATCTGCCGATAGCAGAATTAGATGAAAATTATATGCTGTTTTTTCCGTCATTGGAAGAAAAAAATACGGCGGAAAAGATAGGATTAAAACTTCCGGATAATGTGCGTTGCGCTGGACTGCGGTTTCAAAAAGGGGCTGCGGTAGTTCTTGGCAATGGTGTACCATTAGAAGAGGGAAGAACATTTACAAAAGAAGACCGGAAGACGAGAGCAAATGTACTGCTGCTTCGCAGAGATAATCTTCCACTTTGTAAAAAAATGGGAGGAAAGAAATATTATTCATTACAGGGGACAATGTATGAAGTGATTGGGGTTTATTCCGATGGAGAGCGGAATGACAGCCGCTCCAATGAATATCTTGTCAATTTGTATGCTGCCGGGATAAGTGGGGAAGATGACTGGGAATATGGATTTTTGGATGCGTCAGAAAAGGAGCAGAGAATGTTTGCTGACTCTCTGAAAAAAGAAGGTTTCACTTTTGCGGCAGGAGACCGGAAAAAGGAATATTTTAATCGAAATGTGCAGACAAGTACAAAGGCGGCACTTGCTATTTATAGTGCAGTTGCGGTAATTGTTTTTGTTAATATTTTTTCGGCAATTGCTGTGTGGATCCGCGGAAGAAAAAAAGAAATTGTGATCCGTAAGATGGTCGGCGCAGAAAAAATACAGATTTTTGGCTGGCTGGTAAAAGATTTTATGATATTAGATGCAATTAGTTTTGGTGTTGGGACAGTCATTTCCGGTGGACTGTTAGCGATGCTGGCAAAGTACGAGTTTTCGCCGTCGTGGATTGTAGTGTTTGGCAAAAGACTGGAATGGGGAGCGATAGGAATTGCTGTAATTCCGGCTTTGATTATTGGATTGGTTGTAATAAGTATCCAAGTGTGGTGGTATCTGCGACATGAAATTATACAGATTATTCGAAGCGAATAGGAGGAAGAATTGTTGATAAGACTGGAAAATGTAGGAAAGACATATCGGGAAGGAAGTATCGCTTTTGAGGCATTAAGCAATGTAGATCTTGTGATTAAAGAAGGAGAGAGTGTTGCGATTATGGGGGCTTCCGGATCGGGGAAATCCACTTTGTTAAATATCCTTGGTGCGATGGACAAGGCGAGTGAAGGAAAATATTATTTGCAGGGAGAAGAGATAAGTTCGTATTCTGAGAAGCAGATGGCGCACATCCGAAATGAAATATTTGGATTTGTAATGCAGGATTTTGCCTTAATTGAACGTGAAACGGTAGAAAAAAATGTTATCCTCCCTCTTTTATATTCAAAACGGTTCCATCATCAGAAAAAAGTGCGTGTGGAACAGATATTAAAGGAAGTAGGATTATTTGAAAAACGACATCAGCCGGTGACAAAACTTTCCGGTGGGCAAAGACAGCGAGTGGCGATCGCAAGAGCGATGGTAAATGATGCTTCTGTACTTTTATGTGATGAACCGACAGGAGCGCTGGACCGGGCAACCGGCGACGAGATTATTCGTTTGTTTATGAAACTTCATGAACAAGGGAAAACATTGATCATAGTCACACATGATGAGACAGTCGCGAAGCATTGTGAACGAGTGATTCGAATTACAGATGGGAGGATTGAACAATGACTACATACAAAAACACGATACGATTATTTATACGAACAATGAGTGTCAGCATTCCGTATCTTCTTTTATTGGCTGCAGAGAATGTGTTTCTATTTCGACTGCTGCATGCCTTTGCAGGAGCGGCCAAAGAGGAAGTACAGGCAATCTATTTTTTGATGGATATGAATTATCTTTATGTGTTGGGCTTTTTGTTCTTTTTATTTATCTCCTGTGAATTTATGCGAAAAAGCAGGGAGGTAAATTTGGTGGAATCCATGCGGGAGAGAGCGTGGATCGTGGAAGGAAATCAGTTTGCGGTGCTTGGAACATTAATTCTGATCTATGCACTTGTATTTTTGATTTATGCACTGGCGGGTGTTTCTATTTTGCATATGCCGCAGATGTGTTTTTTACAGATGTTAAAGATACTCGGGGTTAATATTTTCTTACTCTCGTGTGCGGCAGTGGGGATGGGATATTTGATTTCACGTATTCCCAACCGATACGCAGGATATCTGGTGATTCTTGTCGTGCTGATGCTTATATTGCCGGCAAATGCAAAATATTTTTCGATGTTATCGTGGGACAGAGGAATTTCGATTTACTGGCTTCGCGACTGGCTGTATCTTTTGCCGCCGGATATTCAGGCACTGGGAGATCCATTATATGGAGTTCCGGTAGAGTTTTACCGCATTGCCGTGATGCTTCTTTGGATCGGGATCGGTGGCTGGCTTTTTGCGCGTAGTGTATGCAGATATACAAAAGCAAAAAGAAGAGTGGCAGATGGTCTGTTTATCGTCTGGACTGCCCTTTGTGTGCTGGGTGCAGTGAATGAAGGAAGTGTATTACGCATGACAGATCATCCAAAGAGTGCGGTATCCGAAGACCAAAATTATTATGAAACACAGCCGGAAATAGAAGAAACACAGAGTGATTTTCAAGTGCAGGCGTACGATATGGAGTTGACGTTTGGTCACGAACTTTCGTCAAAAGTGACAGCATCCATTATGTCGGAAAATACACCGAAACAATGTTATTTTACACTCTATCATGGATATAAGATTTCCAAGATAGAATCGACAGAGGGAGAAACACTTTCGTTTACGCAGGAGGGAGACGAGGTTGTGGTAGAGACACCGCAGCAAACTTCGCAACTCACATTTTATTATAAAGGAAGCAGTCCGGTTTTTTATGCAAATCGAAATGCTTGTTTTCTGCCTGGATTTTTTGCTTACTATCCGGTGGCAGGAGCGGAAAACCTGTATGAGAACGGCATGTGGAAGGTAAACAAAAATGAGACAGCAGCTTTTACAATTCACACAAAAGGACTAAAAGTGGAAAGTAATCTTCCGGAAAATGGAGATGTCCGTAAAGGAGAAACTTCTTATGTAACATTGGTGGGAGGTAATTGTAAGGAACTGGAAGAAAATAGAAACACGCAGATCGTTTATCCACTCGATACGAATTCGCTGGTGGCAGCAAAACAATTTACCACATCAGAATTTTCGGAAGAATGGAAACAGCTTATGACATTTCTTGATCTGAATGAGACATCGCCGGCGCAGGAAAAAACGGTAATCGTGATACCGGGAAGTTTTGCTTTTAACACGCTTTTAAATGAATATTATGATCTTGGCGATCATGTGTTGACGCAGAATACGGTTTCGCCTCTGCAGGTGCTGGCGTCAAGCATAAAAGCGACGGGAAAGATGGCCCTGAAAGACATCTTTTTCTCGTATGACTGGCAGACAGAAGATCCGGCGGAAATTGAACTTTTAAAAGATTTGTCGGAAGGGGCAGAATTGACAGAAGAGGAAAAATTACAGGATGATTTTATCCTAAAAATGCGTGAGTGTGGTACAAAATACGTGGCACAGCTGACCATAAAATATTTAATGGATGAAAATGATAGCAGAACACCAAACGAATTTGTGCAGGCATTGCAAAATGCAGAGGGAGGCAGACATGATAAAGATTGAAAATGTAAGTAAGAATTTTCGCAGACACAAAGCAATCAAAGGATTTACTTGTGAACTTGACAAAGGATGCTATGGACTTCTTGGACCGAATGGGGCAGGAAAAACAACACTTCTTCGCTGTATACTTGGACTATATCCGGTTTCAGAGGGCGTGGTTTCGTTACAAAAAGGAGAGCAGATCGGGTATCTTCCCCAACGTTTTGGAATGTTTCATGAACTGAAAGTAAAAGAAATGATGTATTATTTTGCTGCGGCGAAAAAGGTGCCGAAGGACAAAAGAGAGGCTGAGATTGAGCGTGTGCTTGCCGATGTGAATTTGTCTGAAAAAGCGGAAGAAAGAGTAGGACATTTGTCTGGCGGAATGCAGCGGCGACTTGGTATCGCACAGGCAATTTTGGGAGATCCGGATATTTTGTTTTTGGATGAACCGACGACAGGACTGGATCCGGAAGAACGCAGTCATTTTAAAGAAATTATTCGGAAATTGGCAAAAAATGACAAGATTATCGTGATTTCCACTCACATTGTGGAAGAAGTGGAAGCGGTGTGTGACCGTGTCTTAATTATGAAAGACGGGACACTTTTGGAAAATGTGACGGTAGAGGAAGCATGTCATTTTGCCGGAGACGATAATGCCACACTTGAGCAGGGATATTTACAAAGACTGAAAGAGGCGTAAGGATGAGTAAATTATATTTTGTTCAAATGACAAAAAATAAGCTGCGGTTTGCGGTGCCGTTGATTGCTTTATTTGTGCTGATTCCGGCACTCGCAGCGCTGATTTTGAGCGGACCGGAGTCGGATATTAAGATGGCTGACTGCATTCGGCAGCTTCATGTATGGGTTCCGCTTTTTTCAACTTGGTGGATTCTGTTATATGCGGGAGATTTCTTTTCCCATGATGGCAATGAGTTGATGTATCTGATCTGGAAACCATATCAAATCATTGTCTGCGAAGTGGCTGGTGTGTTTGGCTTTATGATAGCGGCGGTACTTTCGTTTGGCGTGCTTCAGATAATTCAGCCATTTGATATCTTACTGTTATGGCAGATATTGTCAGAAATATGGATGATGGCGGGTATGGCATTTTTCTGCTGCTTCCTCTTTCAAAGTACGGGAGCAGCGCTGATGACAGCGGTTTTATATGGGATTTACCTGAACTTATTTGATGGACTGCATATGTTTTCGGCAATTTCCATTTTCCCGCAGCAGACATTGACGATTGAGGCGGATCCGCTGCGCATGACTGCGGCAATTATAGCAGGCAGTGTATTTTTTGCTGCGGGCGCTGCATGTGTGAAATATAGGAAAGTATACTGGTAGAAACGTCCAATTGGAAGAGAAGGCGAAAGGTAAAAAATATTATGATGTATGCTCTTATTGGAATTTTGTTTTTAGGATTGGCGATCTTTTTTTATGATAAACATTTTGACCGGTTAAAAGTGATATGTTATTATATAGCCATAGTATTTCTTGTCCTTGCGGCAATAGAGGTGATGGTAGGAGATCTTCGCTTGGTATTTGGACATTAAAAAGCGTTCTTTTCTTAATTCATCGTTTGAGGCGATGGAAAGAAAGAACGCTCATGAAAATATTTCATATACAAGTATACAACATTATGTTGAAAAAATCAAGAGAAATTTTATGACTATTTTAGATAGTTGCAGAAAGGAAGAAATGTAAAATGAAGAAAAACTTTTACAAAAAATTAGCAGTAGCAGCGATGGGGACATTACTCGTGTTTGCCTGTGCAGGGTGTTCGAAAAAAGAGGCAGACAAGGAAAACGAAGCGGTTGCTGTCGTCGATAACATGCAGCATGCGTCGGCGTCGACAGACGGTGCCCTTTTATTTAAGGATGGGGTGGTTTATTATTCGGATGTCGAAAAGGGCGTGAGTACACCGCTTTGTACAAAAGCAAATTGTCCGCATACATCCGCTCAGGAATGTACGGCAAATTATGGAAAGGGCTCGGGAGACGGAATGTGCGCATTCTTTTATGAGAAAAAACTGTATGTTCTTGTGAATGACGAATTGACAAATTCCAAATTGTATGTCGCGGATCAAAATGGACAAAATCGGAAAGAAATCGGCAAACTTGATTATTCGGTGAGCGCAAATGCACGGTTTATCGTGAAAGATGGTATGGCAGCAGCCGTGCTTGAAAAGAATCAAAGTGATGAAAATACCGGCGAAGTTACGTCGATGCCGGTGCTGGTAACGATTGATTTAACGAGCGGTACGGCGACAGAATTGGTTGAGCCATTGAATCAATACCGCGCACAGATTTCGCTGCATAGTGTGAATGACAATACGGTGTACTATAGTTATTCGTATTGGGATGAGAAAAAAGAAGTTGTGGATAAGTGCGGGGATCCTGCGACGACGGTGGAAGAAATGAAAGAATTGATGAAAACCAATGCGCATACATTTGCCGGCTTCCTCTCGACGGATGGAAATCAGGGAAAAGAAAATGAACTGGAGGCGGACGATGCCCCGAATGTCGTTTATATGGACGAAGACAATGTGTATCTTACGAAGGGAACGGAAAATTCGTTGTATAAAATGACGTTCGAAACTATGGAAGCGGAAAAAGAGGCTTCCTGGGAGAGTGACATGAATTTTATCGATGGCATGATGGTTTATGGAGACCGTGCTTCAGAGAAAACCAAATTCCATGCTGTCAATTTTAAGGATGATGGGAAAACCAGTGAGTTTGAGGCGCCTTCCGACAGCTTGTTTACTGCGGTGATCGGCGAGGATCTGTATTATACCTATATGCCGGAAGTAAATGAAGAGGGCGAAGGTACGACGGAGCTAGGGGTGGCACATTTGAAATGATTACTGTGCCTGCATCGTGTCGTGCACATTTATCACTTCGTCTTTTAATTCCATAAATACATCGACAAGAAGCGGCTCAAATGCAGTACCGGAGCCTTCTTCGATAATTTTAAAACTTTGCTCCAGTGTCATGGCATCGCGGTAGCAGCGTTTGGCAGAGACGGCATCGAAGACATCTGCAATCGCCATAATGCGGGCACACAGTGGGATGTCCTGGCCGGCGAGCCCCTGTGGGTAGCCGGTTCCATTCCATTTTTCATGATGGCTCAGAGCGACATTTGTCACGAGATTTACAAAATCCTGGTCGCCCATTGTATGTAATGTCTTTTGAATGATTTCAGCTCCGGATGTCGTATGCTTTTTCATAATGTCAAATTCTTCGTCGGTCAGACGGCCGGGCTTTTGCAGAATCGAATCGGGTGTTGAAATTTTTCCGATATCATGCATTGGCGCGGCTTGCAGAAGTTCATCCATGTAATCCTGCGTGAGAATTTCACGATAATAATTATGGCGTTTCATTCCTTTCAAAATAATGCCGACATATGCGGTGGTACGTTTTACATGGTTTCCGGTACTGTCATCACGGCTTTCGATAATATCTGCAAAACTATGCATCATGTGGCGGTATGTATTTTCCAGCTCCATTCTTGCCGGACTTTTTGTATTGACATACAGACAGAGAATGGTAATCGTGATCGCGAGACAGGACACGAGTGATTCCGGGAAGATCATTTGAAATACCGTGATTCCGGCGCACACGATCATGTAAACGAGGATGCTTATTCTTTTATAACCGGAGATAAAATGCCAGCTGCGGAAAAACAAAACAATGGCGGCAAGGGTGTAGACTGCCATCATAATATAGCAGGTATAAACCGGGATTCCCATTGAATAATTTGTCGTCTTTCCGTGGATAAAATGCAGGTCCCGGATGGAAAATAAAATGACTGCTTCGTTGATGATCAAAGGAAACCAGAGGAGAAAACGGCTTATTTTCGAGGAAAGCAAAATTCCAGAGATATCCAGCAGGTAGTAAAAAAACAAAAAGATAATGAGGTCAATGAGCATCAGAAAAACAGCATGGCACATATAATTCAGCCACAGCGGAACGGTGTCCAGATGATTTACCGTGTACACCGTAATGGTGTCAAATACCAGATAAATGGCACCGCAGAGCAGAACCAGATCAAAACTGTTAAAGCGGTGCTTTTCGTGCAGTTTGCCGGTCCCGTGAATATACATAATGATAATGTAAGAAATAACGATAAAACATCCAATCTGTAATTTGTAATCCATTCTATAACCCCTTTTCGACTTGTAAAAAAACTGGAAATATTAAACCCGCTGTTTCAAACGGTTACCGTACACAGATATAAACCCAGTACACGATATATAAGGCAACCATAAAGATTCCCTCACCCCGGCGGATTTCTTTGCGGGAGCAGGAGAAGATCCAGCACAGGATGCTGATAAAAATAAGAAATACGAGGTCAATCGCATTTTCCGTGATAAAGGCAATCGGACTGATTGCAGAACCGACACCGAGTACAAGCAGAATATTGAAAATGTTTGAGCCGATGACATTTCCTACTGCCATATCGACTTCGTTTTTCCGGGCAGCTACGATCGAGGTGACAAGTTCCGGCAGACTGGTTCCGATCGCGCAGATCGTAAGTCCGATCAGTGTCTGGCTCATACCAAATGCCGCAGCGATGTCAGATGCAGAATCTACGACAAAGTCGCCGCCGTATTTGATCGCTACACCACCAAGTATAATGAATAATAGACTTTTCCACACCGGGAGAATTTTCGCATCTTCGCCTTCTACCTCAACTTCGATGCCGGCAGCTCTTGCTTTCAGGGCAGAACGGATCATGACAACGAGGAAGATGGCAAAGCAAACTATAAATCCGATACCTTCCACGCGGCTGATTGACATTCCCAGCCAGCCGGCCGCCAAAAGCAGGATGGCACATACGATAGAAACCGGAAAATCACGCTTTCGTGTATCTTCATGAACGGCGAGCGGTGTAATGATGGCACACACTCCGCATACTACAAGCAGGTTAAAAATGTTCGATCCAACGACGTTGCTTATTGCCAGTGAGTTATTGCCGACGAGTGATGCGGTCACGCTGACGGAACATTCCGGAAGGCTTGTCCCCATGGCGACTACCGTCATTCCGACGATCAGGGAAGGCACGCGCAACTGTTTGGCGATACTGGCGCTTCCGTCTACAAAAAAATCGGCTCCTTTGATCAGGAAAACGAAGCCAATAATAAGCAGGATAAATGATTGAAATAATTGCATGGTGTACTCCTTTTAAATTTAGTGAAACGATTCGGGGGATTTCCCCTTCCACGCATTCGCGTTTTGGTAAATACTAGTGTATCACGATTTAAAAAAAACAACAAGAGGGAAGTGACAAAAGAATAAAAGTGTGCTATAATGCGTACAATAAATACAGAATGAACGGAGCGTGATAAAATGTATCCTTATTATACGTATTGGGATCCGACGTACATTCTTGTGGTGATCGGAGCGGTTATCAGCATGATTGCGTCGGCAAATGTAAAGCGAAGTTTTCAGAAAAACAGCCGGGTTTATAACCAGCGCGGGCTGCGTGCAGAGCAGGTGGCAGAGATGATTCTGCGAAGTGCCGGTATCACGGATGTCAGCATCCGCCGTGTGAGTGGCGATCTGACAGACCATTATGATCCAAGCAAAAAAGTAGTCAATCTGTCGGATTCGGTGTATGGCTCGACTTCTGTTTCCGCGGTTGGGGTAGCTGCACACGAATGCGGTCACGTTATCCAGCATGCGAGAGGATATGTGCCAATCACAATCCGTACGGCGCTCGTACCAATCGTCAATTTTGCTTCCCGGCTTTCGATGCCGCTCATTTTAATTGGTTTGATCCTCGGTTATGTCGGACTGGCAAAAATTGGTGTTATTCTTTTCTGCGGCGTCTTGATCTTCCAGCTCGTGACGCTCCCGGTTGAATTTGATGCGTCCGCGCGTGCCATGCGGGTGCTTGACAGCCTCGGAATCCTTTACGGCGAAGAGATCAAAGGGGCAAGAAAAGTATTGACAGCAGCAGCACTTACGTATGTGGCAGCTGTTGTGAGTACGGCACTTCAGGTGTTCCGTCTGGTACTTCTCATAAATAATCGAAGAGATTAATTTTTCTCTTGATATATTGAGCAAATTTAGGTATACTATAGTTACAGATTTACTTTCCTGGAATGTTCGACACTCTTGAATTTTTGAACCTACAATACTTTAAACGGGATTCCTATATCTGTGTTTGGATGCCGGGCCATCCCTGCTGACTTGTCAGTACAATGGAAACATTGCAAATGGAAGGCAGAAGAGCACATGCGGTCGCCCACCTAGCATATGCTAGGAGTCAAAAATCAGGAACCGGCATTTTGGGAAGTAAAAGAGTACTGCAAGGCGGCGAGAAATCGTCGCCTTTAGTTGTTTTGTGTGAGTTATGGTTAGTTTATGGAGTTTATGGTTTGGGTGGTGAGAAATGGAAATGTGGTCCGAGGAGCGAAAGCGTGGTTCAGGTCAAGCCCTGGTGGCGGGAAATGTGGTCCGTGGGAGCAAAACTGCGGCCCCGGGTCAAGCGCTGCCCCGCCCGAGTGTGGTCCGTGGAGAGAAACTGCGGCTTTGGGTCAAACGCTGGTGGCGGGAAGTGTGGTCCAGGGAGAGAAATTATGGTCTTGGGTCAAACCTTGGTGGCGGGAAATGTGGTCCGTGGGAGCAAAACCGTGCCCTGGGTCAAACTCTGCCCCGGCCGAGTGTGGTCCGTGGGAGCAAAACCGTGCCCTGGGTCAAACTCTGCCCCGCCCGAGTGTGGTCCAGGGAGAGAAACTGCGGCCCCGGGTCAAGCCCGCCCCCGCCGAAGTGTGGTCCGTGGGAGCAAAACCGTGCCCTGGGTCAAACTCTGCCCCGCCGAAGTGTGGTCCAGGGAGCAAAACTGCGGCCCCGGGTCACCCCCGGCCCCGCCACCCCGTCCTCGCACCTGAAATACAAAAAGGAGTCAAAAACAAACATATGAAAGATGGATTTATCAAAGTCGCAGTGACTGCCCCGGACAGTAAAGTGGCAGACTGCGCATATAATATAGAAAAAATGATCGAAAAGGCAGAGGAACTTGCCGGAAAAGGCGTGCGTATCGCGGTGTTTCCGGAGCTTGGGATCAGTGCGTATACATGCAGTGATCTATTTTTACAGGAGCCTCTGTTAACAGGTGCCGAAAAAGCACTGGGAAAATTTGTGAAAGAGACAAAAAAACTTGACTTGTTGTCCGTTGTATCTCTGCCACTCCGTCATCAGGCGCGCTTGTACAATGTCGCAGCGGTAGTGAAAGGCGGCAAGGTGCTGGGGCTTGTGCCAAAGAGCCATATACCGATGTATTCCGAGTTTTATGAGGGAAGACATTTTGCCTCAGGCGACGTCGCACAGGCACAGGGGAAATACGCGGAAGAGAAAATGGGTACACACCGCTTGGCCTTCCAAAAAGAAGAAATTGTGTTTGGCATTCGGCAGTTATTCTGCTGTGAGCAGATGCCGGAACTTTGTCTCGCGGTTGAAATCTGCGAGGATCTGTGGATGCCGGTTCCGCCGAGCAGTTATCATGCGATGGCGGGAGCGACGATCATCGCCAATGCGTCGGCGAGTGATGAATTGACCGGGAAGGCAGCATACCGCAGAGATCTTGTGAAAAACCAGAGCGCGAGAACCATGAGCGCCTATTTGTACGCGGACGCTGCGATGGGTGAATCGACGACGGATCTTGTGTATGGGGGACATCATCTGATCGCGGAAAACGGAACCCTTTTGGCGGAAAATAAAGCTTTTGCGGGAGAAGATGCGATCACCGAGATTGATTGTAAAAAACTGGCGGCTGAGAGACGGCGCATGGGAACGTTTCCATTGTACCCGGTGCCGGAAAATGAGGGATATGTGAGACGTTTCTTTGCCTTTGACACGATGGAAGAGACGAAACTGACGCGGAAATTTGAAAAAACGCCGTTTGTGCCGGTTGACCGTGGAGACCGCGAAGAGCGGTGCAATGAAATCTTAAATATTCAGGCGGCTGGACTTGCCAAACGTCTGCGCCACACGGGATGTAAGAGCGCTGTGATCGGGCTTTCCGGAGGATTGGACTCGACCCTTGCGCTGCTTGTCACGATCCGTGCATTCGATCAGCTGAACCTTGACCGTAAAGGAATCGTGAGTGTGACGATGCCATGTTTTGGTACGACAAACCGAACCTATGATAATGCTGTCAAATTGGCACAGGAACTCGGAACGACATTGAAAGAAATTTCTATTGAAAAGGCTGTATTGCAGCATTTTAAGGATATTGGACACGATCCGGAAGTACAGGACGTGACCTATGAAAATGGGCAGGCGAGAGAGCGTACTCAGATATTGATGAACATTGCGAACCAGGCCGGAGGACTTGTCATTGGAACCGGCGATATGTCGGAACTTGCGCTCGGATGGGCGACGTACAATGGCGATCATATGTCCATGTATGGGGTAAATTGTTCAGTGCCAAAGACGCTAGTCCGTTTTTTGGTACAGTATTTTGCGGATAATAGTGGAGAGGGCACATTAAAAGACGTATTGTATGACATTTTAGATACACCGGTAAGTCCGGAACTTTTGCCGCCGAAAGAGGGCGAGATCGCACAGAAAACCGAAGACATCGTGGGACCGTATGAACTGCATGATTTCTTTTTGTATCATATGCTGCGGTTTGGCTATATGCCGTCGAAAATTTACCGGATTGCAAAAATTACCTTTGAAGGAGAATACGAGGCACAGACCATTTACCGCTGGTTGTCCACCTTTGTTCATCGGTTCTTCCGCCAGCAGTTTAAGCGTTCGTGCCTGCCGGATGGTCCAAAAGTGGGAAGCGTCGCTGTGTCACCGCGAGGAGACCTGCGTATGCCAAGCGATGCCTCCGATGCTCTTTGGAAGGAAGATTTGACCACAATCCGTAAAAAGGAAGGATGGGACTGATCTCATTCTTCCGGAACGGCTTTGTTAAGTGCCGCTTTGATACCATCGATCAACATGGACTGGGTAAATTTGCTCTTTTCCTGAACCGGAATTTCGTCAATTGGGGTACCGGCGATCAATTCCTTTTCGATGCCTTCCAGAGACGGTTTTACGAGCGGATACATCGTTGTAACCGAGTCATCGAGGTTGACAAAAGAAACCGATTTGATCTGGTCTTCGTCGACAACCACCTCGAGATTTAAGGTGTTTTCGCCAAGTTTTAACTCTGAATTGTAGATACCGGGAACATACGCTGCCGCTTCGGCTGTAACATCGGCGGTGGCATCGGATGACTTCTCTTTCTTTGGGTAAAACATGACAAAAAGCAGGACGATAAGCAGGATGCCAAGCCCTACGAAGATGCCGGTATATACTAATTCTTTCATTTGAAGTACGATAATTTTAGTTTTTGACATGTGGATAATACCTCCTTCGACTGGAGTGGGATTCCATCTTACTAAATCATATGCAGTAAGAGGAAAAATTATGAATCATGGAAGGGAGAAATAAAATGGGACTCGAATTTATATGTGGAAGTGCGGGAAGTGGGAAAAGTACCTATCTTTACCGCCGGATCTGTGAAGAGGCAGCGGCGCACCGGGAGAGAAATTATTATATTCTGGTGCCGGATCAGTTTACGCTGGAGACGCAGAAAACACTTGTGGAAATGAGTGGAGAAAAGGGGATTTTAAACATCGATGTTCTGAGTTTTCATCGTCTGGCGTTTCGCGCATTTGAGCAATTTCCGGCAGAACAGAAAACGATATTGGAAGATATGGGAAAGACCATGCTTCTGCGAAAAATCTTTTCCGAGCAGAAAGACAATCTTGTCTATTTTAAAAAGGGCATTGACCGCCCCGGTTTTTTAGACGAATGTAAATCGTTTTTGTGCGAATTGGAGCAATATGGCATCCGGAAAACCGAGCAATTTGAAAAAATGGAGACACTGGGGAGAAAATTTGAGGACATCCGCTTGATCCACGACTGTTTTAAGGAAAAAATGGGCGACACTTACCAGATGGCAGAGGAGCTGGTCACCCAGCTGACGGGGATGATCGAGCAGATGGACGGCATTCGGGATTCCGTGGTCTGCTTTGACGGATTTACCGGATTTACGCCGACGCAGTATGATCTTTTGGAAAAAATGATGCGCCTTTGTTCCCGCGTGATCGTGACGGTAACAACCGATGAGACGGGAAAACGTGGCTCTGTATTTGAGATTGCTGACACGACAATGCGGACATTAATACAAAAAGCGAATCAAATTCCGATAGAAACGAATTTAATTCTTGTTCCGCGAGAAGGAAGAAAAGCACCCTATCGTTTTGCTGAGGGAGGCGAGATGGCATTTTTGGAGCGCAATCTCTTTGCCTATCCGTATCAGAAGTGGAATCAGAAAACAGAAAATATGTGGCTTTATATCGGAGATAAACCCGCGTCAGAAGCGGCTTATGTGGCAAAAACAATCTGGTGGATGTTAGCAAAGGGAGAGTATGCGGAAGAAGAGATCGCGGTAGTAACCGGCTCTATTTCATCGTATGAACAGTCGATATCCCGGGAGTTTGACCGTGCGGGCATCCGCTATTTCCTTGACAATAAAAAGAACATCGGTGCTAACTGGATCGCCGAATACATCCAGTCGGTATTGGAAATGTATCGTTATAATATGGACGCGGCGACGACATTCCGTTTCCTGCGCTGCGGACTTTCTCCTTTGACGCGGAGCGAGACCGACCTTCTTGAAAATTATGTGCTGGCGACCGGAAAACGTGGCATTGCGTCCTATATGAAACCGTGGAGAGCACGGGCAAATGATTATCCGCTCGAGGAAATCAATGAGATCCGCGAAAAAGTGACGAACTGTATCCATGACTTTTTCCTGGAACTTCGCGGCGGGAAAAAGCCGGTCGAGAAATTTGTGCGTGCATTATACGATTTTCTGGTGCAGCAGAATGTGTATGACAGAATGCTGGAGCAGAGCCGGATTTTTGAAGAAGAGGGAGAAACACTTCTTGCCAAAGAGTATAAAAATGTATACAAAGTAGTGATGAATCTTTTGGATGAGATGATGGAACTTCTCGGAAAGGAAGTCGTGTCACTTGAAGAATTTGAGCAGATTCTGTCGGCAGGAATTGCGGAAGGGCTGGTCGGATTTGTGCCACCGAAAAAGCATCAGATCATGGTCGGCGACATCGAGAGAACCCGTTTGAAAGACATCAAAGTGCTATTCTTTATGGGATTCAGCGATGACTTTGTGCCCGCTGCGATGCAGCCGCCGGGAATCGTCAATCACCGGGAGCGGCATCAGATGGAAAAAATGGGCATTGCACTGGCACCGACGGGCAATCAGAAGGTGGCAAATGACCTGTATTATCTGTACATCAACTTTACGAAGCCGTCGGAAAAACTGATTTTTACATACAGCCGCTCGGCTGCAGACGGCACCAAACGACAGGCATCCTATATCCTAGGCAAGATCCGTAGAATTTTCCCGGCTTTGACTGTGATCGAGGGCGGTCAGGAAAACGACGTAAAAACCAGTCTTGGCACAGACCGCGGTTTTGAATTTTTGATCGAGGGCATTCAGAAACAATGGTACGCCGAAGGCGAAGAAAAGGAGCGCTGGTGGGAGGTCTGGCGGTATTACGCCAAGCGTGACGAGGGAAAATGGCTGCGTGAAGCTCTTCGCGTGCACATGGAATCAAAGCGCACTCCGAAACTGTCCCAAGAGGCATTGGAGGCGCTTTATGGAGACGAACTGCGGGAGAGCATCACGCGGCTGGAAACGTATGCCCGCTGTCCATTTTCGTATTTTCTCATGTACGGACTGCGGCTGCATGCCCGCGAAGAATATACGGTGGCTGCACCGGACTTTGGAAATGTCGTGCATCAGATTTTACAAAATATGGATGAAATTATAAAGGCGCGTCACACGACATGGCAGAAACTGGAACGCAGCGAGAGCGATGAACTTGTCGAATACTGTGTCGAACGCGTGATGGAAGGGTATCGTGATGTCATTTTCTCCCAGTCGAATCGAATTGCCTTTATGCGCCGACGAATCGTGCATATGATGAAACAGACCGCATGGGCTGTCGCAGAACAGCTGCGGCACGGAGCATTTTTACAAAAATACGGAGAAAAGCCGTATGCGTACGAAGAACAACTGGATGAAATTGCCAAAAAGATGCGGTTTCGCGGTATCATCGACCGGATTGACTTGTATGAAGATGCCGAAAATGTGTACGTGAAGGTTGTGGATTATAAGACCGGAAATGTCAAATTGTCGCTGGAAGAAGTGTATTTTGGTCTGCAGCTGCAATTGATCTTGTATCTCGATTCAGCTTTGCAGTCGGAGCAGAAAAAACACCCGGGCAAGGATGTGCAGCCGGCGGGAATGCTGTATTTCTATGTGCAGGATCCGCAGCTGGAAGTCACGGGCACAGAGGACGAGATCGAGTACGAACAAAAGCTGCTTGCCGAGTATGCGTGCGACGGCTATGTCAATGAAAGCCCGGAGATCCTCGAAAAACTGGATTCGATCCTTGGCGCGAATGGGGAACTCAATCCGCAGAGCGCTTCGCGGTGCTATCCGGTCAAAATCAAGAAAGACGGGGATTTTGCGGCGACGACTAAGGTGCTTTCGAGTGCACAATGGAAGAAATTGATCGAGCACGTAAAAACCGTGATCCACGAAAACGGAACGAGCATTCTCGCCGGAAATATTGACATTGCGCCGTACCGGTTGAAGGAAAAAGGAGGCTGCGATTATTGTGGCATGAAAGACATCTGTGGACTGGAAAGAACCGATGTAAAAAAAGCAGAACGAAATTTGGAAGCAATTGACATAAAGAAGATTTTGCTGAAAATGAGGGAGGAGGAATCGGACAATGAAATGGACGAATGAGCAGAAGACGGTCATTGACCTGCGGGGATGCAACATTCTCGTGTCAGCGGCGGCAGGTTCCGGAAAGACGGCGGTGCTGATCGAACGCATCGTGTCCCAGGTGACAGATCCGGTCAATCCGGTGAACATCGACGAATTTGTCATTGTAACATTTACGAGACTTGCGGCGGCGCAGATGAAAGAAAAACTGCAGGCGGCACTCGAAAAGAAATTGGAGGAAGACCCGGAAAATGTGCATTTGCAGCGTCAGGTCATGCTTCTTCCTGTCACACAGATTTCTACAATACATAGTTTTTGCGGCTACATCATACAGAATTATTTCCACCAGACAGGGGTGGATCCAAGCTATCGTGTGGCAAATGACAACGAGTTAAACATGATCAAATCCGACGTGCTCGCGGAACTTCTGGAAGAAGAATATACGAACTTAGATGAATCTTTTGTCGATATGGCGAAGATGGCGCGGTTTATCAAAAGCGATACGGAGATGGAAAAAATCATTCTCAAATTGTACAACGATGCGATGAGTGAACCGTTTCCACAGGATTTCTTTGAACGCATGCGCCGATTTCTGGCGTGCCAAAGCGAAGAAGAATTGGAGCAGACGGCATTTATTCAGAAAAATCTGCAGTACGCCAAAAATATGATGATAGGAATTTATGATCAGTACGAGCTGTGGATCCGGCTTTGTTATACAAAGGAAGGACCGGAAGAATACGCAACTTTTTTGGAAAAAGAGCGCGTCGAATTCGAAAACTTTGAGGGGATTTCTTCCTATGAAACGATGCGGAGGCGGCTGGGGGCGGTTTCGTTTGGCAGACTGCCTTCCAAGCGAAATTCCGAAGCCGACCCGGACAAAAAGGAAATCATTAAAAAGGGAAGAACGGATATTAAAAATCTGTTGAAAAAAATGCAGGCTGATCTTTTCGGGGAAAGTCTGCCGGAATTACTGGTGACAATGGAGCAGATGCGGGGGAAACTGCTGACATTTTTGTCATTGGCAGAGAAATTCCGGGAACGCTACCAGCTGGCGAAGCGGGAGAAAAATATTGCGGATTTTAATGACCTTGAGCAGATGGCGTTGGAAATCCTTGTAAAAAAAGACGGGGATAACTTTGTGCGCACACAGGCGGCAGAAGAACTTTCCGAGCAGTTTCACGAGATCATGATAGACGAATATCAGGATTCCAATCTGGTGCAGGAACTTCTACTTGGCAGTGTAGCGAAAGAAAATAACCGTTTTATGGTAGGCGATATCAAGCAGAGCATTTACCGCTTTCGCAATGCAAGGCCGGATTTGTTTTTGGAGAAAATGAATACGTTTGAGACGACGGACGGAGCGAAAAACCGCCTTGTCTTTTTGACGAAGAATTTCCGAAGCCGGGATGTCGTGCTGGAGGCGACAAATGACGTATTTACGGATATTATGCAGGAAGATTTTGGCGGAATTGCCTATGATAAAGAGGCGATGCTGTATCTCGGAGCGGATTTTCCGGAGACGGCAAAGCGGCACGCCGACAATGTCACGATATTCGGAATTCCCGATAAAGCGGACAAGGAAACCGAAGCGCAGGTGATCGCGAAAACGATATGCGAGTACGTGGATCCGGAAGATCCGATGTATGTGCTTGGCGAGGACGGAGAGTACCGGCCGGCGCAGTATGGCGATATGGCGGTATTGATGCGTTCGACGAAAAATGAGGGACAGCAGCTTTTGGAGATATTGAATGCACATGGGATACCGGCGCATTTGGAAGCAAAGAGTGGATTTTTTGATACGAGAGAGATCCGCATGATCGTAAGTCTTTTGACAATTCTTGACAATCCAAGGCAGGATATTGCCCTGGCGGCGGTTCTGCGCGGACCGATTGGAAAAATGAGCGACGATGATCTTGCCAAAATTCGTGGAAACAGCGAAGAACTCCAATTTTACGATGCGCTTTGCAACTACAGCGGCGAGGAAGAATTGGAACAAAAAGCGGAAGATTTTCTGGAAAAACTGGAGCGATGGCGGGAAAAGACGACGTATACGCCGGTGCTTGGCATTTTAGAGGAGATTCTGGAAGAGACCAAATTGATGTATTTTCTGGAGACAATGGGAAATGGTTTGCAGCGAAAGGCAAATGTCGAACTGCTTTTGGAGATGGCAAGAGAATTTGACCGGGGATCGTACCAGGGACTCTACCAGTTTGTACGTTACATCCGTGGAATGAAGGAGCGCGAAGAAGATTTTGGAGAAGTCAATCTGAGCGGAGACAAGGAAAATGTCGTGCAGATCATGACGATTCACAAAAGTAAAGGTCTCGAATTTCCGATTTGTTTTGTTGCCGGTATGCATAAAAAACTGGGAAAAGCGGAGCGCGATTTTGTCGTTGTCAATGGGGATGCCGGCATCGCGTCGGACGTGATCGACAGCGAAAAGGGAACGAAGAAAAGGAGCATATTTTACAAGGCGCTCAGCCATATCAATGCCAATGAAGATCTTGCGGAGGAACTGAGGATTCTCTACGTGGCAATGACAAGAGCCAAAGAAAAACTGATCTTTACCGGTAGAGTGAACGATACCATGTGGCTGGGAAACAGCGGATTTTACAGCAGAGTGACGGCGGGCAGTTATTTTGACTGGGTGCTTCCGGTGGCTGCCGGATCGCCGATTTTTGAGTACGTCGAAGTAAATGACGAAGAGTTGCAAAATTTGGAAATGGCGCGCCAGATCGATCAGATGCTGGATGAGAAAATGCTAAATAATTTTGACACATCTGTTGTATATGATAAAGAAACAGAAGAAACGCTGCACTTTATGGACGAGTACCATCGCCAGGTTGAAGAGGAAATTCCGACAAAGGTTTCTGTTTCGGACCTGAAAAAGAAATCCATGGAAGAAGGCGAGGAAGAGAATTTTACGGTTTTGTACAGCGATGCACTCGAAAACCAGTCGCCGGTACCGGCTTTTGCAAAGACCGAAACCGACGAAATTGGGGCACTTGCCGGTGCCGGTTATGGTACGGCATGGCATCAGGTGATGGCTTCTCTTTGTTTTGCCAAAGCCGTGGACGAAAAAGAGGTGGAAAAACAGCTGGAAGATATGGTACAATCAGGTAGGATCCATGCACAGGAGAAAGAATTTATCCGTCCATGGAAGATTGTAAAATTCTTACATTCTGATCTGGGACGGGCGATGACGGAGGCAGAAAAAAAGGGGACACTTTACCGCGAGCAGCCGTTTGTCACCAGTGTGCCGGCGCAGGAAGTACAGGAGACTTCAAGCGACGAGCGGGTTCTTGTGCAGGGAATCATTGACGGATTTTATGAGACGGAGACCGGAATCGTGTTGATGGATTATAAGACCGATCATTTGGAAAAAGGACAGGAAGAGGTATTGGTGAAGCGATATCATGCCCAGATGGAGGCGTACGCGGAGACACTGGAAAAAATTACCGGTAAACCGGTGGAAAAGAAGGTGCTGTATTCCTTTTCCCTCAACAAAGAAATCGAAGCATAAGGAGTGTCTCAGATGTATGAACAATTTGCCACGGTTTACGATGAAATGATGGAAGAAATTCCATATGACGAGTGGTTTATAAAATTTCAGGAAATCCTGAAAGAACACGGCATAACGAGCGGGCATGTGTGCGAACTCGGCTGCGGAACCGGCGAGATGGTAAGCCGGTTTGCGAAAGCCGGTTATGAGGTTACGGGGATAGACATTTCGCCCGATATGCTTGCCAAAGCGTGTGAAAAGACGGAAGGAATGGGAAAAATTTCATATTTTGAAGAAGATATGACAGATTTTTCGTTGCATAAACCGGCAGATGTGGTACTATGTATATGTGACTCTATGAATTATCTGCTTTCCACGGAGGAAATTTTTGCAATGTTTCGTTGTATCAAAGAAGCATTGGCAGAGGATGGAGTTGCGATCCTTGACATGAAGACCGCATATTGTTTTCAAAAAGTCATGGGAAATCAGACACGAGTGGATGAAACCGAAGAGGCATTGATGATCTGGGACAATACCTACGATGAGGAAACCTGCATCAATGAATATCTTCTTACTATATTTACGGAAGATAAGGCGACGGGAATGTATGCCCGTTACGATGAATGCCACGAGCAGCGGGCGTATACGGAGGACGAGATAAAATCGTGCTTAAAAGAAGCTTCGCTGCGGCTTGTAAAAAGCTGGACGGAAGATGAAGTGAGAACTTATTTTGTAATCCAAAGGTAACGTGAGAAAAGAAAGGAAGGAAAAAGATATGAAGTTACGAATGTCATTGTGGATGTGTCTCTGTCTTGTGATGAGTTTGTTTACACCGCAGGGTGTAGCGGATCAGACCACAGTCAGTTATGCGAGTGAGGCCGCTTATGTAAAGACCGAAGGGGCAGATCTCAATATGCGGAGTGAGCCAAAGAAGGGAAATAATGTAGTAGTGAAGATCCCTAATGGTTCCACGATCACTTACGTGGAGGATGCCGGCACGGCAGATGGCCATAACTGGGTAAAGATCACCTATAATGGGAAAGAAGGGTATGCAGCTGCAGAATATGTCATCAAAGGAACGGCTCCGACGGCAGCACCGACCACAGCGCCGACGACGACACCTGCGGCAGAGCCGACGACAGCACCGACGGCAGTTCCACAACCGACGACGGTTACCGTGTATCGTACGCAGGTCAGCTATAAGGCAGTTTCCGTCAAGGCGGTGACTGCAAAGAAAAATACAATTATTTACAAAAATACAGCGAGAAAAAAACGCACGGTCATGAAAAAAGGGAAAACCGTAACAATCCTCGGAGAAAAGACCAAGGGAAAGACAAAATGGTTCCGTGTGCAGTACAAAATAAAGAAGAAAAAAGTCAAAGGGTACATAAAAGAAAGCGATGTAAAAATGAATCTCAAATCTTCGGCAGCAGGACTTGTGACCGGCGTAAAAACCGCTCTCCGCGTCCGCAAAAAACCGGGGACGAAAGGGGCTTATTATAAGGTTCGCGGAAAAGAACTGGTTCTTGCGAAAAAGCAGTATGTGACGATCACCAAAGTAAGAACCGTGAAAAAACAAAAATGGTATCAGATCGCTTTTGATTATTATGGAACCCCATACAAAGGCTATGTACAATCCAAATACATCAAATTGACCAAGAAAAAAGTGCAGAAAAAAGTGGCTGTAACGGTTCTCAGCCAGCGTGATTTTGAAGCGGAACTGACGGCACAGGGATTTCCGGATTCTTACAAAGATGCGCTCCGCAAACTGCATGCGGCATATCCGTATTGGCAGTTTACCGCATACAAGACCGGTTTAGACTGGAACACGGTTGTCGACCAGGAATGCAAGCTTGGCAGAAGCCTGATTTCCAATTCCAAATCGGAGGCTTGGAAATCAAAAGAAGCCGGAGCGTACGATGCGGTTACCGGAAAATGGAAAGTATTTGACGGTTCCAGCTGGGTACAGGCTTCTCGGGAAGCGGTAATGTATTATATGGATCCGCGAAACTTCCTCACGATTCAGGGAGTATTTCAGTTTGAACAGCTGGAATACCAGTCGCAGTATCAGACAACGGCAGGATTGAAAAACATCCTTTCCAATACACCATTTGCCACGTCCACCTTCCAATACACGGACGATCAGAGTGGAACGCAGAAAGAAATTTCGTATGTAAATGCCTTCCTCGATGCGGCAAAGGATTCGGGAGTCAGTCCTTATCATCTGGCATCCCGCGTGAAACAGGAAGTAGTGACCGGCGCAACGACGACCAGTATCGCAGTAACCGGTACCACGACGGAATATCCGGGAATTTACAATTTCTATAACATTGGAGCGACAAGCGGTGCGACCCCTGCTCTCAATGGTTTGAAATGGGCGAGCACAGGAGATACGTATCTTCGACCATGGACGAATCCATATCGTTCCATCGTCGGCGGAGCCATGTATATCGGCAGCAATTATATCAACCGCGGCCAGAATACCGGCTACCTGCAGAAGTTTAATGTAACACCAACCGGTACATACAATCATCAATATATGACAAATGTAGAAGCAGCAAACTCTGAGGCATTGAAAACGAAAAATGCGTACAATGGTATGCTTGACAGCACGCCGCTCGTATTTTCGATTCCGGTTTACAACAATATGCCGGCAGTGAATTGTGCTGCACCAAAATAGAAGGGATTCCTTCGGAAATGGAGTGTCAGAGTGAAAAAAATAATAACAGCAATGAGCTTTCTTTTGCTCTGTCTTGGCTTTCTGGCAGTTCCCGGCAAAAGTCTGGCGGCAAGTGCCGTAGTCGAATTTTCGACAGATAAGACAGAGGTGAAAAAAGATGAGACGGTTACTGTCGTATGCCGGGTTACTTCGAAAGACGGATTTAATGATGTCAAAATGAAAGTTTCCTATGACAGTGATGTTTTACAATTTATCGAAGGCGGTAAAAAAGTGAGCGGCGGCAATGGACAATTGAGCATTCAGTCCGTCGGAAACACAGATGCCGTGACCACACGTACGTATTCGCTGCAATTTCAGGCAGTCGGCGAAGGCGCGACAGCGATTCAGACAGACGGCAAGCCAAAGATCCTAGACAGTGAGGGGAATAAACTGTCAATTTCTTCCAACCGTGTTGTGCTGAGTGTAACAGGAGAAGAAGCGGCAGTGCAGGGAGCAGCTGATCCGGCAGATCCGGCAGCAGCGGCTTCTGCGGCACCGACACCGACACCGGCTCCGTTAAACACCAATACGAAGCTGAAAGGCCTGTCATTTCACGCCATTTCCATGGCACCTCAGTTTAGCACAGAGGTTCTGGAATATACGATCAAGGTGGACTGCAATACGGACAAGCTGTATTACAATGCGATTCCGGCAAACGGAAAACAGCGCATCCGCCTCAAAGGAAACGAAGAACTGATGCCTGGTGAAAATGAGATGAAACTTGTCGTAACGGCAGAATCCGGGGACAAACGGACCTTTAAGTTAAAAGTAGTAAAAGAGACGGAATCCGAGACGAAAGTGCGCGAACAGCAGGAAAAAGGCACATCCAACATCACATTTTCCGTCTACGAAAAAGATGGCTCGATTTACATTCAGAACCAGTACCAGTTTCAGGTTATGGATGTCAAAGACGATGAAGTGATCCCATCCGGTTACGTAAAAACGACGGTTGACATCGATGGAAAAAGTGTACCGGCATACACCATGCAGAATGACCTAGACAATAATTACCTTTTGATGTATCTGAAAGGGGCATCGGATGAGCCGACGTTGTACCAGTATGACCGACAGGAAAAAACGTTGCAGCGCTACACCGGAACGATGACTCAGAAAGTCAACCAGGGCGGCAATGTGGCAAGTGAACTCGAAGTAAAGCCGGAGACATGGATGTACGGCCTCATTATAGGGCTTTCGATCCTTGTCCTTGCCTTGCTCATCATTATATTAAATATGATACTCCGCAAACGGTTAAACCGCGGGAAAAAAGAATTGAATGAAATGGACTTTTAACGCCAGGGGAACGATTCCGGTGTACCGGGAAAACAAGGTATTTCGTCGTGCTTGCACGTAAGAAATATCGCGTTTTTCCCGGGAGCCTGAGAATCAGGCTCCCCGCCAACAAATGAGCATTTTTAGCCCTGTAAGGGCGGGAACGAACACGAAGTGTTCGGAAATGCGAATTTCGGCGGGGCCGGAATCGTGGTTGCGGTCTGAGAATCAGGAATTTAGAACGAAGATTATTACCATAGAAAGGAATCGATAGAGTGGAAAATTTGACAAAAAAAGCTGGCAAGGTTTTGGAGATGGCGGCGAATATCGCATGGACAGAAAAAGAACGGGAAGTTCAGACAAGACATCTTCTGTGTGCATTGGCGGTAGTCGATGGAACGGCCAAAGAAATTTTGAAAAATAACAATATCCTCGAAGAAGATATGCGGCAGATCTACGAGCGCTGTTTTGAAGAAATGAAAAAAAACAAGAAAAATCATGCCTCAGAAATGCCATTTACACCGGTTTTGCAGAAGATTCTGCAGGACGCGGAAACACTTGCAAGATACCAGAAACAGGAAGTGGGTACGGAGCATCTTTTGATGGCACTTGCCAAACAGCGCGAGACGACGGCAGGAGAGATAATCGCCGGAATGCAAGGGAATCCGAAAAAGATTTATATGGATGCGGCAGAAATGGCGCAGATGGATTCCGAATTTGCAAAGACCGATTTTATGTCTGCCAAAGAAAAGGAAGAGCGGGGACGTTCGCTCACGCCATGTTTGGACAAATTTTCGCGGGATCTTGTGCAGGAAGCGATGGATGGAAAATTAGATCCGGTATTTAACCGTGAAAATGAGATTGACAGCGTGATGGAAATTCTTGGAAGACGCACAAAAAACAATCCGTGCATTCTCGGTGAACCGGGTGTCGGAAAGACGGCGATCGTCGAAGGACTGGCAGGAAGAATCGCAAACAATGCGGTACCGGCCTCTCTGAAAAATGTTCGGGTTCTGTCCCTCGATGTATCCGGAATGGTAGCCGGGACGAAATACCGTGGACAATTTGAAGAGCGCATCAAACGCTGCCTGCGAGAGACCATCGATGCCGGCAATATCATTTTGTTTATCGATGAACTTCATATGATCATTGGAGCCGGTGGCGCCGAGGGTGCCATGGACGCTGCCAATATTTTGAAACCGGCATTGTCACGTGGCGAAATTCAGATCATTGGGGCGACGACGCGTGAGGAGTACCGTAAACGAGTGGAAAAAGATTCGGCTCTTGACCGCCGTTTCCAGCAGGTAATTGTGGAAGAACCATCGATCGTACAGGCCGTTTCTATTTTGAAAGGTTTGCGCAGCCACTATGAATCGTATCATCATATCGAGATCAGTGACGAAGCCTTGGAAGCTGCAGTAAAACTTTCGGACCGTTATATCAATGACCGTTTTCTGCCGGACAAAGCCATTGATCTGATCGACGAAGCCGCTTCCCGCCTCAATATGAGCAGCATGCGCGAGTATGAGGAGGCTCTTCAGGACAAAAAAGAGGCGCTGGAAAATGTGCAGGAAGAGAAAGAAAATGCAGTAGCTGCGGGCGATATGGATTATGCAGTCGAGCTGCACAAAGAAGAAGAAAAACTGAGCCTGGAACTTAGACAGGCGCAGGCAAAATGGGAAAAGAAGCAAAAGAAACAAAGGAAAATCATGGAAGAATCTCATGTCGCGGAAGTCGTGTCGCGGCAGACAAAAATTCCGGTCAGCCGCTTGGAAAAAGATGAGACAAGACGTTTGCAGAAATTGGAAAAAATCTTGCATGAGAGAGTGGTCGGACAGGAGGAAGCGGTGGAAGCCGTATCCCGCGCCGTTCGCAGAGGTCGTGTCGGTTTGAAAGATCCGAACCGCCCGATCGGCTCCTTTTTATTCCTTGGCCCTACGGGTGTCGGAAAGACAGAACTTTCGAAAACCCTTGCGGAAGCCGTATTTGGTTCAGAAAAAAATATGATTCGTGTCGATATGTCAGAATATATGGAAAAACAGAGTGTCTCAAAAATGATCGGTTCCCCTCCGGGATATGTCGGTTTTGAGGAGGGCGGCCAGCTCAGTGAAAAAGTGCGCCGCAATCCGTATTCCGTTCTTTTGTTTGATGAGATTGAAAAAGCGCATCCGGATGTATTTAACATGCTTTTACAGATTTTGGAAGATGGAAGGCTGACGGATTCACAGGGACGACAGGTCGATTTCAAAAATACGATCATTATCATGACGTCCAATGCGGGGGCAAATCGAATTGTGTCGCCGAAAACACTCGGCTTTTTGCAGCAGGAAGATGCCGCAGTGGATTACAAACGCATGCGCGAAGGCGTTATGGAAGAAGTAAAACACATCTTCAAACCGGAATTTATCAACCGTATTGACGAGATTCTGGTGTTCCACATGCTGAGCAAAGAAGACATTTATAAGATTGCTGCCAATATGCTCACAGGCTTTAAAAAGCGCGTGAAAAAGCAGATGGATATCCGCCTGCAATATGGCAAAGCGGTTGTCGATCATGTAGCTGACAAAGGCTTCGACAAAGATTACGGTGCCAGACCGCTCCGCCGCACGATACAGAAAGAGATCGAAGATCAGCTCGCTGAAAAGATTGTCAGTGGAGAAGTGCGTATTGGCGACGACGTTCGGGTGTCAATCAAAAAGAATGCGGTTTGTGTCCAAAAAATCATAAAAAAAGGATAGTATTCTTTGTCGAATTTTGCTATAATAAGAATTAGATAGAAATGAATCAGGTGGGAGATATAAGAGACCAAGGAGGATAAGAAAAAATGAGCGTTGTAGAGGAATTGATCCGGAAGGAAGACAATGGAACGTTGAGTTTTGGAAATTACCTTTTGGATGCAAAGACCAAGAAAGCGGATTTTGAGTTTCAGGGGGATTTGTACAAGGTAAAAACGTTCAAAGAAATTACGAAACTTGAGAAAAACGGTTTGTTTGTATACGAATCGGTTCCGGGAAGCACAGTAACAGATTTTAAAAACGACGGAGAAGTGATCTCTTTTATGGTAGAAGCTGCCGGAGATCTTGGATTTACTCTTGAATTGGAGCCGTCTCAGGAATATAAAGTGCTGCTGGAAGATGTCGAACTTGGTAAAATGAAGACGAATCTTGGTGGAAAGCTCAATGTCAGCATTGAGCTGGATGAAGGAAAGAAAGCGTCCGTAAAAGTAATTAAGTGCTAATAGTTACAGAATGAGAGATTAAGAAATCGGTGCCGGACCGAAGCAGGGGTTGGCACCGTTATCTTTTTATGAGGGAGATTGAATGGCAAAGAAAAAATCGCTTGTTTATTATTGTACTGAATGTGGGACGGAGTCTGCTAAATGGCAGGGACAATGTCCCGGCTGTGGTGCCTGGAATACGATGGAAGAAGCTCCGGTTACGAAAACATCGACGGGAAAAGAAAAAGTGATCCTGCCGGCAGAATTGGCAAAACCTACCAAAATGCGCGAGATTGCGACGGAAAATACACCGCGCCTTCAAACCGGCATTCAGGAACTTGACCGTGTCCTTGGCGGAGGAATCGTCGCTGGCTCTCTCGTGTTGGTTGGTGGAGATCCGGGAATCGGAAAATCGACACTTTTGCTGCAAATGTGCAAGCATCTGTCGGACAAACAGGAAAAAGTTCTTTATGTATCCGGCGAGGAATCGTTGCAGCAGATCAAACTTCGCGGTGATCGTATCGGCGAATTTTCGGATTCTATTTTTCTTTTGGCAGAGACCAATATTACGACGATCGAAGGGGCGATTGATCAGTTGCAGCCGAAAGTGGCGATTATTGACTCGATTCAGACCATGTACGACGATGCGGTTGATGCGGCACCGGGAAGCATGAGCCAGGTGCGCGAGATAACAGGGGTTCTGCTGCGAATTGCGAAGAAAAAAGGAATCACAATATTTATCGTCGGCCATGTAACAAAAGAAGGAAATGTCGCTGGTCCGCGTATGCTGGAACATATGGTGGATACGGTGTTGTATTTTGAAGGTGACGCGGCGGCGTCTTACCGTATTTTACGAGGTGTCAAAAACCGCTTTGGCTCGACCAATGAAATCGGTGTATTTGAAATGCGCGGCCGGGGACTGGTAGAAGTTCCCAATCCATCCGAATATATGCTGCAGGGAAAACCGGTGGGCGAATCGGGCTCCGTGGTTGCCTGCGCGATCGAAGGCACACGCTCTTTTATGATTGAAGTGCAGGCACTGGTATGTCACACCTATTTTAATATGCCTCGACGAACCGCTGCAGGAACCGACTATAACCGTGTCAATCTTTTGATCGCAGTTGTGGAAAAACGCCTTGGCATGCAATTGTCCGACTGCGATGCGTATGTCAATGTCGCCGGTGGTATGCGGATTACGGAACCTGCGCTTGACCTTGCCATCATTGCGGCGCTCATCTCCAGTCAAAGCGGAAGAGCCATCGACGAACATACCGTAATCTTTGGCGAAGTCGGGCTTGTCGGCGAAGTGCGTGCAGTGCCACAGGCAGAGAAGCGCGTGGCGGAAGCCATCAAAACCGGCTATAAAACCTGTATTCTTCCGCTGGCAAACAAAATTTCCATCGAAAAGAGCGGAAACCTCGACGTATCAGGCGTTGAGCTTGTGGGAATACGAAACATAAGAGAATTAATGAGCAGAAAGGAATGGACTGGAAATGTATAATAAAATACTGGAACACCTGACGACAGGCTGTCGTGCCCTTATCGCGGCTGTGCTGCTTATCGCAGGGATCATCTGGCAGGCAGCAGCCGGAAAATTGCTGGATCAGACGGCATTTTACCTTATGGCGGCGGCAATGCTCTGCTTCGCTACGGTAATCTTCACAAAATGTAAGCCGGACATGATTCAATATGTTATCGGAAACATGATCGTATTGATCATTGGATTCCTCTTCGGAGAATCCGACACTATCGACGGGATGGTATTGTATACTCTTTGGATTGCGTGTCTCCTCGCCGACTGGGGGTTAAATATTTATCTTTTAAAACTGGAAAGTATTGGAAAAAGAATAGGGTTCGGTGCCCTCGCCATGATCGTCAATGTACTGCTGATCGCGGTAGTTTACCTTGTACCGATTTTGGTGTTCTAGAAGAAAATTCAGAGAGAAATGTTATGGGGCTGCCGCACTAACCATTTAGTGCGACAGCCCCTTGATTTCGGCGATGCGGGAAGGCAACGTAACCGGTGGAAAACAGGGAAATCCAGCGAAATAGGTTGCCTTTACCGCCGATAATAATATCCGTCCTGTGCATTGCTGTCTGTAAGGCCGTTAAATTTACATTTCAGTCGGCGTTTTGACAGATCTACCGTAAGGGTTGCCGTGTATCGGCCGTTTACCTTTTCCCATCCGCTTCCCGGAAAGTCGCAGTATAAAGAAGTAAATGTGGCTTTTATTTTTTTGCCTTTGATGATTTTAATTCCTCGCTTTCAATATGATATTTACAATAAAAAATATCTGTAAGGAATCCCTATCATATACCGGATATTCGATTCCAAACAGATATTTTTGTGTTTATGTCTATCCGATCACTCGTCTTGCACAATACGGTGTACGGTAACCGATATTACTTGTCGTGATGCCGACACTAGGGTTACTTGCGTGTACAACACGGCCACCGCCGATGCAAAGCGCTACGTGATTTACATGACCGTTTCTTGCATAGAAGATCAAGTCGCCGGCTCTCGCCTCAGATACGCTGATCTTTCTTCCGACACCGGACTGGGAACCGGAAGTACGAGGTAAGCTGATACCAAACTTACGGAATATCGACATGGTAAATCCGGAGCAGTCGGTACCGTTTGTCAGGCTGGTTCCTCCATATACGTATGGATTGCCGACAAATTGCAATGCGTAGGAAGCAATCGCAGAACCATCTCCGCTTCCGATCACATCTCCGCTGCCGTTGGAACTGTTTCCACCGCCGGAAGATTTATGGGAAGAACTTGAACTGCTTGATTTGTTTGAACTTCCACTGCTGCTCTTATGCGAACTTGAAGAGCTTCCGCTGCTGCTCTTGTGGGAAGAACCGGAGCTGCTTGAGCTGCTCGAACTTCCCGAAGAACTTGAACTACTGGAAGCCTGCTGCTGTTGACGCTGCTGTGCTTCCTGTTCTGCACGTGCGGCGGCAGCTTCGGCAGCCGCTTTCTTACGGGCAGTCTCGCGTTCTTCTTCAATAGAAACTGCTTTCTTAAACTTTACGGTGATATCGACATATTCTTTGGAAACAAATCCTTTGGTATCACCATCGACCATAATCTTAACCCAGTCTTTGTCCTCTCGGATGACTTCGAAACTTTCCTCGCCGGAAACCAGAGTAAGTACGGCACAATCCGTATTTTTGGCTTCACGAACCTTCAAAGTTTCCGTATTGATTGTGGCGATTTTGGTTCCGAATTTATCAACCATTTTTTCGGCACTGTAACCGATGGCAAGATAATCGGACATAATATAACCTTCTACCTGACCGGATTTGATCTTAACCCAGTCACCGACTTTTTTTACAATCTTAGCAGCGCTGCCGCGGTACAATTTGCCGACGACTTTGCTGTCTGTATTTGGTTTCTTTCTGACATTTACATAATCTGCGGCAACCGAAATACCGACATTTTCATATTCGGATTTAGGTTTTGGTGTCGCACTTGGTTCAGCGGCAGGTTCCGGTGTCGGAGCTGCCGGATCGATCGCTGCGCCGGAAGCGGCATTGGGATCGGTCTGAGGTGCGGCGGCATCTGTGGCAGCCGGTTCATCTGCAAAAGCGACGATTGCCTCAGGATTCGAGGCAGCGCCAGCGGACTGGCTGTTTACATATTGATCCAAAGTATATGCCATGCCGGCAAGCTCCGTCTCACGACACATCGTAGTGGACATCGCAGGAAGATAATTCCCGCCGATGCTTGCGGCTACTAAAGCACCTGTACATAAGAATACCGTCCATATTCTTTTGTTATGCATGCGAATCCTCCATTCTTATTTATCATTCACATAAATAGTTACAAATATATTACAAAAATATTACGACCAAAAACAGTATAACAAGATTCCCCCATGTTGTCAAGCACTAGCAGAAGAGAAATATTTCCAATTTTTAAATAGGTTAGGATACGTAAACCGATATAACTATTTACTTATATGGGTGATAAGTAAATAGTTATTAGAATTTCAAAAAAACATATGTTATACTTGTTATGTAGTTAATTCCGTTTTAAACGAATTCAACGCATGGAGTGTGGTATAAAGTAGTTTATTTTTCAACGATGGCTTCGATCTCGATCAGCACATCTTTCGGAAGACGGGCTACTTCTACACAGGAACGTGCAGGAAAATCCGTCGTAAAATATTTGGCATAGATTTCATTTACTTTGGTGAAATCGTCCATATTTTTAATGAAAACGGTTGTTTTAATTGTATTTTCAATCTTTGCTCCCGCAGCTTCGATCAGAGCAGCAAGATTTCCAATTGCCTGTTCAGCTTGAGCTTCGATGTCTCCTTCTACCAATTCACCGGTGGATGGAACGATCGGGATCACACCGGAAGTAAATAACAGACCATTTACTTCAATGGCTTGTGAATAAGGGCCGATAGCAGCAGGTGCTTTCGGGGTTGAAATGATTTTTTTCATAAGGGTTCACCATTATCCTTTCTTAAATATAATAGATAGCGTTTTGCATCGCAATCCTACTTATTATTATAAACCATTTTGTCAAGATGGCAAGAGTGTCTTTTTTTACAAAAGAACTGGAAATTTTCCGAAAAATTTTGTATAATATAGACAAGAGAACGCATTATGCGAAGATGAGAAAGGCAGGTTGAGTATTATGAAAACGATTATTACAATAAACAGACAATACGGAAGCGGCGGACGTGAGATCGGAAGAAAGCTGGCAGAGCAGTTAGGAGTTCCGTTTTACGACAATGAGATTATTTCCCGGGCAGCCAAAGAAACCGGATTTTCGGAGGCAGCATTTGAGACGGTAGAGGATAAGGCGACAAACAGTCTGCTCTATTCGATCGCGATGGGAATGAATGTCTTTACGAATCAAGATGCAGGATTTGCAGGATTGTCTCTGGACGACCGCATTTTCCTGGCACAGTCCAATGTGATCCGTAAAGTGGCAGAAGAAGGTGGATGCGTCATCGTGGGACGCTGCGCCGACTACATATTGAAAGATTATGAAAATGTCGTAAATATCTTTATCCGCGCAAATCTGGATTTTCGTATCAAACGTTCGATCCAGGTAGACCGACTCGATGAGAGCAAGGCCGGTGAGATTGTATCGAAAAAAGATAAAAGTCGTGGAAATTATTATCGATACCATGCCGGAGAGCGCTGGGACAACTTGATGAATTATGATCTCGTTCTGCGAAGTGATCTTGTCGGAATTGACAAAGCAGTAGAATGTATCAAGAATTATGTCGAGGCGATGTAAATAAGATGTTACAGCGGTCTCGCAAAAAGAAGGAGAATGAAAATGACACACAAGTCAATGCGAAAAGTGATGGCGGCTATTCTTAGTGCAGCGATGCTTTTTCAGATGGGGACAGCTCCCACGACACAGGCTGCCGTAAAAGTCAAATTAGTAAAAAAATCAATCGTTTTGACCGAAAAGAAGTCAAAAACGGTGAAAGTTACAGGCGTAAAAAAAGCCAAAATAAAGAAAGTAAAATGGTCCACAAGCAGTAAGAAAATTGCGACGGTGAAAGCAAAGGGAAAGACTGCTGTAAAAGTGACCGCGAAAAAGGCCGGAAATGCGAAAGTGACCGGTAAATTTACATTGAAAGGTGTAAAGAAAGTTCAGAAGGTGACATTGAAAGTTCGAGTGAAGAAGGCATCCAAGGCAAACGATGCGACGGAGACCCCTGGAACGGCTTCCCGGCAGCCGGCGGCGACAGCGGCAGTAAGTCCTTCCGCTTCACCGGCGACGGTATCACCATCTGCAAATCCGGCGACGACAGCACCATCCACCAATCCGGCGACGACAACCCCGACGAAAAATCCGGATGGCTTTGAACCGGTTCTGTTTAAAAATGCAACTTTCGAAAACGGAACAGACGATTTTGTTTCCCGCGGTTCTTCCAAAGTGTCTCAGGCAGATAATGGATACGAAGGGAAATGTTTGTATGTATCCGGTCGTACGGACACATGGAACGGTGCAGCAATCGACGTAACAAGCACGATCGTACCGGGTGCCAAATATCACGTGACCGCTTACATGAAGCAGATGTCCGGTGCGGCAGCAGAGATTAAATGTTCCGCTCAGACCGGAAGTACCTATCCGGCGATTGCAACCGTTACAGATGCACCATCCGGAGAATGGGTAAAATTGGAAGGCGAGATCGAAGTAGCTTCTTCTTTCTCGGATTACCTCATTTATTTTGAGATCCCGGGAAGTGCGAAGGCAGACTTTTATCTGGATTCGGTTGTTATCACGCAGGTTTCCAAAGGAAAAGATGTTGTGGATCCGAATACGTTAGCGAGTATCAAAGACACCTATAAGAATATTTTCCAATATATGGGTACTTGCGCCAATTATTATGGTTACGGAGCAAAGAAAGACCAGCTTCGCAAAGACGATACTATTAATTTCATCAAAAAGCAATTTAATAGTATTACATTGGAAAATGAGATGAAGCCGGATACCGTCCTTGGCGGATCTTATAATAAGAAACTGATCAGTGTGGACGAAGCAAAGCAGCTTGGCTACATTATTCCGGATAATTATAAGGAAGACGAAGTTCCGCAGCTTGATTTAGGCGCAGTAGATGCAACGTTGGAATTTTGTGCAGAAAATAATGTCAAAATGCGAGCTCACACATTGATGTGGCACCAGCAGACGCCAAACTGGTTCTTTACCGAGGATTACAACGGAAAAACTGTCGCTACAACGGAAGTGATGGATGCGCGTCTTGAATTCTTTGTCCGCACAATGTTGAATCATGTGATGGATAAAGAGGTTGAACTTACCGGAAAAGCAGGAAGTCTCGTATACGCATGGGATGTGACAAATGAGTACGTTCACCGTACCAATGAGCCAACCAGTCCAAGCTGGATGGATGTGTACGGGGATATGGATCTGGAACCTGTTTATGTGAAGAAAGCATTCGCATTTGCTTATGAAGAACTTGAAAAACGTGGACTTCAGGATCAGGTAATCCTGTTCTACAACGATTATGATGAGTACAAATGTGCAGATAAGATTGTAGAACTTGTAAACTTTATCAATAGTGATAAGAAGATCTGCGGTGGAATCGGTATGCAGAGTCATTTGACCGGTCCGGAAAATCCGACGATTGATCTCTATGCAGAAACATTGGATAAATTCCTGGCAACCGGATTGGAAGTTCAGGTAACAGAGCTGGATGCCGAGGTTGAAAGCAATGATCTGGAAGATCAGGCAGCATACATGAAATCCATTATGGAAACGATTGTGACAAAGCAGCTGAATCGTGACAAGACCGTGAATCCGAAAGGAATCACCGGTGTGACGATCTGGGGTCTGTATGACACCTGTTCTTGGAGAAGCAACATTCCACTTTTGTTTGCTTCCGGTATCAATGATCCAAAACCATCGTTCTATGCTTTCTTAGAGGCAGCAAAAGCCAAATAAATAGTGAAGTAAAGGATACTGCCCGCCCCGGAGACGTTGTTCTCCGGGGCGGTTTTTTGATGGTGCGAGAGTACTTGTGTAGGGTTTTGCGATGAGATGTGCGAGAACGTTTGTGTGTGGCTTTGCGATGAGATGTGCGAGAACGCTTGTGTGTGGCTTTGCGATGAGATGTGTGGTTTTTGGTCTAGAGAAAAGAAACCGCGATTTAAACCACAAGAATTTGCGGATCGATTTGGTTCAGATTAAGAAATTTCGTTCCGGACCATAAAATTTTGAGAGGAGTTTGGCTTAAATGGATAATATGGCGATTTGGGGCAAAAACTATATGAAGTTTGTATGGTTTGGACAGAGAAAATGAATTCTGGGTCAAGTACAAAGGCAAAATCGTGTGGTTCGGACACAAAAAACATGAAAAAAGTCAAAACCACACACCCAACCGCCCCAAAACCGCGCACCTAAACACCTCAAAAACACGTAATAAAAGTTGACAAACAACGAAAAATAGGCTAATTTTAGAGAAGATAATAATCTGAGAAAAGAGAGAGGAAAACCTACCATGCAGTCCCAAAACTACCAAAGAACCATGATCGCCTGTTTTATCGCCTATATGGTGCAGGCGGTTGTCAATAATTTCGTACCATTACTATTTGTAACATTTCAGCAGACCTATGATATCCCGATGGCGAAGATCACGCTGCTGATCACACTGAATTTCCTGATCCAGCTGGTGATCGACCTTTTGTCAGCCGGGTTCGTGGACAAGATCGGATACCGCGCGTCAGTCATTCTGGCGCATATCTGTGCGGCAGCCGGCTTTGTGCTGCTTACGATACTGCCGGAAATGCTGTCCGATCCGTTTGTCGGAATCCTGATCGCCGTCATGATCTATGCCGTCGGCGGTGGATTGATCGAAGTGCTTATCAGCCCAATTGTCGAAGCCTGTCCGACCGATAATAAAGAAAAAGCGATGAGTCTCCTGCACTCCTTTTACTGCTGGGGACACGTCGGCGTTGTCCTGCTTTCGACGGCGTTTTTTGCGTCAGCCGGCATAAATAATTGGAAAATCCTTACAATTTTATGGGCACTGCTTCCACTTGCAAATTTAGTTCTGTTTGCGGGTGCGCCAATCTATTCGCTTCACGAAGAAAACGAGGCGGGAATGCCGGTAAAAGAATTATTCCGGCAGAAAATATTCTGGATCCTTATGATAATGATGCTCTGCGCGGGCGCGTCCGAGCAGGCGGTCAGCCAGTGGGCATCGCTTTTTGCGGAAAAAGGACTGGGTGTGACAAAGACGATCGGCGATCTCGCCGGCCCGATGTCTTTTGCCGTGTTAATGGGAACTTCGCGCCTGTTATATGGAAAATACGGAGAAAAATGGGATCTCAACCGATTTATGGCAGGAAGCTGTGTGCTGTGCGTCTTTTCGTACCTTTGCATCGTCTTTGTGCCAAATGCCGCGGTCAATTTATTGGGCTGTGCGGTCTGCGGTTTTTCTGTGGGTATCCTCTGGCCGGGGACATTCAGTAAAGCCTCTGCTGCAATCCGGCGGGGAGGAACGGCTTTGTTTGCCTTTCTGGCCCTGGCAGGCGATGTCGGCTGCTCCGGCGGGCCGACAGTAACCGGCATGGTGTCAAGTTTGTTTGACAATAATTTGAAAATGGGAATCTTGGCGGCAATCGTATTTCCAATCTTATTATTGGTCGGATTAGCTGCCCTACAAAAAGGAGAAAAACAATATCCGTATTATCACACCCTGTAAAAACACGTCATTTTGCCCGTTCGTGTCATATTTGGTTCTTTCGTGTTAAGAGTATTGAGAAGTACCTGTATTTATGTTAAAATGATTGCATTTTACAGGAAAAGGAGAATGAATATGGCAAAAAAAGGGAAAAAATTACTGGCACTGATGCTTGTGGCTGCTCTTGTACTGGGGGGCGGAAACGGTGGAGTGATACAGGCGGCAGAGGATTATGAAGTGAAAGATCCGGTCAATACCATGGCGGATGGAACCGGTATCACGACCTGGGACTGTGTGTACTTTGGAAATTACATACAAAAGGATACCGATGGTGATGGTAAAGTAACCGATGAAGATGAAAAACAGCCGATCAAATGGCGTGTGCTGTCGGTAGAGGAAGACGGGACGGCGCTTCTTTTGGCAGACAAATTGCTGGATATGCAGCCTTTTGATAAAAATAGGAAAAGTGACTGGGAAGACTGTACCCTTCGTACCTGGCTGAATTCTACCTTTTTGAATGCCGCTTTTACCGAAGCGGAGCAGGAGGTGATCGCAGAGACGGAATTGGAAACAGAGAGTGCTGCGACCGTAACGGACAATATTTATCTCCTGTCGTTAGAGGAGGTAAGCAATCCGGAGTACGGTTTTCATCCGTCGAGCGATTGTGAGAGCAATACAAGAAAAGCAGAAGGTACGGATTTAGCGGTGGTTGCTAATGCTTGGTGGCTGCGTACGCCGCGTAAAGACGTTGATAAGTGTGTTTGTTTTATTGATCCATACGGAAAGAATACTAAATCTATTTGGAATACATGTGACTCTCTATGGATCCGTCCTGCCCTGCGGTTAAAGCTTTCTGACAGAGCACACTGGAGTTATGCGGGGACGACAGCATCCGAAGAACTCGAAGTGACCGTCGAAAATCCGACGGCGGGCAGCCTGTTTTCCGGTATCGTACGGGGATCTGAAAATATTGATACTGACAGGAGCACGATTTCTTGGCAGAAAAAGGAAGAGGAAAAATGGGTCGATGTCGCGAAAGATGAGAGAGCGCAATTACAGCAGGTGTACCGCGCCTGTGTTACCCTGAAAGCAAAAGAGGGAAGTTCATTTGTCGGCTGTGATTATGCCCGGTTCAATGGAGAGCAGGTGCGGCTGACGAAAAAGGACGATGGCAGCCGGACATTCGTCTGTCCGGTTTACAATTATGGAGTGAAAAATCCGACTAATCCGGAAGCGGATGGAAGCGGAATTTCTACCTGGGACTGCGTATATTTTGGAAAATATTACCAAAATGATACCAATGGGGATGACAAGGCCGATGAAACAGATGAAAAAGAGCCGGTCAAATGGCGTGTACTGTCTGTGGATTCTGCCGGAAATGCCTTACTTATGGCAGATAAGATTCTGGACTACAGAAATTTTCATGATAACGAAGCAGGTGACATTGCCTGGGGGCAGAGTGATATGCGGAAATGGCTCAATTCTACCGGCGGGTCGGAGGAAGATCCGGGATTTTTGCAGACCGCATTTACCGAACAGGAGCGGGCAGTGATCCAGTATAGAGAAATAGAGACGATTGTGGGTAGCGATATTTTAAAAACTCGGGATTCTGTGTTCCTTTTATCGGTACAAGACTCTGGCAATGCCGGCTATGGATTTTGGACTAAGGGTGAAGAAAGCAAAAACAGAGTGGCAGAAAGTACTGCCTATGCAGCGGGAAAACAGCAAACGGTGGAAAATCAGTGGTGGCTGCGTACGCATTCTTGGACGCCATTGACGGAAAACGCAGCTAGAATTTTTGTAAAACCGGATGGAACAGTTGCCGGTAATATGGTTCAAAATAACACCTTTTACGGGGTTCGCCCGGCACTGTACATAAATTTAGCTGACTTTACCCAATGGACCTACGCGGGAACGGTGGATGCCGACGGCAATACGAAAGAGCCGGTGCAGCTTTCCGTTGACAGTCCGGAGCATGGAAGAGGATTTTTGGCGGAAACAAGGGAATTCCATGAGGCAGACTGGGCGGTGACAGCAGAGAACTGGCAAAAAAAGGAAAATGGAAACTGGATGGACGTGGAAGACGAAGAATTGGCAGAAGCAGAAGGAGTTTACCGTCTGCGGACGCAGGTGGCAGCCGAGAATGAAAACAAGGAAGCACCGTGTGTTCTGAATCAGGGAAAGTATGCGCAGGTTGAAGCAAACGACGATGGTACCTTTACGGTCTATTGCACGTTTTCCAATTACGGACTGGCAGATCCTTCGGAGACAGAGGACGAGGGAAAGCAAGTGACGACGTGGCATACGATCTGGGTGACAGAGAATGAGACGGAGAAAGAAACCCCGATGAAATGGCGTGTGTTATCCGTAGATGCGTATGGAAATATTACGCTTTCCACCGATCCGTCCATGGGCGGAGAAGAGCGGAAAAACCGGACCAATCTTTCCCGGATCACAGACTGGTCGTATGCGGGAAAAGTAGATTCGGAGGGCGGATCGGAAGAAATCCTGCCGCAAAATCTTTACTTAAGTGCAGCGGTGGAGACGCCGGAGACTGGAAAAAAATTACAGGACAGTATCGCACAGCAATCGACGTTTCTTACGGCAGAAAATGTCAGCTGGGAGAAAAAGGCTGCTACCGGGGAAGGCCGGTGGAGTGCCGTCTCACCGCAGGAAAAAGCGGATCCGGAAACGGTCTATGCCGTTCAGTTTACGGTGGGCCCAAAGCAGGCTGCCGCTGTTTTCCATAAAAATACGCAGCTGTATGTGACGATAAATGGGCAAAAAGTACCGGTAACTCAGGATGCGGATGGAAATTCCCGTGTGCGGTATGAATTTGCAGCGACCGCCGAACTTCCGCCGACACCAAGCGCGGCACCAACAGTAAGTCCGTCTGCTGTTCCGACACCGACAGGCAGTCCGGCGGCAAGCAGCATACCGACTGTCAGCCCGGGCGTGAGCGCATCGCCGTCAGCCATTCCGAAACCGGGAGGGAGTCCGTCCGCGAGCAGTGCACCGACGGCAAAGCCGGACGTGAGTGCAATACCATCGCAAGCACCGAATGTGGACGCAAACGCAAAGCCGTCCGACAAATCGGCGGTACCGGGGAAGAACGTTCAACCGGGAGAGACAGGACAGCCGCACAAACCGGCACAAAAAGGGGAAAAACTCCAGGATGAAAGCGGAGCTGGTTATGTCGTTGCGAAAGCAGACAGTAAGAATCCGGAAGTTGCCTATCAAAAGGCAGCAGTCACAAAAGGGACGGTGATCGTGCCGGATACTGTCGAAATGAACGGAACGACATATAAAGTTACCTCAATTGAGAAGAAGGCATTTGGAACCGGCAAAAAGATCAAAACAATCATACTGGGGAAAAATGTAAAAACCATAAAGAAGGATGCCTTTGCAGGATGCAAGACACTTTGGAAGATTATTGTCAAAACAAAGAAACTGACGAAGAAAACCGTGGCGAAAAAAGCGTTCCGTGGAGTGCGTAAAAATGTGCGGATCATTGTGCCAAAAAAGAAAAAACAGGCATACAAAAAGCTTTTTTATCAGAGAGGTCTCAATAAAAAAGTTAAAATCCGTTCATAAAACCTGTTGACATTCCAAAAGCAAATGACTATAATAATCAATAACACATAGAAGAGACGAGTAAAATGTGATAACATGCCAGAGAGTGGTACCGGAGGGTAGTGTGCAAACAGGCATCTGCCCCGGGCTGGAAGTACCATGATGGGAAGCATTTGAAAACTAACTCTGAGTGGCCCCAATCCGGTCCGGTGACTCCGTTATCGTCAAATGAAGCCGGGTATATCCGACTGCAGGAAGTGCAGTCCTATGTACCAAAAAGGGTGGAACCGCGGATGAATATTTCAGCCCGTCCCTTTAAACCTAAGTGTTTAGAGGGACGGGCTTAATTGCGTATAAACAACGAGACACGCAGAATCCGAAAAGTTGCAGCATTGTGCTTGCACAAAATGCTGGCAACTTTTCGGATTCTATGTGACGACTGTCACGACGATGAGCTCCGGAAGGAGCGAAGAGTGCGTGTCGAGGGAGGGGATTCTATGTGACGACTGTCACGACGATGAGCTCCGGAAGGAGCGAAGAGTGCG
>ENA-UONV01000315-UONV01000315.1-human-gut-metagenome-genome-assembly--contig:-CS4-NODE-315-length-63092-cov-44.500103_pt1 | contig 63092 bp, 47 predicted proteins | sample MGYA00242461_ERZ724008 | MGnify/ENA metagenome assembly ERZ724008 | reverse complement strand
AGCATCTGCCTTACAAGCAGAGGGTCATAGGTTCGAGCCCTATAGTTTCCACCACCTTTCAAGGCGAAAGCCTTGACTCCTACGGCCTGGTAGTTCAGTTGGTTAGAACGCCGCCCTGTCACGGCGGAGGTCGTGGGTTCGAGTCCCATCCAGGTCGCCATTTTTAATGGATTTCTGCCTCTGTAGCTCAGTCGGTAGAGCAGAGGACTGAAAATCCTCGTGTCGTTGGTTCGATTCCGACCGGAGGCACCATAAGAAACGCAATAGCGTTTCTTATATAAGCGGATTTAGCTCATCTGGTAGAGCGCCACCTTGCCAAGGTGGAGGTAGCGAGTTCGAGCCTCGTAATCCGCTCCAATTTTTTTGGCGCTATAGCCAAGTGGTAAGGCATAGGTCTGCAACACCTTGATCCCCAGTTCAAATCTGGGTGGCGCCTCCATCAAAAAGAAAAGCACTTGCAATTTGCAGGTGCTTTTTTTGTGTGTGAAATTCACATTCAGAATTCTGAAAGCTGTCCTTTTTATTGTACAGGCATTATGCTAAAATGTTTATATCCACAGAATATGAATAGAATGCACACAAGGAGGAGTATTATATGGAAGAAGAAAATGAGCTCCTTGACGATGAAGAATTCGCAGATGGTGATATCATTGAGTTTTTAAGAGGACTTATGAAAGAATGCTCATGTACGGTAGAGAAGCACAAAGTAAAACAAAGCCAGCCAGCCCTGCCACTATTCCGAAGTCAGGGGAACGCAATAGAAAAATTCATAGCTGTATGCTATACTTAATTAGCATTTGAACATATCAAGCTGACACAGCAATCTCTTTGCTTGCCGTTAATGCGCGTCTACCAATAGTCCGCAGAAAGCAAGAGTAGCGTAAAGGTATAAAAATTTCAAACTTCTTTGTAACGAAATTCCGATTTCTCCGTCTAACCTATGAAGCTGAAGGAGGTGATGACAAGTATGGACTATGAAAAGCTCTATAAAGCCTACTATTTACAGGTATACTCGTATACTATTTCTCTTGCCAAAAATCGTGAGATAGCAGAGGAAATCACGCAGAACACATTCTATAAGGCTGTTTCTACAACATCACAATTCAAAGGTAAGTCAGATGAATTGACATGGCTCTGCTCCATAGCAAAAAATCTTTACCATGATGAAATGCGAAGCCGTCAGCGAGTAGCTGATGTGAGTGAAATCAATGACTTGCCATCAAATGAAAATGTTGAGAACTCAGTTGCAGATTCTGACATGGCGTTCCGCATACACCTCGTTCTTCACCGTTTGGAAGAACCATACAAAGAAGTCTTTCAGCTTCGCGTATTCGGGGAACTATCTTTTTCACAAATCGCTGCAATTTTTGGAAAAACAGAATCATGGGCGAGAGTTACTTATCATCGTGCAAAGCTAAAAATTCAAGAAAGGATGGATGAAAAGCATGAGTAAACAATGCGATATTGTTCGAGATATTCTTCCGCTGTATGTTGACGGTGCTTGCAGCGAAGCAAGCGCAGAGATGGTAAAAGAGCATTTGAACGCCTGTGCTGACTGTAACGCAATTTATCAGAAATTGCTTTCTCACACGAGCGAAGATGTTCTTCACGAAGAAAGCGAAAGCGTTATTATGCGCCATGAGGCAAAAGAAAAGCAGAGAGGCAGAAAAAAGATAACGATTGCTGTTCTCGTTTCCATCGCTCTTTGTATCATTGCAATTTTTACAGCTCTCTTTCTGTTACCTATAAACATTGCTTATGAGCCTGTCAAAATCGACTTCCCATTTGAGGTTGAAGATGTCGAAAGCGTTGAAATGTACCACTATGACGGAGTGCCTGCATCAGCAGAAAAGAAAGTAGTTGTTGCTGAAAATGATATAAAGACCCTGTATGATAAGTTCAAGGGCTTATCCTTAAAAGACAAAACAACTGAGGAAACTGCCGGAGCAGATGTGACCAGCTTTAGATTTAACCTCTCAGATGGAACAAGCTACGATTTGATTTACGCCTGCTATGGGGTTAAAAACGGCGAATTGAAGTCAGCAGCAGGCGGTTTTAAGTATTTCACAAGTGCGGATATCGGCTCTTATTGGAACAATTTGAATACGGAACTTGAGGCAATTCCTATCAATGAGAGTGAATTGCCGTGAGCAGATAGCAAACCCAGCCGAGCCTGTCAACGGTCAAGATGAACGGCGGAAATGCGCCGCCGTTGACAGCCCCTCTCCCTGTCCCTTAGGTTTTCTCCCAAATCAGTTATTCCTCTTGAGCGACGTGAGGAGCGGGAGCATTGCTAAAGCAATGCTCAGCGTGGCATCCCTCTTTCCTTACTCACACCCCACCCCGTCGGGGTGTTGGCGAAACTCGTAAAACTACCTGAACATTGTATATCCTGTCAAATCAGCGACGCTTAACGCTACATGTCCGCAGGTTAGTACATATATCTCAGGTTAATAGCGTTTTTTTGAAGAGTCAATGTTAGAGCAGTTGCACCGATACACTCACGAAAATATTAATGCCTTGTCGCTACGGAAAATGTTTCCGGCGGTGTTGGCGGTGCATTTAGATATACGGCTTTAATAATCGGTTTTTCGATAGACTGACGCACGGTGCAATCGTAACGGTTGCGCCGTGCGTTTTTATATCTTTACTGTTTCAGGAAACGAAGCTCTCGCTTTTTTCGTTCAATATTACCGTGCCTTCTCTGCCGTCAACGGTCAGGCTGTCGCCTGTGCGTACATCGTTCAGCAAATCCCAGCCTAAGCCGACAATAACCGGAATATCAAGGCTCTTTGCGAGGATAGCAGAATGCGATTCGGATGAACCGAATGCCGTCAAAAAACCCTGTGCGTTGTTTTCACAGAACTGTATTATTTCGCTTGGGAGAAAATCTTCGGTGCAAATTATTTTGTTTGCACCTGTTGCGAAATCCTTTGCGCTGATTTGCCGCCTGCCCGAAAGAATAGAAACCAGTCTGTCTGATATATCATGGATATCGGCGGCTCTTGCCTTCATATATGCGTCATTCATTGCGGCAAAGACTTTTGAGAAGTTATAGGCGGTAAGCGACACTGCATATTCGGCGTTGACGTGTTGAGTTTTGATTATGCTTTTGATCGCATCACCGAAATCATCATCCAGCGTAAGTACCATATGAATGTCAAAAATTTTAGCAAGCTGTTTTCCGACCTGACAAACAGCCGTATCGCGAAGCTCTTGCAATTGCTCAAGTGCTTTCAGCTGCGCCACTGCAAACCTTTCCGTTTCGGCTTGTACATTCTCTGTGTGTGTGCAGTTGACTGTGCCTCTTCTTCTTTCAAACTGAAATGCCTGCCCGTTTACTGTAAAAGAGTTCAGGCTTTTACCGCTTAAAACTTTCATTCTGCTCACCTCCGTTTTAAGAGGATAACCGGCTAAAGGCATAATTGCGAATGTGATTTGTAACTTTAGCAACATTCTGCAAGTGATTTGTAGAAGTTGCCGAAATTGTTTTAAATCTTGTCTACATTATAGTACAATTTTATCAAAAATGCAATAGCTTTTTAGAAATATCTGAGCAAATTTGCAAAATTTTATATGAGCGACAAGGTAAAGCGATATCACTTTAAAAATTAAAAGGACCGGCTATGACCGATCCTTCAATGTTATGATGTTCGCTTTTGTTACTGAGCAGAAGCTTCAGACTTCTTGCCCTCTTCGACTTTTGCGTTATCCTTGCTGTCAGCCTTGTCTGCTGAATCATCAACCTTTTCCTTGCTCCAGCTGTCGAACATATCAATCACCTTGTCGTAAGTATCATAGCATACTTTCGGTAATTTTCCCTTTCCGCCGTAAGCCTTTTCTGCAAGTCCAAAGCCCTTTATGAAAGCGTCTTTGAGTGTATCGGCGTACTTGCTGTCATTGCCGGCAAGGCTTTTCGCAAACTCAAACATACGTTTTGCTGTGGCTTCCGCACCCCAGTAGTCTGCGTTGTTTTCTTTGTCGGAAACTTCTTCGCTCTCGAACTTTTTACCTGTTGCTTCTTCTATCTGGCTTTTGAGATCGTCAGAAAGCTCTATCTGCTTTGTGTTCTTTGTTGAAGCGTTTGATGCCTGATGAGATATCAGTGTTTCAACAACACTTGCAAGGTGATCCGCCTTAGACTGTGCCACAGTTTTGAACTGCGACTTGTCGGTATTGTCGACCTCTTTCTTCTGAGCAGATTTCTTGGTGTATGCGGGAGTGAATGTTTCCTCGCTCTTTACATATTTATCGGCATTGTCTGCCGCGAGTGTACTGTTTGTCTTTTCTGCTGTTGTCTGTACGCTTGTTTTAGGCGCTGTCTGCGCTGTTACTGCTGCCTGTTCTGCTACTTTTGCAATTTCCATATCAGTTCGTCCTTTCCTTATTGTCGGTGTCCGAAAGCGTTTAAACTGTTTCTTATATTTTATATCGGCAGAGATATTAAAAACTTTAGTTTTTCAGACTGTCGAAGAACCTCTATTGTTGTTAAAAATGGGGTTGAGGGGCGAAGCCCCCGACAGGGACTAGGGGCGGTAGCCCCAGCAATATAGCCCCTTTCCGGGGGAAAGGGGTTTTCGGCAAGGATGCCGAAATAAGGACACACCAAGCTTTGCACGATGCAAAGCCATCAGAGTGTCCTAAAGGGGATAGGGATAATAAATCAGAAGTTTATTTTAAAAACAGACTTTTTCTACAAGCTGATTAAAAACTTTGTTTTTAATATCAGTACGAATTAACGAAAATTTTTTCAAAAATGTATTGACAAATCGGCACAAAGTGATTATACTGTTAATATAACACATTAACAGTGCTTTTTTGAAGGGCTGTTGTGGCTTTTAGTTGCTAAACGCTGTGATTTGTGATATACTTATCACATTAAGAGTATTCATGGCGGTAAAGCAAATTCTGAAAAGAAAGGCAAAATTTCGATATGGCACTTGAAGTAAAAGAGATATCAAAACAGTATGGCAGCTTTACTGCTCTGCATCCGCTCAGCTTTACGCTGAATGAACCTGGAGTTTATGCGCTGTTAGGTACAAACGGTGCAGGTAAAACTACTGCCATAAGAATAATACTGGGTATGCTCAGCCGCAACAGCGGCGAGGTGCTGTGGAACGGTAAGGCATTATCGCCTGTCACCGAAAAAGTCGGATACCTTGCAGAAGAAAGAGGTCTTTATCCTAAGTACAAGATAAACGAACAGCTTACATATTTTGCGAAACTCAGGGGAATGCAGAAATCCGATATCGAAAAGTCACTGAAGTACTGGTTTGCAAGGCTTGAACTTAACGGCTATGAGGATAAGAGAGCAGAGCAGCTGTCAAAGGGTAATCAGCAAAAGATACAGCTTGTTGCGGCGCTTGTTGCAGACCCGGAGCTTCTTATACTTGATGAACCTCTCAGCGGTCTTGATCCTGTTAATGCCGATCTTTTCAAGAGCGTTATAAACGAGCAGATCGAAAAGAAAAAGTATATTATAATGTCATGCCATCAGATGCCTGTCATTGAGGAGTTCTGCAAGGATATAACGATACTGCACCATGGTTCTGCGGTGCTTCAGGGCGATCTCAACGAGATCAAGAAAGGCTACGGCAGAGTGAACCTGTCCGTTAAGTGTGACGGTAATGTACTTCCCCTGGCGGCAGAGTGCGGGCTTGTACCCGAAACTATCACTCCCGATAAACTTACATTTAAAATACAGTCTGAGGATCAGGCGGGTAAGCTTCTTAAACTCATTATAGACAGCGGTATGCCGCTTGTACACTATGAGCTCAGAGAGCCGAGCCTGCATGAGATATTCGTTGAAAATATAGAAAAAGCCGATAAGGAAGCCGGAAGGAGTGGTGAAATATGAACACTTTTGGTTGGAAAAGCGTATTCTCATTTACATTCGTTCAGACTGCAAAGTCAAAAGCTTTCAAGGTCAGCTCTGTGATTATTATCACGCTTGTTTTTGCAATGGCACTTCTTGCAGGTGTTCTGCCTGCGCTTATCGGAAGCCATGCAACGTCCGATGACGGTGATGTGACGGTAGATGGTAAGCCGCCTGTAAACATCGTATATTTTTCCGATACAACGGGAATAACCTCCGGCAAGGACTATGAGGGCTTTTTATCAGGCATCGGCGTAAAAGTAAATGATTGCGGCAAGGACGCAGATATTCCGTCATTTACCGAAAAGGTGAAAAATGAAAGCAAGTCATTGCTGATAACGATCAAAGAGAATAAAAGCGGTTATGATATTTATGCATCGCGTCCGGGTGATGATTCTGTTTCATCGGGGACAGCAAACGATTTCGGAGAAATTATAAAGAGTATTTTTGACAGTGTAAGGCTGTCAAGGGCAGGGCTTACCGATGAACAGATCACGGCTGTGAACAAGACGGTTTCGGTCTACCAGTCGGTTGCGGGAGAGCCTACCGAAAACGACTTCGGTTATGTTGTAAAAATGGTATTACCGATGCTGTCATCTCTTGTGCTGTTTATGCTGATTTTTATATACGGTCAGATGGTCGCACAGTCGATAGCACAGGAAAAAACATCAAAGGTAATGGAGCTTCTGCTGACATCTGTAAGACCGCTTGCGGTAATTATCGGCAAGATACTTGCGATGGGTTCACTTGCACTGATACAGTTCCTTATGATCATCGCATCGGGCGCACTTGGAATTGTTGTTTCGACACCTTTGTCATCATCGATTATCGGCTCGTCCGAGGAAACGGGAGCTGTAACAAGTCAGCTTATGACTGAAGTCGGAAATGCGCTTGGCGGATTTTCGCCGATCGTCATCGTGCTCATTATTATTGTGTTCATAGTAGGATTTATTTTCTTCGCACTTATCGCGGGTCTTATAGGTGCTACGGTAAGCAGAATGGAGGATCTCAATGCCGCAATGCAACCTATGGCAATAATAGGCGTACTTGGCTTCTATCTTGCTTATCTTCCGTCTTCGATGGGCGGAGAGGCAAATACGATGGCGCTGATATCCTACTATCTTCCGATTTCATCACCGTTTTCGATCCCTTCTGCACTGCTTACGGGGGCGATGGATATCCCGCAGGCACTTTTGGCGGTACTTGTTCTGTGCGTGTTCGCAGTTCTTATGGCGTTACTTGTTGCGCGCGTGTATGAGCAGGTAATACTGCATACAGGCAACAGGTTGAAAATTAGCGATATAATAGGACTTGCCAAAAACAAATAATAATTCCGTTTTCATCAGTAAAGGTAAATGAGATGAACAGTATAAGCAGCTTCCGAAAAATTCTATACGTTATATTCACCGCCGTGATTTTAGTTACGGCGGTATCGCTGTTTGCAAAACCTGTCGAAGCAGGTGCGGCAGATGCAGTGACATCAATAAGCGTAACACCCATACAGCCGACGCTTGACATATCGGATAAGCGGACGGTCTATCGCTATAACAGCAACAGTGGCAAATATGTTTCGCATAGCTACTATGATGTGTACGACTATGATAAAATTAAGCTTACAGTGAATTACGGAAGCGCCGAGAAAACTTATACAGGTAGCGAAATAACACGTCTTACGGCAACGCTCGGAGTACCGCTGATAATATCTGACGGACAGGCAGATAAAGCGTGGTGTGACGGAAGTCATACTGTTACATACAAGCTCGGAAATGCAACCGCAAAGGCAACGTTTGAAGTAGTCGACACCAAGATAGCACATCTTTCCGTTACTCCGATATATACGATAAATGCGATATACAACGTTGACGGAAGCTATGGGACATTTGCGGACAGCACGGGAAAAATATCTCAGCGGTTTATTTATGACCTTGGCGGATATGATTATAATGTTAAAATGATCTATCGGGGCGGTGTGACAGTAAACTGTACTGCCGCCGATTTAAAGCGGAAGACCGGATATGAAGCGGTATTCTCACAGGGCAACGCCGCATTGTCGGTCGGAGCAAACAAGGGCTACTGCACTATAGGCGGAGTAACTGCATCGTTTGACTTCAATGTTGTTTCAAATCCTATAAAAAATGTACAGCTTTATATGACAGATAATGCAGATGAGCTTTATGCAACACTTGATGGTTATTACGACAAAAGAAATGACGGAAGTGCATATTTCCGATTTATATACGATCGTACAAAAATCAGAGCAAAGGTCACACTTGCAAGCGGAGAGGTTGCAGATTATCCTATAGGTGAGCTTTGTGCAAAGCTTCACAGCGAACTGTACATTGAAGATCGGCAGAGCGCTTCACCGTGGAAAGTAGGAAATATCACATTGCCGGCAACGATCTGCGGTATTAAAACCTCTCTTGCGTTTAAAATAAGCGGAGCCGCACCCGTAAGCGGGCTCAGAGTGGAAAATGCAAGCGATAACTCAGTAAAAATAGCGTGGAACAGCGGATATGGTACCGGATATATTGTCGAAAAGTATGACGGTGAAAAGTGGATAACGGTGGCTGAGCTTGACAGTACGGTTACATCATATACGTTTACGGGACTTGAAGAATGTACCGGATATCATTTTGCGATCAGATCGTATTATAACGGCAGTGTAGGATCGGAGTATACGGATTGGGTATATATAGATGCCAAAACCGCTATGCCGATTGTGAGAAGCTTCAGAACGGCAACAAGAACGTCAAATTCTTTGACGCTTTCGTGGAATAAAAACTCAACAACAGACGGATATATTGTCGAACAGTATAAAGGCGGAAAATGGACGCGTATTGCAAAAACCTCATCCGCATCGGCGGTTGATATAACTGTAAAATCACTTTCGGCAGGAACATCATACCGTTTCAGGATAAAAGTCTATAAAGGAAGTAAAAGCGGCAACTATGTGTATCTTTGTGCCGATACACTGCCGACTGTGGTAAGTGGCTTTAAACGAAGTGACCGCTCAAGCAGTACCGTAACACTCAGCTGGAACAGGAATACGTCGGCGACCGGTTATGTGATCCAGCGGTACAAAAACGAAAAATGGACAGATGTTACCGTTATTCGTAACAATTCCGTAACAAGCTACAAGGTGAGCGGTCTTGCGGCAAGCACTACGCACAAGTTCAGAATCTGTGCCTATAAAACCACAGATAACACAACCTCGTACAGCGGATATAAAAATATAACTGCCAATACATTGCCCGGTAATGTCAGCGGTTTTACCTGCTCAGGCAAAACGAGTAATACGATAACTCTCAAATGGGATAAAAATGCCTCGGCTTCAGGCTATATAATCGAACAGTATACGAACGGAAAGTGGGTACGCTTGACAAAGCTGACATCTGCCGATAAAGTAAGCTGTAGTGTAGTGAAGCTGTCGGCGGGCACTTCTTACAAGTTTAGGATAAAGACGTATAAATTCTTCGGAAAGAATGCGTTGTACAGCGGATATTCGACAGTGACGGCTTTGACGACACCTAAAAATATCGGAGGTCTGAAATATACAAAGAGAACCGACAGTACTGTTACGCTTAATTGGAACAAAAACAGCGCAGCGACAGGCTATGAGATTCAGGTATATAAAAACGGTAAATGGACAACTGCGGCAAGGATCACTTCTTACACTAAAACCGGTTGTACCGTTTCAAAGCTGCCGGCTTCAACTGTGACAAAATTCAGAGTCAGAGCGTATAAAACAATCGGCAAGCTGACTTCATACAGCGCGTTCTCAAATATATCCGTGCGGACGTTGCCGTCGAATGTCGGTTCGTTTAAGTGTGTTGAAAGCACAAGCAGTACGGCAAAGCTCACATGGGCTAAGAACAATTCGGCAACAGGTTATATTCTTGAACAGTACAGCAACGGAAAATGGGTTCGCATCGCTAAGTTCACATCAGGCAGTAATACAAGCTGTCAAATTATAAAGCTTGCTTCAAACAGAGCGTATAAGTTCAGGATATGTGCGTATAAGACAGTCGGTAAGAGTGCTCTGTACAGCGGATACACAAAGCTTACCGTATATTCTGTTCCGACAAATGTAAGCTCGTTTACATCAGGCGGAACAACAAACAGTACCGTAAAGCTCAACTGGAGAAAGAACGCCACTGCCGACGGATATATAATTCAGCAGTACAAAAACGGTAAATGGGTGCGAATAAAAAAGCTCACCCAAAATACGAAAATATCATATACCGTTACCGGACTTCCCGCAGGTTCGACCTGCAAATTCCGCATACAAGCCTATAATTTTGTCGGGAAAAAAGCGGTATACAGCGGATTTGCAAGTCTTACAGTGCTGACAAAACCGACTGTAGTCGCCTCGTTCAGATGTGCCGGGAAAACAGGCAATGCATTAACGCTCAACTGGAAAAAGAACAGTTCTGCATCGGGCTATATAATTGAGCAGTACAAAAGCGGTAAATGGGTACGCATATCTAAGATCACTAAAAATACCGCTGTAAGCTACACTGTCGGAAATCTTAAGAAGAATACGGCTTATAATTTCCGCATCAAGGCTTACAGAACTGTAAACAAATCGACTGCTTACAGCGGGTATAAGACTATTAAAGCTACAACGTCAAAATGAGAAAGGTCGAACAAATGGAAATAATTGTTGCGGTTGACGAGAACTATGGAATAGGAAAAAACGGAGATCTTCTGGCTCATCTTTCGCCTGACCTCAAGCGTCTTAAGGCGATGACAGTCGGAAACATAATTGTAATGGGAAGTAAGACTTATATGAGCTTCCCGAAGCGGCCTTTGCCTGACAGGGAAAATATTATAATCACACACCACCCCGAGGAATACCCCGGTATCAGATGCTTTACATCGACCGAAGAATTTGTTGAATACTCAAAGACGGCTCAAAAGACGATATTTGTACTCGGCGGCGGAAGTATATACGAACAGCTCTTGCCTTACTGCGACAAAGCGCACGTTACCAGGATACTTCACAGCTTTGAAGCGGATACATATTTCCCCGATCTTGATAAGAACCCCGAATGGGAGGTCGGACACGAAGAAGAGATTATTGATACAGAAAAGTATCCGTTTAAATACGTTACCTATGTTCGCAAAAAGTAAAATTGAAACACCGAACCGCCGGGCGCAATGCCCGGCGGTTTTGTGTATATCATACATTGTCCCATCCGCTCACAATATGTCATTTTTACCACTTCTCCAAAATGTAGTACATTTAAATTCGCACAGCACAATATGTTGAAAATCAACAATAAATACTGAAATTGGCCCCTCTTTGAGGGGTTGTTTTTTGTGCAAAATATACTAAATTAAAAAACTGTATTTAGCTACTTTTTCGGAATAAATGATAAAATTTCCACTTGCATTTTTTTGCTGTGGGCTGTATAATATAAATGTACACTTTTTGACACTTTGGTGGGGCTTTGGACACTTATTTTTCATTAAAGTTCAACTTTTTTGAAAAATGTGCGGGGCCGCACCTCTTTGGCGTATCTTTTTGTGAAAGGAGGGACAGGCTCGTGATAGGCGAATTTAAATCTACACTTGATGCTAAGGGCAGAATGAATATACCGCTTAAGCTCCGCGAAGAAATGGGAAACGATCTTGTCCTCGCCAAAACTATAGGTACGGCCTGCATAAAGGTGTATTCAAAAGAAGACTGGCAGAAGCTGGTCACAAGAATAAATGAGCTTCCGCAGGTGAAAACTCAGAGTATAAAACGATTTTTATTCGGCAGCGCTTATGAGATATCGGCGGACAAGCAGGGAAGAGTTTCTGTTCCTCAGCCGCTCAGAGAGTACGCCGCGCTTACGTCCGATGTAGTTGTAGTAGGACTTGAGGGTACGGCGGAAATATGGGACAAGGCTTCATGGATAAAGTTCAATGAGAATACAAACAATGAAGATCTGACAGAGCTTGCTTTAGAGCTCGGAATATAAACGGGAGGAAATATGAGCGAAAAACCTGTTCACATACCCGTTTTACTGAGCGAAACCATAGAAGCGCTGAACATAAAGCCGGACGGCATATATGTAGATTGCACCACAGGCTTTGCGGGACATTCCTCTGAGATAGCAAAGCGCCTGACAAGCGGCAGACTTATAGGCTTTGACCGCGATCCCGATGCGATAAAGGCGGCAGATGAAAAGCTGAAAGAATATCCGCATACACTTATCAACCGCAAGTTTTCGACCTTTGACGAAAGTCTTGACGAGCTTGGGGTGGAAAAGGTCGACGGAGTGCTGATGGATCTCGGCGTATCGTCGTATCAGCTTGACACAGCCGAAAGAGGATTTTCATACCACGAGGACGCACCGCTTGATATGCGTATGAGCAAGAGTGGGCTCAGCGCCTATGACGTGGTGAATGAATACAGCAAGGAACAGCTCGAAAAGATTCTTTTTGAGTATGGTGAGGAAAAATTTGCTCATGGCATAGTTGGCGGAATATTGAGAGCAAGAGAAGAAGCTCCGATAAAGACGACTCTTGAGCTTGCGGAAATAGTAAAAAGAAATGTACCGCTTAAGGTCCGCAAGGAGAAAAATCCGTGCAAAAAGACCTTTCAGGCGATAAGAATAGAAGTAAACGGTGAGCTTGATGAACTGCGCAAAGGTATGTCAGAGGCGTTTGAAAGGCTTTCGGCAGGCGGAAGACTGGCGATCATCACGTTCCACTCTATTGAAGACAGGATAGTAAAAAACACGTTCAGAGATTATTGCACCGGTTGCACCTGTCCGCCGGATTTTCCTGTATGCGTGTGCGGAAAAAAGCCGAGAGGCAAGCTTGTATACAGAAAACCCGTGACAGCGGGAAACGGGGAGCTTGAAATGAACAACCGTTCAAGAAGTGCAAAACTCAGAGTCATAGAAAAACTATAAAAGGGGGATAACGTAATGACAACACCACACAACAGAACAAGCGCGGCTTATGACTTGTCGCTGTTTGATACATCTGCTAAAAGAAAAGAACATAATACTCCCGAGAAAAAGCCGGAGCTGAAAGTAGCGACATCGTCCGTTGCAAAGGCGGGCAAGCCCGTTGCACTGGTAGTGATTGCGGCAGTTACGCTCACTGTGTTTATAATGTTCCTTTACAGCAAGGCTACACTCAGCGAAGTTAACCTCAGGATAAGCAATGAAACTCAGGCTTTGCAGAGTGCACAGAACATCAACACTGCACTTAATAATCAACTCAGCGGCTCGGTGTCGCTTGATAATGTAGAGCAGTATGCGGTCAGCAAGCTCGGTATGCAGAAGATAAACGCATCTCAGGAGAGATATGTCGAGATGAATACAGGTACTATGACAGAAAGCGCTGAGAAAAACAGTGACAATATATTTGTTGATATCCAGAACTGGTTTAACGGTATATTAGAATATCTCGGATTTTAGGACATATAAATGAACAAGCAGGGCTCCTTTCCACGTTGATACGGCTGTGTTTACGAGGAAAGGATAATGCTTTTTTATCGAAAGTTATTTTTGAAAACATTACTTACAGCAAAGGAGCAGCCGATGAACGTAAAGACCACACGGAGTATGAGAATACGCATAATTTTCGTAATAGTAGCGCTGTGCGTTTTCCTTACAGGCTATGTAAGTATAACTCTGTTCAATGCCGCAGTAGTCAACAGTAAAGAAATGTCGGCGATGGCAAACGATCAGCAACAGAGCAGCTTTACTATCAAGGCAAAACGCGGAACGATATACGACCGTAACAACAAGGTGCTGGCGCAGAGCACAACAGTGTGGGATATAATAATATCTCCCGGCGATATTGAAGAGTATGAGCCGCAGAACCGCGAGTTCATATGTAAAGGACTCAGCGAAATACTTGACGTAAAGTATGAAACACTGATCAAGGCGTGCGAGGATACCGAGAGCCGTTACTATGTGGCAAAGAAAAAGGTCGATCGCGATACGGTCGAGAAGATAAATAAGTTTATTCTGAAAAACGACCTCAAGAATGTATCGGTTTATTCTGTCGAAAACAGCGAGAGGAGCTACCCCAACGGTACGCTTGCGGCGAGTGTTCTCGGATTTATAAACGAGAACGAAGAGGGCTATGGACTTGAAGCTTATTACAATTCGTACTTAAAGGGCGTTGACGGCAGAGTGGTATCTACCACCGATGCGGACGGCGATGTAATGCCGTATGATTATTCGTCACGCTTTGCGGCAAAGGACGGCAACAGTCTTGTGCTTACAATTGATGAAACGTTGCAGTATTATCTTGAAAAGAACCTTGAGATAACTGTTTCACAGCACAAGCTTGCTAACCGCAGTACAGGCATTATAATGAACGCAAAAACAGGCGCTATCGTAGCTATGGCTACAGCTCCGGGTTTTGACCCGAACGATCCGTCCTATGTTTATTTTGAAAATGACAGACTGACGCTGGCTCAGATGTCGGCGGACAAGAAGACCGAAGAAGAAATACTTAAAGCAAAGCAGGATATTTGGGGCAAGCAGTGGCAGAACAAGGCAGTAAGCGAGCTTTATATCCCGGGCTCGGTATTCAAGATGTTCACCTGCGCATCGGCTCTTGAAGAAGAGGTCGTTTCGCTTGACAGTACATTCGAGTGTTCGGGTATTGCTGATGTGGCGGGTACAAAGATACGCTGCTGGAACATTGGCGGTCACGGAGTATCAACTCTTACCGAGGCTATGATACGTTCGTGTAACCCCGCATTCATCAAGATAGGACAACTGCTCGGAGTAGAAAAGTTCAGCAGATATTTTGAAGCATTCGGTTTCACCGAAAAGACAGGTATCGATCTGCCGGGCGAAGCTGATTCGCTTTATGTAAAAGAGTCGGATATGGGTATTGTTGAGCTTTCCAGCTCGGCGTTCGGTCAGACAACAAAGGTCACTCCCATACAGATGGTAACGGCTGCTGCTGCTGTCGTAAACGGCGGCAAGCTTGTTACACCCTATGTCGTTGATAAGATAATCGACGGCGAGGGCAACGTTGTAAAGTCGGCTCAGACAGTTGTAAAACGTCAGGTAATAAGCGAAGAAACGAGTGCTACAATGCGTCAGATACTTGAAGATGTCGTAACCGCGAACGGCGGCGGTAATGCTTACATGAGCGGCTATCGTATCGGCGGCAAGAGCGGTACATCGGAGAAGATAGATGACTACAACAGCGGAAAAACCCCTGAGCTGAGATATGTAGCTACATTCTGTGCGATAGTTCCGATAGACGATCCCGAATATGTAATGCTTGTCGTATGCGATGAGCCTACATCCGGTTATATTTACGGCAGTGCGATCGCCGCACCTGTTGTATCTGCGGTATTCAAGGAAGGGCTTGAATATATGGGTATCTATCCGCAGTACACAGCTGATGAGCTGGCTCAACAGGACGTAACCGTTCCGTGGGTAGGCGGATATAACAGTATCCGTGCAGAGGCTCAGCTTACAGCCGCAGGACTTAAGGCTGAGTACATAGGCAGTACGGACGGCACGGAAGTAACAGGTCAGGTTCCGTCAGCCGGAACGGTAATGCCGAGCGGCAGTACGGTAATGCTCTATATGGGAGATATACCGCTGTCGGATTACAGAATGTCAACTGTACCGAATGTTATAGGAATGACGGTAGAGGAAGCTAATAAAGCGCTCAGCAATGCCGGACTCAATATCAGTATCAGCGGAGCGGCTACAGGCAGTGAAGCAAAGGCTGTAAGCCAGAGTGTGAACTCCGGACTTTCAGTATACAGAGGTACTGTGATAGAGGTCAACTTCCTTGTCAATAATGAAACAGGCTGATAGGAGAGGGTATTATCAAACTGTATGATATCTGCCCGGCGGCTGAAGCCGCGGGTATAGAAAACACAGAGGTGACAGGCGTTACCGATGATACGCGTGAGGTCACCGAAGGCAGTATATTTGTCTGCATAAAAGGCGCAAATTTTGACGGTCACAGCGCGGCACGGAAAATGCTCGACAGCGGCGCTCAATTGGTAGTTGCCGAATATGATACAGGCTGTGAGCGTCAGGTCATAGTGAAAAACACAAGGCTTGAGCTTGCAAATCTGCTTTCGCGCTTTTACGGTGAGCCAACAAAGAAGTTTAAACTGCTTGCTGTCACCGGAACTAACGGCAAGACCACAACGGCGCACTTTGTAAAGCATATACTTACTGTTCTCGGTAAGAAATGCGGCTGTATAGGCACAGCTGGAAATGATACCTGCTCCGGTGAGCTCAAACCCTCACAGCATGGGACTCCGACAGTGCCGAGAGCAACGGTGCTGTATGAGTGGTTTAAAGAAATGGCTGATAACGGCGCGGATTACTGCATTATGGAGGCAAGCTCACAGGCACTCGACCAGTATCGTATAGGCAATGAAAAAGTTGCTGTAGCAGGATTTACAAATCTGACGCGCGACCATCTTGATTATCACGGTACGATGGAAAACTATTTTCAGGCAAAGCGCCGTGTGTTTACAATGTGCAAAACTGCGGTAATAAATATCGATGATGAATACGGCAGACGGCTTGCCGATGAATTTTCCGACATTGCTGTGACCTACAGCGTAAGCGGCGAGGCGGATATATACGCCGGGTTCATAAAAATGAATGCGCACGGTTCGTCGTTTATGATAGTCAATGAGCGTGAGCACAGGGCTTGTCGGGTAGATATACCTATGGCGGGGCTTTATAATGTGCAGAACGCACTGTGCGCAATAGCTATGGTGACGGCGCTCGGATACGATATGACCGAGTGCGCAAAGACACTTGCGACGCTTGACGGTGTTGACGGCAGAATGAATGTTGTATATCGCGGCGATTTTACCGTAATAACCGATTATGCGCATACCGATGACGCACTTATCAAGGTGCTGTCAACTCTTAAAGCAGTAACAAAGGGCAGGCTTATATGTGTGTTCGGTGCGGCGGGTGACAGGGATAGGGAAAAGCGCCCGATGATGGGAAAAGCCGCGGAAGAAAATGCCGATATGCTTGTCATAACATCTGATAATCCCGCACATGAAAACCCCGATGATATAATAAAGGCGGTGCTTTCGGGCACTGCGGGTACAAAGCCTTGTAAGTGTATTACCGACAGATATGAGGCTATTGAGTACGCACTTGATATCGCCGGGAAAGACGATGTGATCGCGCTGTGCGGCAAGGGTCACGAAACCTATCAGATAATCGGCGATGAATATCTGCCGTTTTGTGAAAAGGACATAGTAAAAGATATAATGAAGAGGAAAGGAAACTGATATATGAATATTCCTGCTACCGTGATAACCGCAGTGATAAGCTTCGGCATAACCGCACTGCTTGGATTTGTGGCGATACCCGCGCTGAAAAGACTGAAATTCGGTCAGACGATACTTGATATCGGTCCTGCATGGCACAAGTCAAAGAACGGCACACCGACTATGGGCGGAGTTATGTTCATTGCTGGTGTTATAATCTCGTTTGCGGCGGGCGTTGCGATAATGTGGGCCGGCGGCAATATAAATATGGACGAGGCAGGCTCGCAAAAGCTCGCAAAGGCGATATCGGCCGTTATAATGGCTCTGCTGTTCGGCTTTGTCGGCTTTGTTGACGATCTTATCAAGGTAAAGAAAAAGCAGAACGAGGGTCTTAAGCCCATGCAGAAGATAATAATGCAGGTGCTTATCATCGCAGCATTCTTCACCTCTCATATTATCGCGGGCGACACTTCCACAGTAATAACGTTCCCGTTCTTAGGTCAGCTTGACTTCGGTATATTCTATTATATCGTAATGGGGCTCGGCATACTGTACCTTGTCAATGCGGTAAACCTGACAGATGGCGTTGACGGACTTTGTTCGTCTGTAACGCTCGTATACTGCGCGGCTTATGTTGTGATCTGCTCGCTTCTCGGTATGAACGAGATGGGGCTTGTTTCGGCGGCGGCAGGTGCAGGCTGTCTTGGCTTTATGGTATGGAATTTGCACCCCGCAAAGGTAATGATGGGCGATACGGGCTCAATGTTCCTCGGCGGCATCGTTACCGCGGTCGGAATTGGTACAGGCACTGAATTTGTAATGGTAGTATGCTGTGCTGTCTATATCTGGGAAGCTCTCTCGGTACTGATACAGATGACATACTTCAAGATAACACACGGCAAGCGTCTTTTCAAGATGACCCCCATACATCACAGCTTTGAGATAAGGGGCTGGAAAGAGGGCAAGATAGTTGCCGTATTCTCACTGCTTGAGCTGCTTGCTTGCAGTGCCGGAATACTTCTTCAGTATTTCGGAAACTGAGAAAATAACTACGAAAGGGGGATCATTCGTGTCGGAGAAAAACGGACTCAGCTATGAACAGCGAAAAGCAATGTACGAACAGAATATCCGCGACACGGACGGCAAGCGTCATGTTGACAAGCTGCGTGACGTTCCGCAGGTAAACAACGGAAGTAAAAAGAAAGTCCCCTCGGCAAGGCACAGAGCACAGAGGATAGAGCTTAAACCGCCGAAAAGCGAACCTGTTGAGCACGAAAGTGTACAGAGCAGACATGAAAAGCGCGACAGCGGCTCAATGACGGAAAATTTGTACGGAATATTCCGCAGGAAATATCCTAAAGTAAAGATAGTCCCGCCTTACATGGAGTGCGTTAAATATAAAATGCGCGGTAAATTTGATATGCCCTTGTTTACCGCAACGCTGATATTGCTTGTAATGGGAATAATTATGATGTCGTCGGCAAGTTACGCCTATGCGCTTAAGGAAGAGGGCAACAGCTTTGCATATGCCGAAAGACAGCTGGTAGCGGCGGTGATCGGGTTTATAGCAATGATAGTATGCTCATCGTTTGATTATCACTTGCTTGTGCGCCCGATAAAGACGTTTTTCAGAACCGATAAAAAGAAACCTGAAAACGGCAAAGGTATGAATATAGCGATACTGTTTTTCCTGTTCTGCGTTGTGCTGATGATAGCGGTTTTGCTTGTAGGCGACGCGGTGAACGATGCAAGAAGATGGATCACGATCGGCGGTATACAATTCCAACCGTCTGAACTTCTGAAGATCGGAATGATAATATTGCTTGCCTATATGCTCCAGAACAGCTATGAATACCGTAACAGGCTGTGGTACGGCTTCGGTAAGCAGGCATTTATAGCGTTTTTTGCGGCGGCGCTGTGTATGGCTCAGCGACACGTTTCGGCGATGCTTATTATTCTTGCTATTGCATTCGTGATGATGTTTGTCGGCGGCTCAAACAAGGGCGGACTTATAGTACTTGTGCTTGTTGCGGTCATAGGCTTTATAGCGCTCGTTTATGTGTTCAAGTGGGAATATCTCACGGACCGTATAACAAGCTGGCTTCACCCCTTCTCTGATGCGGGCGACACCACCTATCAGACCTCGCAGTCGCTGATAACGATAGGCTCGGGCGGCTGGTTCGGACTGGGACTCGGAAACTCAAGGCAGAAATACTACTACCTTCCCGAGAGCCAGAATGACTTTGTATTCTCAATAATATGTGAAGAGCTCGGCTTCTTCGGCGGTATGACAGTAATACTGCTGTTCGTACTGTTTGAAGTAAGAGGCTTTATAATAGCAGGCAGAGCAAAGGATAAATTCGGTTCGCTGATGGCACTCGGAATAACGCTCCAGATAGGACTTCAGGCGATACTGAATATCGCCGTTGCGTGCAACGCTATACCGAATACCGGTATTTCGCTCCCGTTCTTCAGCTACGGAAGAACGGCGCTTATTACACAGCTCGCGGAAGTCGGACTGCTGCTGAACATATCAAGAGATGCCGATACCTGATACCGAAAGGAAGAGTACAATGAACGTTGCGTTTGCGGCAGGAGGTACGGGAGGACATATAAATCCCGCACTTGCCATTGCTGATAAATTGAAGGAAGTATTTCCCGATACAAATATACTTTTTATAGGTTCGCCCGATGGACTGGAGGCGAAGCTTGTCAAAAAGGCAGGCTATGACTTTGCGCCGGTAAAGATGGCAGGCATACAGCGCAAGCTGACACCTCACAATATAAAGCTCAATTTTCAGGCGATGCACTACTATCTGAATGCGGGAAAGTGCATCAGAAAGATATTTGACGGCTTTAGTCCCGACCTTGTTATCGGCACGGGAGGATATGTGACCGGCACAGTACTTAAAACCGCACTGAAATGTAAAATCAAGACAGCGCTCCATGAGAGCAATTCTCTTCCGGGCGTATCGACAAAGATGCTTGCTTCAAAGGCGGATCTTGTAATGCTAGGCACAGAGGACGCAAAAAAGCACCTCTCTGAATGCAAAAGGTGCGTTGTCACAGGAAACCCGCTGAGAAACAATATCCCGATAGAAGAAAAGTCTGCGGCAAGAAAAAGGCTCGGACTCCCCGACTGCCTTACGATCCTTTCTGCGGGCGGAAGTCAGGGCGCGTCAAGGATAAACGAAGCGGTAGTGCATCTTCTTGCATATGAGCAGAAGAAAGGCAACATAAATCATATTCACGGTTACGGCAAGCACGGCAAGGACACATTTATGCAAAGCCTTGCCGAAAACGGTGTTGACCCGAACAATGAGCATTTCATCATCAGGGAATATATCGATAATATGTACACCTGTATGTGTGCAAGCGACCTTATCATAACAAGGGCGGGTGCAATGACACTGACCGAGCTTACGGCGATAGGCAGGGCATCAATATTGATACCTTATCCGTATGCGGCGGAAAATCATCAATATTATAATGCGCTGACGCTTCAGAACGCCAACGCAGGCAGGATAATAGACGACAAGGAGCTTACAGGCGCAGTACTCATAGATACGGTCACAAAGCTTGCGGACGACCCCGAGCTTCTGAAGCTTATGAGCGAGAATGCGGCAAAGCTGTCAAAGCACGATGCGGCAGGCGTAATACTGCGTGAGATAACCGACCTTATGGGTCTTTAAAATCACATTTCACCCATTCACCCCGAATGGCATAATATGAAGAAAAGCTATGAGAGGGTGATATTTTGGATAAACAGAAACTTATTATAAAAGGCGGAAACAGGATCGAGGGTGAGCTTGCGCTTCACGGTGCAAAGAATGCGGCATTGCCTCTTCTCGCGGCAACAGTACTGATAAAAGACGGTGAGTGTATCATACATAACTGTCCAGGACTCACCGATGTCGATGCGGCGCTTCGCATACTGTCGCATATCGGCGTAAAATGCAGGCGCGACGGCAGTACGGTGATATCCGATTCTTCTGCAATAGGAAACTGTGAGATACCGGTAAGCCTTATGCGTGAAATGCGCTCGTCAATAGTTTTTCTTGGCTCAGTGCTCGGCAGGACGGGACATTGCAGAATGTCATATCCCGGCGGCTGTGAGCTGGGTCCGCGACCTATAGATCTTCATCTTGCGGCACTGCGCAGTATGGGAGCGGTGATAGAGGAGTCACATGGCTTTCTTGACTGTACAGCACCGAAAGGGCTGAAAGGAACTTCTGTTTCGCTGTCATTCCCGTCTGTAGGCGCTACAGAAAATGTAATGCTGGCGGCAGTAACAGCAAACGGTGTTACCGAGATAGAGGGCGCGGCAAAAGAGCCGGAGATATGCGATCTCGCATCATTCCTTGTTTCCTGCGGAGCGGATATAAGCGGCGCGGGAACTGACAGGATAATAATACGCGGCAAGGATAAGCTTTCAGGCTGTGAGCACAGCGTAATGCCGGACAGAATAGCGGCAGTGACATATCTTTGCTGTGCGGCGGTAACAGGCGGTGAAATTATCCTTACAGGTGCGGATATAACGCATATCGGAGCTGTCGTGCCTGTTCTTAAAGAGATGGGTTGCCGTGTTTATTCGTTCGGAAGAAACAGTATTTATATAAATGCGCCGGAAAGGCTGAAAGCTCCTCATATTATACGGACAATGCCTTATCCGGGGTTTCCGACGGATGCCCAGGCACCGCTTATGGCGGCGTGCGCTTCGGCAGACGGTACAGCGGTCTTTGTGGAAAATATATTTGATAACCGCTATCGTCATGTCGGCGAACTGCTTCGTATGGGCGCAACGATTAAAACAGAGGGCAGAGTTGCTGTTGTGCAAGGAGTACGAAAGCTGTCGGCGGCAGAGCTCGTATCTCCCGATCTGAGGGGAGGCGCGGCGCTGGTCATAGCGGCACTCAGCGCAGAGGGCACATCATCTATAGGCGGTATATCTCATATCGACAGAGGATATGAATCGATAGAAAAAGCGCTTTACAGCGTGGGAGCAGATATAAAAAGAATTTGAAAATAAAAGGAGGTGCGAAAATGGCTGACATAACCGAAAGAGATAAGAATAACCTGTGGGCGGAAATGCCGCCGTCAGGCAAGAAGCGCTTACAGCAGGAAAATTCACAGCCGAAACCCGCACCCGAAAATACGCCCGACAATAAAAAGGGTAAAAAGAAAAAATCAAAACCCGATAACAAAAAGACCGCAAAAAAGCAGAAGGATAAAAAGAGCAATATCACTGAAAAAACGGCAAAACGACCGGAGAAAGACGTAAACGCAGATAACGGTACGGCATCTAAAGCACAGCGTATGCCGCAGTTCCTCAGCGAAAACACAAGAACCGACATTCCTGTCGTAAAGCCTGTGGATATCCAGAACCGCGTTCTTCGCAACAAGCCAAGGTCAAAGGAAGATACACGCGAAAGAAAACGCAGAAAGCGTCTTTCTGCCTATATCGTATATTATATTATATTCGGCATACTGGCAGTGGTAATACTGACAGTGCTGTCAACGACCGTATTATTTAATCTTTCTAAGTACAGGATAACAGGCGACACGGTGTACACCGAACAGCAGATAATCGATGCAACGGGAGTCAATGTCGGCGACAACCTGATACTTATGGACGCGGGCGCAGTAAAGGACAGACTGATAGCGGCACTTCCGTATGTAGATAAGGTTGAAGTCAGCCGCAACATTTTCACCTGCGCACTTGAAATTAAGCTCAATCCCGCAACTGCGGTGGCAAATGTCAAAAAGAATGACCGCTACTATCTTGTCAGCGAAAACGGCAGAATAATGGATGCGGAGCTGAAAGCTCCCGATAAGAACTGTGTCGTTGTACTCGGATTTGACCCCGAATACGCAAAGTCGGGCGATTTTCTGTCCGTGACCGATGAGGGAAGCCGTAATATGCTTACAAAGCTTCTCAGAGCGGTAAAGACGTATGATGAAATAGACGATGAAAACGAGTATGAGACACAGCAGAAGTACGATTGCGTGTTCGCACTTATCGAGCTTTGCAAAGAGCTTGACATCAGCGGACATATCAAGACGATAGATATATCAAGCATATACGGCATAAAGCTGAACTATGATAATAAGCTTACTCTTGAACTCGGTGATATGACCGATGCAAAGCTAAAGCTCACGGTAGGCAAGAACCTTATAGACAAGGGCGAATTTGACGGAGAAAAGGGCGTGCTTGTCCTGTCACAGCTCAGTGAAAACACATATAATATGAAGGTGACATTCAGACCCGAGTATGATGACACAAGTAAGGATGACACAAGCAGCAGCGAGCCTGAGCCGACACCCGACACTCCCGATAACAGCGAACCCGTCCCGGGCGATACGACAGAACCGTCCGAATCTGCCGAATAACGGTCAAAAACGCAAGATATTGTGGTAATTTATAATCGCAGTTCAAATTATGATGATATTTTTTATCAAAACGCTTGCAATTAGAAAAAGAATCTGTTAAAATATTATAGTAGACAGTTTTATCTGTAAATTATACGGAGGAATGCAAAAAATGAACTTTGATTTCGATGATGAAGAGTTTGAGCGTGATGTCAAAATAAAAGTTGTCGGCGTTGGCGGCGGCGGCGGAAACGCAGTAGAGAACATGGTCAGAAACAACGTTGAAGGCGTTGATTTTATCATAATAAACACCGATGTAGCGGCCCTTAAGTCTAAGGACGGCAATACTATGGAGCGTGTACAGATAGGCAGAAAGACCACAAAGGGTCGAGGTGCGGGCGGAAAGCCACCCGTAGCCGCAGAGTCCGCTAAGGAAAACAGCGATGATATCGCCGAAGTACTCAAGGGTGCTTCTCTCGTATTCGTAGCGGCAGGTATGGGCGGCGGCACAGGTACAGGTGCAGCTCCTGTTATAGCACAGATCGCCAAGGATATGGGTATACTTACAGTCGGTGTTGTTACAAAGCCTTTCGATTTTGAAAGAGAATTTAAGATGAACCTTGCGCTGCAGGGCATAGCAGAGCTGAGAAAGTATGTTGATGCACTCATCATCGTACCTAACCAGCGCTTGCTTTCAATAAAAGAAAAGAATATTTCTATCAAGGCGGCTTACGCTATGGTAGATAATGTGCTTTACCAGGCAGTAAAGGGCATATCTGATCTTATCACTCATGACGGTGTTATCAACATCGATTTTGAGGACGTAAGAACGACCCTTGAGGGTGCAGGCGATGCACATATGGCTATCGGTCACGGCTCAGGCGATACACGCGCAGAAGATGCCGTAGCAGAGGTTGTAAACAGCCCCCTGCTCGAAACATCGATAAAGAACGCAGGAAAGCTTCTTGTTAACCTCACAATGTCTGAGGATACACCTCTTGACGATGTTGAAAAGGTGATGCAGCTTCTTACTCAGTCAGCCGCTCCCGATGTACAGGTCATTCACGGTGTAGATCTTGACAGCTCGCTCAGCGATGAGATGGTGATCACGGTTATTGCTACTTGCTTTAAGGATAATGCAGGTCACTCGATGGTAACTTCGGACGAAGCGGTTGCAAAGACTGTACTTGCTTCAACCTTCACGGATGATGCAGGCTCGGAAAGCAAGGTAGAAAACTCTCTGACAGAATCTCTCGTTTTCCCGGAAACACCCGCTAACGCAGGTGATATAGCTGAGGATGATCCTTTCTCGGAGTTGTCTGAACTTCTGAACAACAGAGGCAACTGATAATATTACATTACATATCGGCTCCCGATTTATGGTCGGGAGCTTTTTGTTAAGATAAAGGAGACATATATGAAGAACAATATTGCAAAACTGGTAAGAGCAGTGGCTATAGTTCTGTTAATTTTAGGTATAGCGGTATCAGTCTTATGTAATTTACCGGGGTTATCGGGCAGAAATGTCAGAACAGCGGCAATAGTAAATGTCGCTGTCGGAATTTTGGCATCTTTTGTAGTATTTGCACTTATTCTCGGATTTAGCGAGCTTATTGAAAAGGCAGATGAAGCTTGCCGTTATCAGAAAGAGATAAGGCGGATATTGGTAGACTTTGATGTCAAAGGTGTTCCGACATATAAAGCAGAACCTGTAGTTCCTTCAGGAGTAGCCGATAACAGTAAAATACACGCACAGCAATCATGGACGTGCAGTAATTGCGGGCGGTTAATAAGCAGTTCTGTATGTCCGCATTGCAACTACAAGCAGAATATATAGTGTTCGCTACAGATACATCTGTTACCGATAACAGATGATGCAGGTCAACCGGATTTTTAGCATAATATAAAAAACTTTCAGCAGGTGAATGATGGAATATTTATACGATCTTTTATTCTATTTTATGATATACTCATTTGCGGGTTGGTGCGGTGAAGTTGTTTTCGCAACGGTGCGGCACGGAAAATTTGTGAACCGTGGTATGCTCCATGGTGCATACTGCCCGATCTACGGCTTCGGACTGATAATCGTCATCGTATGTCTGACCCCGATAAAGGATTCGTGGCTGTTGCTGTTTGTCGGCTCGGCGGTGCTTACCACCGTACTCGAATTTGTCACGGGCTTTGTACTTGATAAGATATTCGGCAGGCGATGGTGGGACTACAGCAACAAGAAGCTCAACATCGGCGGATACATTTGCCCGCAGTTTACCGTTGTGTGGGGGCTTGCCAGCCTTGCTATAATGAAGGTCATTCAGCCTGCTGTGGCTTTTGCTGTGGGACTTATCTGGAAGCCGCTCGGCATAGTCATTCTCTGCCTTTTCTATGCGGCAATACTCACGGACGTTATACTGACATTCCCCGAGGTAAAGAAGCTCAGGAATGAGATAAGGCTTATTGATGAGCTTGAAAAACAGCTCACAGCGGTATCCGATGCCATAGGCTCGGGTCTGTCCGATAAGACTTCACAGGCAGTTGAATTTTCAAAGGAGCATGGAATTACTCCCGATGAAATGCAGAAGAAAGCCGATGAGCTGAAAGCAAGGCTGGAAACCGCATCAGACAGTGTAAAGCAACGCAACAGCGAACGTATAAGTGAGCTTAAAGGCAGTGCGGCGGAGCGCCGAGAAGAGCTTACGGCGCGATTTAATGAGCTTAACGAAAGACTGTCCGAGCTTAAAGCAAAGCACAAGCGTTTGTACAAGGCATTCCCCTCACTGAAAGAGGGCAGAGCGAAGCTAAAAAAAGCAGTGAAAAACAGGAAAAGATAATCTATAGCATTTGCTTAAAATATGTAGAAAATGACCCCTCTGCCGGCGGCAGAGGGGTCTGCTGTTATATTATCAGATCCGTATCTTCAAGTCGTTTGTTAAAGAACTTCATTATCCTTATGCACGGCTTTCTCAGCACTATTCCGATGAAGAGAGCTATAGCAACGTAGATCAGCAGGTAGAGCAGGTCTTCTATATAGCTTTGCGCATATACGCCTGCGACCGCTTCACGCATTGCGTTTATGCTGTATCTGAAGGGCAGATAGGGAAGAATGTTGCGGAAAAATTCGGGGAGAACCTCGGGAGGGAATGTACCGCCAGAGCCTGCAACCTGGAGTACCAGGATAATTACCGCGAGAGCCTTTCCTATTACGCTGAATGTGATGGTCAGTGAGTAGATGAGCAAAGAGAATACAATAGAAGATACAACGGCGGCGATGATGAACAACAGCGGGTCTTCACACTGTACTTTCAGGAACAAAAGATCGCCGAGTGCGATTATTATCGCCTGTATTATCGATACCATAAGATATATCAGATATCTGCCGAAATAAGCCTGTATCGGTCTTACATTACTGCCGAGCCTTTCAATATCACGGCGGCTGATCTCTGCTTTCAGTACGGCGACAAGCACGATCGAGCCTACCCAGATAGCGAGTATCGTATAGAATGGCGTCATAGCCGAGCCGTAATTTTCTACAGGATAAACCTTGACGGTGTTAATTTCAACGGGTGAGCTCATAAATTCGCCGAGAGATGACGGGTCACTTGAAACCTCTTCGATAAAAGCTATAAGCGCCTGGTCGCTGCTTATATCATCGACCCTTTTCTGCATATCGGTGAGCTTGTCCTTTGCGTTGCCGATTATTTTATCGAGGTCGGTAAGGCAGGATTTAAGGCTTGTAAGCGAGTTCTGAGCGTCTGTGAGTGCGTTTTCAATATCGGGTACGGATGTTCCTGCATCGCTGAGCAGTGCGGAAATTCCGTCAAGCGTCTTGAATACTTCATTTACGGCGGTATCGATCGATGATTTGACCGATGTATTCCAGGTGCTTCTGATACCGTCAAATTCGTCTGCCGCTTCTTTATTCAGCGTGTTTACGTCCTTTTCAAAGTTATCGGGTGCGTGACCTGTACTGCTTATAGTATCAGCCCCGTTGTTCAGCTTGTCGATTATAGCGTTCTGCTTTTCTATATTGCGGTCTATCTTGTCGGTAAGAAGCGTTACTTTTACGCCGAGCTTATTGCCGACTGTTACTATATGCTCTCTGAGGTCTGTCAGCAGGTCGATCTTCTTCTGATTTATCTTGGAGATATTCCTTACCTTTTCCGCGGCGTTATCGGCGTTAGCGGCTATTTCTTCCGTAATGCCGGATATGTCGCTTTCAACCTCTGTGTAAAGAGCATCTATCGAGCTTAAGACCATATCGGTGCTTGCGGTTATCTGCTGTGAAACCGCCTGAACCGCTGTTACGCTGTCCTTGGCGGAAGATGTCAGTGTACCCGACTGAGCAAGCAGCTGTTCAAGGTTCGGGATAGTTTTCTTTGCATTTTCAACCATAGTATCTGCGCTGTCAAGTGTTGTGCTTATAAGCGACAGCGAGCTTTGAAATGCGGAAAGATTGTCGATAACGTCGCCTATAGCCGATTTTATGCTGTCTGTTATTTCGGTGAATTTCTTGCCGCCCTGCTCTGAGGTGTAGTTGAGTATTCCTGCAAGCTCGGTGGTAATCGTGTCGATAAAGCTTTCGTTTACCTGAGTTTTGATAGCCTCTGCGCCCTTGTCCGTGATTTTCGGAGCGATTGCGTTTTTCTTTTCATTGAGCGTGTAGGTTATCTGCGGACGTGTCAGCTTGCCCGAAAGTATGCTTGTGAAGCTCTCGCTGAAATTCTCGGGAATAACAACACAAGCGTAATATTCGCCTGTTACTACTCCGTTTTCAGCCTGCTCCTTATCTACGAACGTCCAGCACATCTGCGTGTTCTTTTTAAGATTATCTACTATCTGATCGCCGATGTTGATTTCCTTTGAGGCAAGCTTAGTGCCTTTATCGCAGTTTGCAACCGCAACCTTGATATTGCCTGTGTTTGAGTACGGATCCCAGTTTGCCGCAATGTTGAACCATGCGTACAGCGCGGGAAGTATGCAGATACCTATCATTACAGCGAACGCCATAAGATTTGTGCGTATCTTTTTGATATCGCTTAAAAATATCCTGAATATTGTCTTCATCTTTTCTCCTGCTCCCTTGTTCTGATTTCGGCAGTAAGGCGGTTTATGTTCTTCTTTGCCGATTCTTTCGCTGCGTCCAATGAGGTTTCAATCTCCGCCTTTACGTTTTCAAGCTCGGTTTTCGCTTCACCTATTGTTTTATCAATATCGTTTTTCATCTTTTCAAGGTCGTCTTCCTTGTCGGTATTTCTGATACCGAGTATCTTTTCGTACTTGTAGCAACGATAATCTATCCGTGTCATTACCGCAATGCCCGAAATTATAAAGATTATCCAAAGCGACAGGAAGAACGTCTTGCTGTCAAGGCTGAACATCAGCGTGAGGAATACTACAGCACTGATAACTATCAGCAGTACACCGACCTTTATACATCTTTCGCGCTTTGCGTATTCCGCCTTATATTCGTGCATAAGACGCAGATATGCGTTATGCTCCTTGTCTTGAATAGTGACAGGGTCTTTTATAAGCCCGTCTATAAGGTCAAGCTCGTTCGGTTCTTCCTCGTGACCCTCTTCAAAAAGATCAATATCGGAAAACTTCGTTTTCTTTATCTGCTCTTTTTCCTTTTTATCTTTATTCTTCAAACCGACACCCCGCTTTTTAAGTGTATTTTTTCTTGCGATAATAACCTCGGACATAAAATCCGCCAATAGCGGATTTTGCCGTGCAAAAGTACGGCTTGCGGCTCACCGCTTGTCCGAGAACATTTTAACATAAAAACTTTTGCCAACAGGCAAAAGACGGCGTACCGCCGTGTCGGTTGACACCGACTTGTTTTATGTTATAATATGATTATACTATTAAAAAAGCGGTTTGTCTATTGACATTCTGACAAAAGCAGTACACTTAAATATGCGGAAATTGGGAATAATAAGAGATTTCAGAGCGGAAAAGAAAAATTCTGAAATGAGAATTTATTTTGAGAAATTCAGAAAAAGTGCTGAAATTAGAATTTTTCTTGACATTTTGAGCGTTTTGTGCTAATATGAGCATATAATATAATAGTACAGAACGATAAGAGGGTGATTTTTTTGGTTGAAAGAAAAGAATATCTTGAAAAGCTGAAGCTCTGGAAGGACGAACAGGTTATAAAGGTAGTGACGGGAATACGCAGATGCGGAAAATCAACATTGCTTATGCAGTATCAGGACTATCTTAAACAAAGCGGAGTTGACGCTGACAGAATAATTGCGATAAACTTTGAAGAGCTGGAATACGAAGAACTGTGCGATTATAAAAAGCTGTATGAATATATAAAGGCTCGGCTAAGCAGTGATAAAACGACTTACATTTTTCTTGACGAGATACAGAAAGTGCCGTATTTTGAAAAGGTGGTAGACAGTCTTTATGTAAAACAAGGAACTGATATTTATATCACCGGCTCAAACGCATATATGCTGTCGGGTGACCTTGCTACACTTCTCAGCGGTCGTTATGTGGAAATATCAATGCTTCCGCTGTCGTTTGCAGAGTATTTGCAGGTAAACAGCAAGGACAAGGACAGTGCATTTGCTGATTATATGAGATACGGCGGTATGCCTTTCATTGCTACGGCAGAAAAGACGGAAGAGAAGATAACTACCTATCTTGAGGGTATCTACAATACGGTTATCGTAAAGGATATTGAGGACAGGCAGAAGCGTAAGGAATGGGATAACAGCTATACAGGCAGGATAACGGATATATCGCTTCTTAAAACTATCGCAAAGTACCTTTCAAGCGTTATCGGAAGTCTTGTGACGGTAAGGAGCATTACAAATTATCTTGTTTCATCGGGACGGAAAATTTCTCCGAGTACGGTGAGCGATTATGTTAATGCACTGACCGAATCATTCATATTCTACCCGGCGGAACGCTTTGACATTGTGGGAAAGCAATTGCTTAAAACCAACACAAAGTATTATATGGTTGACCTCGGCATACGAAATCTTATACTGCCTAAGAAAAGCTATGACCTTGGCTTTTCGGTTGAGAATGTAGTGTATTTTGAACTGCTCAGACGTGGGTACAAGGTGAGCGTGGGCAAGTACGGAAATACCGAGATAGATTTTGTGGCAGAGAGAAACGGAGAACTTGAGTATATTCAGGTAACTGCCGATATGACCGCTAAGGAAACTTTCGACAGGGAACTTGCACCGCTTACAACTATAAAGGATAACTACCGCAAGAGAGTTCTGACACTTGATAAATTCACTGTCGGAAATTATGACGGCATTGAGGTTAAGAATGTTGTCGAGTGGTTGACGGATAAATGATGACGGAATATGATAAAGCCGCCCGTTTGTGTATGCAAACGGGCGGCGCAGACTGTCGATAAACCTATATAATTTTTGAAAATGGGGTCGCAGGGGCGTAGCCCCCGACAGGGTCTAGGGGCGGTAGCCCCAGTAAAATCCCCCTTTCCCGGGGAAAGGGGGCAGGGGGATAGGGGTAGTGAGTTAGAAGTTTGTTTCAAAAACATACTTTTTCTACAAACTGAGCCGCCCGTTTGTATATGCAAACGGGCGGCGTTTTATATTCAGTTGTTTTCGATTTCGGTGATAAGCTGTATCATACCGCTGATAAGCCTTTTGTGTTCATCTGTCATTGGGGTTATCTTTGAGGCGATGTCATTGTCATAAAGCTCTGCGGAAGCAGTGCCGAGCAGGAAATAGTTGGGCGTCGTATTCAGCACGGAGCAAAGGCTCATTATAAGCTCAAGGCTCGGTGCGCTCCTGCCGGTTTCGATATTTGAGAGATATTTATAGTTTACGTCTATCAGTTCGCAGACCTCGTACTGCTTTAAGCCGAGTTCCTTTCTGCGCTTTGCTATGCGTTTTCCGAGAGCGGTATAGTCAATTTTCATAGTATCACCTCAAGGATTTATTACTGATATTCTAATACAAATCCGCTCGCTTGTCAACACAAAAACTCCCCGCCAACACGGCGGGGAGTTCGCATTTCTTATATTACCTGTAACCCTTAACCTAAAACAACCTCAACCTTGTGAGTGCCGTTTTCAAATACGGGGATAACATTGCTGTCAACAGCCTTGCCGTCAACTGTAACGGACTTAACGCCGTGGCAAACGTGATCGGGGTTCTTTACAGTGATCTCGTAGGTTGCGCCTCTGAACAGTCTTGAAGCTGTGAAGCCGTCCCACTCGTGAGGAATTGAGGGATCGATCTTCAGACCGTTGTATTCGGGCTTGATACCTAAGATGTACTGAGATACCGCAACGAAGTTCCAAGCGGCTGTACCTGTGAGCCAGCTGTTCTTAGCTTCGCCGTGACGCTTAGCGTCCTTACCTGCGATCATCTGAGCGTATACATAAGGCTCTGTGCGGTGCAGATCGGAGATATCCTCTCTGAATGCGGGAGCGATCTTTGAATAATACTCGAATGCCTTGTCACCTCTGCCTACTGCGGCTTCTGCGCAGATTATCCAAGCGTTGTTGTGGCAGAAGATACCTGCGTTTTCCTTGTAACCGCCGGGATATGTGGAGATTTCGCCGTACTGGATGTAGTAGTGTGTGAATGCAGGGTTGTTAAGAACAAGACCGTGCTTTGAGTTAAGATACTTGTCTACGCTGTCAAGGGTCTGAATATCGTAGCCCTTGTCCTTGCCAAGACCTGCGAGAACGCACCAACCCTGAGGCTCGATGAATATCTTGCCCTCTTCGCACTCGTGTGAGCCGACCTTCTTGCCGTAGTGGTCGTAAGCACGGAGGAACCATTCGCCGTCATAGCCGTATTCAAGGGTGTTCTTTCTCATCTTTTCGATCTCAGCCTGAGCCTTTTCAGCTTCTGCCGTGTCACCCTTCATCTTGCACATTTCAACGTACTCGGGAGCTATTGCACAGAACATACCTGCAATCATTACAGATTCTGCAACCTTGCTGTAGTAAGGAGGCTCCTTGAACATTTCCTTGTTGTTGTATGTCTGGAATGACTCGCCGGGCTTGTCTGAGAAGCAGGAGAGGTTAAGGCAGTCGTTCCAGTCGGCACGTCCGCTGAGCGGCAGTCCGTGAGGACCAACCTTCTTAACAACGTGGTAGAACGCTCTCTTCATGTGGTCGAGCATTGTGTCTGCAAGCTCGTCACGGTTCTCGTAAGGAACCTTCTCGTCAAGGATAGAAACATCGCCTGTTTCCTTTATGTAAGCCGCAACCGCGAGAATCATCCACAGCGGGTCATCGTTGAAGTTAGAGCCAAGCTCGTGGTTACCCATCTTTGTGAGGGGCTGATACTGGTGGTAAGCACCGCCGTCCTCAAGCATTGTAGCGGCAAGGTCGATAAGTCTTTCTCTTGCTCTTGCAGGGATCTGGTGTACGAAGCCGAGTAAGTCCTGGTTGGAGTCACGGAAGCCCATACCTCTGCCGATACCGCTCTCAAAGTAAGATGCGGAACGTGACATATTGAATGTAACCATGCACTGATACTGGTTCCAGATGTTTACCATTCTGTTGAGCTTTTCATCGGGAGAATCAACGCTGTACTGACCGAGCAGGCTGTTCCAGTGAGCCTTAAGCTCTGCGAGGAGCTTGTCAGCCTTTTCGGCTGTATCGCACATAGCCATCATAGCCTGAGCCTTAGCCTTGTTTACGATGTTCTTCTTTCTGTCGCCGCTTGTTATAATCGTGCTGTTCTCGTCAAGGTCGGGAGCAAACTTTTCTTCAAACTTGTTCTCAACATAGCCCAGGCAGAATACAAGATCCTTGCTTTCGCCGGGCTGAAGCTTGATTTCGATATAGTGAGAAGCAACGGGTGACCAACCGTCTGCAACAGACATATTGGGTGCGCCTGCGAATACTGTCTGAGGAGCGTCAAAGCCGTTGTATAAGCCGAGGAAGCTCTCTCTGTCTGTATCGTAACCGTTGATAGGTGCATTTACAGAATAGAATGCGTAGTGATCGCGTCTTTCCTTATATTCGGTCTTGTGGTAGATAACAGAGCCGTCAATTTCAACCTCACCTGTGTTGAAGTTTCTCTGGAAGTTTGTAGTATCATCGTTTGCGTCCCACAGACACCACTCAAGGAAGCTGAACAGCTTTAAGTTCTTTTCCTTGTCGCTGTCGTTCTTTATCGTAACCTTCTGGATCTCTCCGTTGAAGTTCTGGGGGACAAAGAATGTAGCTGTAGCAGTAACGCCGTTTGATGAGCCTTTTATGATTGTATAGCCCATACCGTGACGGCACTCGTAGCTGTCAAGCGTTGTCTTTACGGGTGACCAGCCGGGGTTCCATACATGACCGCCGTCGTTTATGTAGAAATAACGTCCGCCCATATCAATGGGAACGTTGTTATAGCGGTAACGTGTAATTCTTCTCAGTCTTGCGTCCTTGTAGAAGCAGTAACCGCCTGCTGTGTTAGAGATCAGCGAGAAAAAGCCCTGTGTGCCGAGATAGTTTATCCACGGATAAGGGGTCTTGGGAGATGTAATGACATACTCCCTGTTCTTATCGTCAAAATAACCGAATTTCATAGAATCCTCCTAATGTTTTTGTTTCTGTAGCAAAAAAATTACAACGTTACAGAAAACGTCTATGCTAATTATATCTTAAATGAATTTTTTTAGCAAGGGTTGTAATCGTTTTAAAAACAAAAAATTTTGTGAAAAGTAAAAATCCGCAATCTGCACAAAAAAATGGGCCGTGTTAGTGCATTGTGACGATTAGTAGCACTATATTGATATTTGGTTTGCCGACTTGCTTTACAATATGGCGGAAAAATGATATAATTATTCTAAATACAAATTGTCGAAAGAGTACATTTTATTAAAAATAGTCAAAAATTCTCTATCCCTTTCCCCCTTACCCCCTTTCCCCGGGAAAGGGGGAGAATACGGGAGCTGACGCCCCTGCGACCTGTCTTGGGGCTACGCCCCAAACCCCACTCACCGAAAATTATATAAACTCTTTGATGATTTGTATTTTGGAGTAGTTTTTCATGATATCAAACTTTGCTCCGATTAACAATATGACGATTTTGACAAACGAGCCAAAGGACACAATATGAAATATATTGAATACCGAGAAAAACGTGAGCATGGCACAAGGGAATTTCCGTATGCCTGCTACAGAGTGACAGAGAATTTTCCCCGTTATAATATGATTCCGCACTGGCATAACGAGTGCGAGATCATCTATGTCAGGAGCGGATATTTCGAGCTTTTCCTTGACGGTCATACACACAGGATAGAAGCAGGGTGCTGTTCGCTGATAATCGGCGGAAGTATGCACGGCGGTACGCCTAAAGATAACTGTCGCTATGACTGCCTTGTATTTGATATGGCGGCTTTGCTTAAGTCAAGCCAGATATGCGCCATTCATCTGCAACCGATAATCAATCACGAAAAGCGACTGATAACGTTTTTTCCTGCAAACAGCGAGCCCGCAAAGGACGCAAGGGCAGTGACAGACGCGCTGCTTGAAAAAGAGCCGGGATATGAATTTACAGTACCCGGACGGCTTTTGTGTATGCTCGGTCATATTGTGGCAAGGCAGGAGCATTATCAGAGCGGTGAAACAGCGGCAAGCGATATAAAGAAAGTCCGCCGCTTCAAGAATGTTATAAGCTATATCGAGCAGAATTACCGTAAGAACATAACGCTTGAGGAGCTTGCAAACGAGTGCGGAATGAACAGAAATTATTTCTGCCGTGCATTCAAGGAATATACGGGCAAGACACCTGTTGAATATCTCAATTATTTCCGTATCGAATCCGCCTGTGAGCTTATCGCAAGCACCGATGAGAAGCTGATAGATATTGCGATGAAGTGCGGCTTCAACGATTACAGCTATTTTATAAAGGTGTTTAAGAGCATGAAGGGCGTAACACCGAGAGATTATTGCAGGAGAAGCTTCTGATCTATGATGTATATACTTATAGCGTTGCTTTCCGCATTCTTTGCGGCTATAACAACGATACTGTGCAAGTGCGGACTGCGTGACGCAGACTCCGATGCGGCAACGGCACTGCGTACAACGATAGTGCTTGTGCTGTCGATAGTGGTCGTGTGGATAACGGGGGAATGGCACGATCTTCCTAATGTAACGGGAATGATACTGTTGTTTCTTATACTTTCGGGTTGTGCGACTGGCGGTTCATGGCTGTGCTATTTCAAGGCGTTGAAAATGGGTGATGTAAACAAGGTCGCACCTATCGACAAATCCTCGACTGTCCTTGCTATGCTGATGTCGTTTATTTTCCTCGGCGAACAGCTGACGATGTATAAGATAATAGCGATGGTGCTTATCGGTATCGGTACGCTGATGATGAGCATACATACAGGAAAGAGCGGAACGAAAGCGGGCAGGTGGATGATATTCGCCTGGATGTCCGCAATATTCGCCGCCCTCACTTCAATCCTTGCAAAGATAGGTGTTGAGAACGTAAACTCAAACCTCGGTACTACCATAAGAACGGCAGTCGTGCTTGTTATGGCATGGATAGTCGTAGCGGCAAAGGGCAAGAAGAACGTATTTTCAGGGCTCGGCGGCAAGGCGTTCGTCTTTATCGCACTAAGCGCCGTATCTACTGCGGCATCGTGGCTGTGCTATTATTACGCGCTGAAAATCGGTGACGCATCGGTAGTTGTACCGATAGATAAGCTGAGTATACTTGCAGTCGTGCTGTTCTCAAGAGTATTCCTTAAAGAAAAGCTCACGGCAATGTCGTCGGCGGGACTTGTGCTTATTGTCGCAGGTACGGTGTTTACGATACTTTGATAGTATAGCAGAATATGAAGAAAAGGGGTTGTGACACAACCCGAAAAAGAAAAAGTGAGTCGAAGCGCAAAAAGGTGCAATGGCTCACTTTTTTTGGTATGTGGAGAAAGTCTGACTTTAGTGCGCTTCTATTATAACGTTTTGTAATTAACAGTGATAGCAGGCTACCGATAGTTCGCTTTGTAGGACAGCACTTCTCGGGTTCGCTATTTCAATTGATAACGTTGCTGCTATGTGCGAGGGAGACAACCCAAGGGAAGAGAGGAAGGCGCTCCAAAGGCGCTTTCCCCTCTCCCCTTAGGTTTTCTCCCAAATCAGTCATTCCTCTGGAGCGACGAGAGGAGCGGGAGCATTGCTTTTGCAATGCTCAGTCACGCATCCCACTTTCCTGACTCCTTTTCTCTTCTGCCATAATGGGGTGTTGGCTATAAAATACACAAACGATTGCGTTTCAAATCCCGTTATAAGCGGGACGCTGACGCTCTGTTTGACCCAGAGGACTGTACAGATATCTCTGGATAGTGCGTTTTTTGGAAATTTCGGTGATAATGCTGTTGCATTGATACACTCACGAAATTATTAACACCTTGTCGGTATCGAAACTGTTTTCAGCGTTGTTGGCGATATATTCATTGTTATGACACTTTTACAATATACTGCATTGTATTTTAATGAAATTTTGATAGACAAAAAAGCTGTGATGAAATTTTTGCATTTCGTCACAGCCCTTTTTATATTGCTTTTTATAGGGAATAGCCGTGCTTCGGCTTTCAGCAATTTTCTGTTTGCCGAAAGCGTTAAGAGGGTGTGCGTAAGCACCCGCCGGTAACGCAGGTTACGCAAATCGCTAACTCTTAGAACGGCGAATTGACTGTGTCATTATGACACTGCTTTGGTAACATCTACCCACTTCTCATATCCCGAACACTTTTCAAGCTCAGGGATAGTAAGCTCGATAGCACTGTTTGAGCTTCCGCAGGCAGGGAATACCGTTTCGTACTTGTTCAGCGACTCGTCAAGGTAAACGGCTACTCCGTCATTTACGGCAAAAGGGCATACGCCGCCGACAGCGTGACCGATAAGCTCTGTTGCCTGATCTGCGGTAAGCATTTTTGCCTTTGCACCGAATGTATGGCGGTACTTGGCATTGTCGATTTTTACGTTGCCTGCCGTTACAACGAGTATCGGGCTGTCACCGAGCATAAACGATAAGGTCTTTGCTATTCTGCAAGGCTCGGTGTGAAGTGCGTGAGCGGCAAGTTCGACTGTTGCGCTCGACTCGGACAGCTCTGTTATTCTGTCCTCTATGCCGTAAGCCTTGAAATATTCCTTTACTTTTTCAAGTGACATTTTAGCTCTCTTTCCTTTATCAGGCTATATAAGGACGCAGTGCGTCCAGCAGCATATTAAAATTTGCGTATTGATGTGGGAATGCGCCGAAAGCCATTTTCGACGCTACCTGTACTGTCGTCTTAAAATCCTTGCCGTCCGTCATAAGCGTAAATTCAAGCTTGTACTGACCGATAAGGAGCTTCTTTATCTTAAGCCTCTTTATAGCGGTGAGCGGACACGAACCGCAGTTGCCGTCGCCTATAAAATCATAGCGTATCATCAGCAGTCTGCCCTTGTCGGTAACGGCTAAATAGCCGTATTCCATAGCACTTCCCATAAAGGATTTATCGTTGTATACGCAGTATACGGGAAACATTGCGGTTTCATCGGGATACAGCACCTTTACAAGTTGTGCGTGCATATCCGCTTCATCATATTTCAGCTTCATATTACTTGTTGCGTAGGTCGATTACACGCTTTGCCTTACCCTCAAAACGTTCAATTGTCTTGGGCTCAACAAGTGTGACCTTTGTATCAATGCCGAGAACCGTCTTAAGATTGTGGCGGATATTTTTCTGTAAGTTGGACAGCGATTCAAGGCTTTCAAGCACGCTTCCGTCAACAAGCTCGCACTTGACCTCCAGTCTGTCACTGCTTCCCTCACGGGTAACAACAAGCTGATAGTGGGGTGCTATCTGCGGTATAGTCATTATAACGCTTTCGATCTGTGAGGGGAATACGTTTACGCCTCTGATCTTCAGCATATCATCGCTTCTGCCGGAGGGCTTGCTCATACGGGCGTGAGTTCTTCCGCATTCGCACTTTTCGTAAGTGATAGAAGTAATATCCTTTGTGCGATAACGCAGAACAGGGATTGCCTCCTTTGAAAGTGTTGTTATAACAAGTTCACCCTTTGAGCCTTCGGGGAGAACCTCGCCTGTTTCGGAGTTGATGATCTCGGGGAGGAAGTGATCCTCGTTGAAGTGCATACCGCAACGCAGTGAACATTCGCCCGAAACACCCGGTCCCATAAGCTCGCTCATACCGTAGTTGTCGGTTGCAAGCAGGTGAAGATAATCTTCTATCTGCGCTCTCATTTCGGGAGTGCATCCCTCTGAGCCGAAAAGACCGAGCCTCAGCTTGAGCTCATCTCTGCCGATACCCATTTCTTCTGCGACCTCGCCTATTCTCATAGCGTATGAGGGGGTAGCGACAAGTGCCGTTGTGCCGAAGTCCTTCATCAGCATAACCTGCTTTTCGGTGTTGCCCGATGAGCAGGGAACTACTGTAGCACCTATCTTTTCAAGACCGTAATGCAGACCGAGCGCACCCGTGAAAAGTCCGTAGCCGAATGCGATCTGCACTATGTCTTCATCTGTAGCGCCTGCGGCTGTTACAAGTCTTGCTACGCAGTCAGACCACATATCAAGGTCGTTCTTTGTGTAGCCTACAACGGTGGGCTTGCCGGTTGTACCAGACGAAGCGTGCAGACGTGTTACGTTTTTGAGCGGAGTTGCGAACATACCGAAAGGATAGTTGTCACGGAAATCCGACTTAGTGGTATACGGTATGTACTGTATGTCCGACAGCGCCTTTATCTTGGTGCAATCAAAGCCTGCCTCGTCAAATTTTCTCTTGTACAGCGGTACATTGTCATAACAGTATTTTGTTATGTGCTTCAGTTTTTCAAGCTGGAGCTTTTCAAGCTCGGCTCTCGGCATAGTTTCAATATCTTTCTGGAAAAAACTCATATTATAACCCTCTTCTTTATTCTTCGCTCTCGGTGTATGCACAGCTGAAACCTGTGAACTGTGCCGTACCTCCTACAGCGTATAATCCTGTCATTGTTCCCGTGAAACCGCCCGAAACCTCGCTTGTCAGATATTTCACCTGACCGCTTCCGAGATATGTTTCGGTGTCGCCGCATTTCACAAAGAAATTATAATTATAATGGTCGGCTCTGACGATAAGCGTTGCGTTGTCGGCATTTATCGCAACTCTGTTCTGCTCGTGCTTTATTCCGCCGATGTTGAGCTTCAGTATTGCAAAAGTGCCGTCCGCCGTCTTTTTAAGCGCAATGTCGTAATGCTCGTTCTCGCACATATACATTGTGACACCGCCCTCGCCGTCATCGCAAAGCTTTACGTCAACACAAAGCTCCATATCAAAGTCACGCTGACGCATTGCGATAAAAGTAGGTGAATCCATATCGTCAAGCGTCAGATCAGTGCCGCAAAGCTCGTATTTGTCCGCCGACAGCTTATAGTTTTCGGGGTGATACTTACGCAGATAGCACCAGTCAACGGCAGGGTCTGTATTGCCGAATGTGAACACGGGCAGCTTATCCTGAGTAAAATCGCCCTTCATTTCATATTGTGCGTCCGTTGTGCCGTCAAGACCGGCGAACAGCCTGCCGCTTTCGTCAAAGTGTGCAGGGGAGAGGAAAACCTCTCTGCCAAGGCTGTGGAACGGCATCCATACGCCCATCTGTCTGAAGCCAAGACTTAATATATGCCAGTCGCCGTTCTTGTCCTGTATCAGATCTCCGTGACCGATACCCTGTATTATGTACGGCGCTTTGTTGCGGTTAGTGAGTATGGGGTTGTTGTCGCCTGTGACATACTCGCCCCAGATATCGTTCGATACGGCGTATGTTATCATATGACCGTACTCTGTGCCGCCCTCTGCCGCCATAAGATAATATCTTCCGTTTATCTTATAAACGTGGGGGCTTTCAAGATAACGTCCGCCCGAGCCTTTCCAGATAGACTTGCTGTGGGAGAGCTTTTTGCCCGTAGCAATGTCGATCTCACACTGTACAACGCCGCCCTCGCCGTAGTCGTCCTGTCCGTTGCTTATGAAGAATGTTCTGCCGTCCTCAAAGTACAGCGACGGGTCGATACCGCCCTGCTCGACTTCGATAGGGTCTGACCATTCGCCGTAGATGTCATCGGTATAAACATAGAAGTTTCTGTGGGTGGTGTCGTTTGTAGTCACCATATAGAACCTGCCGTTGTTATAGCGGATAGTGGGAGCGAATACGCCGCCTGACGCAGGTATCTTGTCAAGCATTACCTGTTCGGGACGTGTCAGCACATAGCCTATCTGCTTCCAGTTCACAAGGTTGTCGCTCTCGAATAGTGCAACACCGGGGAAATACTGAAATGTGCTTGTTACAAGATAATATTTTCCGTTTGCAAAACAGACGGAGGGGTCTGGGTAGAAGCCTTTCAGCACGGGGTTTTTGTATATCATGCTCAAATTCCTTTTTAAAAAGCTAAAATAAATTTATGCGTACTTTAATAGTATACCGCTTAAAAGTGCGAATGTCAAGTAAAAAGCTAATAAAGCGGTCATGTATTAGCTTTCTAAGAACGTGGTATATGTAACTCGCCTGTGCATTCGAACAAAAGTGTATAAATACACAAAAAAGCATTTATTATTTGTTGATTATGTGCAAATTTATTAGAATACCGTTGAAAAATTAAAACAATTTTGCTATGATATAAATAAAGGTACATTTTAATTAAATAAATGGTAACTATTGATTACATTAATCAGAATTCTGCTGATTTTCAAATTAGCTAATTCAAAAGGAGTGATTCTATGAAAAAAACAACTTTGATATGCACTTTAATTTTTGTTTCTCTGCTCAGCGGCTGTGCAGGCAATACTGTTTCTAAGCCTGTTTCATCGCAGGATACCTCTGTTACGTCATCTGCATCGGAATCAACAACCGAAAGCATCACAACTCCCGAAACCTCCGTGCCTGAAGAAGACACTTCCGCTTATGAAGACGAAAAATTTACTGCAATAGGCGTGGTGGACAGTTCTGCAGAGGAAAACAAACGTGATATAGCGTCATTTACCTACGACTACGGCAGTGAATATAAGACGCCCGGCAAAACCACAATTGACAAAATGTTCAGTGAGGCGCTCGGTGATAAAATCATTGACGATGAGCAGGTGCAAAAAGAGGTTGCCGATATTCTTGAAAAGTGTGGTAAGCTTGAAACCGAGCTTTACAATGCAGGTAACAAGATAAAGGATATGCCGGATATAACCGCTGTCACAAAAGACGATTACGATAAGTGGTTTGAAAGTTCGGCACAGCCGACTGCGTTTACGTCTATGAAGGAATTTTATGAATCCGAAAAGTCGGTATATTCCGATATTACGACATTTGAACAGTTTGAAAAGGACTTTGACACATTCACATATCAGGACGGTAAATTCTGCGTGAAAGGAATTTCAATCGGCAGGTGCAATGGCACGGGATTGCACGGTCAGATTTTCGGAAGTTTATCACAGCGTGAATGCCTTTATGATTATGCCAAAGCCTATAAAGACGGTGATAACGTAAAATTGGCTTATATGGTGCTTAATTCTCAGACACCCGGTACAAGCTGTTATATGGTTTTCTCCGCCGACCTTACTAAAACCGACAGCGGTTACAGAATCGCCCGTAACGTTGACTGGAGCAAGGCATTCGGTAAAGGCGGCAAATAACTGCGTATAACTATTATAAGCTATAAACAAACAGAAAGCCCGGTACGGAAAAATCCGTACCGGGCTGATCTTATTCTGTTGTGTTTGGAATTAATACATTCCGCCCATGCCGCCCATGCCGCCTGCGGGCATTGCGGGAGCAGGATTTTCTTCCTTCTTGTCGGCAACAAGGCTCTCTGTTGTAAGAACCATAGATGCAACTGAAGCGGCGTTCTGTAAAGCAGAACGTGTTACCTTTGCAGGGTCAACGATACCTGCGGCGATCATATCACCGTATACTTCCTTCTGAGCATCGAAGCCGTAGCCTACCTTGCCTTCACGACGGATAGTGTCGATAATAACAGAGCCTTCAAGACCTGCGTTTACTGCGATCTGACGAACAGGCTCTTCAAGTGCACGGAGAACTATCTTAGCACCTGTCTTTTCGTCACCCTCAAGGGTAGCGATAAGAGCTTCAACAGCGGGCATAGCATTGATAAGTGCTGTACCGCCGCCTGCTACGATACCTTCCTCCGCGCCTGCCTTAGCGGCTGCAAGAGCGTCTTCTATACGGAGCTTCTTTTCCTTCATTTCGATTTCTGTAGCAGCGCCGACCTTGATAACCGCAACACCGCCGGCAAGCTTTGCAAGTCTTTCCTGGAGCTTTTCCTTGTCAAATTCGCTTGTTGTGTTTTCAATAGCGGCTCTGATCTGTGCAATTCTAGCCTGGATCTGCTCTGTTGAACCTGCGCCGTTTACAATCGTTGTGTTTTCCTTTGAAACTGTTACGCTCTTAGCACGGCCGAGCTGGTCGATAGTTGTATCCTTAAGCTCAAGACCAAGCTCTGATGTGATAACTGTACCGCCTGTAAGAATTGCGATATCCTGTAACATTTCCTTACGTCTGTCGCCAAATCCGGGAGCCTTTACGCCAACGCATACGAATGTACCACGCAGCTTGTTGAGGATAAGTGTTGTAAGAGCCTCGCCCTCGATGTCCTCAGCAATGATAAGGAGCTTCTTGCCTGCCTTTACGACCTGTTCAAGTAAGGGCAGAACGTCCTGAATGTTGCTTATCTTCTTGTCTGTGATAAGGATATAAGCGTCATCAAGGTTTGCTGTCATCTTATCTGTATCTGTTGCAAAGTAAGGTGAAATGTAGCCTCTGTCAAACTGCATACCTTCAACTACTTCGCTGTAGGTTTCTGCTGTCTTACCTTCTTCAAGAGTAACAACGCCGTCTGTTGTAACCTTTTCCATAGCCTCTGCGATCAGCTTACCTACATTCTCATCGCCCGATGAAACTGTAGCTACACGGGCAATGCCCTCGCTGTTCTCAATAGCCTTTGAGTTCTTCTTTATCTCAGCTACTGCTGTGTCAACTGCCTTTGCGATACCGCGCTTAACGTCCATGGGGTTAGCGCCTGCGGCAATGTTCTTCATACCCTCTCTGATAAGAGCCTGAGCGAGCAGTGTAGCTGTTGTTGTACCGTCACCTGCGGCATCGTTTGTCTTTGTCGAAACTTCCTTTACGAGCTGTGCGCCCATGTTCTCAAAAGGATCTTCAAGCTCGATCTCCTTAGCGATAGTAACACCGTCGTTTGTGATCAGCGGAGCGCCGAACTTCTTGTCAAGCACTACATTTCTGCCCTTAGGACCGAGTGTAATTTTTACTGTGTTTGCGAGCTGGTCGATACCTGCCTGTAAAGCCTTGCGGGCTTCTTCACCGTATATGATCTGTTTAGCCATTGTGAATGTTCCTCACTTTCAATTATTCTACAACTGCGAGGATATCTTCCTCACGCAGTATTGTGTATTCTTCGCCGTCAACCTTGACCTCTGTTCCCGAGTACTTGCTCATAAGAACCTTGTCGCCGACCTTAAGCTGAACGGGAACAAGCTTGCCGTCAACTGTCTTGCCCGGACCTACTGCTACAACTTCTGCAACCTGTGGCTTTTCCTGTGCGGCGCTTGTAAGAATTATGCCACCCTTTGTTGTTTCTTCTGCTTCGAGCATCTTGATAACTACTCTGTCCGATAACGGTTTGATCGTCATTTTGAATGACCTCCTTGTTATATTTGCTGTCACTTTTTATCTGTGACGGTGCTTTTGATTTTTTAACCTGTTAGCACTCTTTGTGTTTGAGTGCTAACCACTGAATATTATTGTAATCACTTTACGCATAAAAATCAAGGGGTAAAATGTGAAAAGTGATAATTTTGTTACATTGACATAAAAGTCGCTCGGAGTATTGATAATTATTTGGGCAAATTTACACATATAATTGACGGATTTTTTGAAAAAGGTGTTGAAAAAAGGTGCGGAGGGCTGTATAATATATAGAGATATCGGGCGATGCGTCATTTATCGCCTTAATATTTAATATTGTGTACTTTACGGAGGCACGGAAATGTCAAAGAAGATTTTTATAGCCTGCGACAACGAGCATATATCGGATTTTATATCGAACTATGCCGCAAAAGAGGGCTTTACTGTCAGAGCAATATGCGATATAAGTGAAGATACACAGCACGTTGTTCGTGAATGCTGTATGCTTCACCCCGATATAATCATACTCGGCGGCTGTTATCTTGATGCAGAGCAGAAGTGCCGCCTTTCATCGCTTATGTCAGATATATATACACTGAAAAATGACGGTAGCAAGCATTCTCTGTCACTGCCGCTTGACATAGCACAGCTTTCAAAGGTATTTGAAAAGTACGATAAAAAGAAGGCGGGGGAGTATGATACACTTGTGATTGACAATGAGAATAATTGCGTCAGGGTTGGGAGCAATGAGTATCAGATAGGACTAAACGAGCTTGAGATACTGCGTTGCCTGATAGCTAATCCGAACCGCGTTTTCAGCAAGGAGCAGCTTGCTTATGAGGTGTTCGGTCCCGATGCAAAGGGCAGTGACGCACTGGTCGAAGAATCTGTCAGCCTGCTTAAGTCAAAGCTTGACGGCTTATCGTCCAAGTGGAGCATAAGGCTTATATGGGGTGTAGGATACAAGTTTGAGGTGAATGTTCAGTAGTCAAAGCACAAAGGTGGGAAGCAGTATATGATGTTTATGTCTATGATGATGGTCAGCGGATTTTTGCTGGTAGTCGGCACTTTCCTTCTGATCATTGTTCCGCTTGTAATCGGATTACCGCTACTCATAACCGGAGTATTGCGCAGGAAAAAATGTCTTGCCGCAGGCATAAAGCCGCGTAAGGCATCTATAATCGCGGGCGGTATATTCTGTGGAATACCGGTAGCGGTGGTAACGTTTATAGTTGCGATGTTTGCGGTCGGCGTGGTAAGACTTGCAATAAACGATATGCAGTATAACAATGTTGTTGAGTACTGGAAAGCCGGCGACAACGTTATGCAATCGGTAATATGGGATTACTGCGATATCCGTGAGGAATATCTTAAAGCCGCCGAAAGCGGCAACAGAGAGGCACTTGTTGCGCTGTACAGCGATAATGCAAAGGCACAGCCCGATTTTGATAAGCAGATAGATGAATTTATGTCGGCTTATCGCAAAGGCTTTCTTAAAATACTGAAAAACGGCGGATCGGAACGTTCAAATATACAGAGCTATGAATATCCGATCAATGATAACACAGTTTATCAATATGACGATATCCTTTGCCTTGGCAGTGGCGGAAAGATATACGGCATGCTGTTTCTTTCGTGCAGGAGCGATGCTAATGATGCAGGAAATATCGGTATGCACAGTGTGCGTATCTACAGTGCCGATATTGCCGCCGATGAGCTTAAAACAGGGATAAGAAAACCTCTGACTGCCGCATCTTTTGAAGTGAATGACAATGTTTCCGATGATATGACGATTATCGGAAATGAGATATCCTACACGGACAGCGACAGTCTTGTTATAGATCTTGATACAGCCTTGAATGCGATAAAGGAAAACGACACGATAGACGGCTTTACAAAGGCGGTCGGAAAACCGTTTACTGTGTGGAAAAATCCTGATACCTCCGTGTGGAGGATAAACAGTGTTGCTGATTGCCCGGATAACGATATGTCCGGATATCTGATAGTGATTTATAGCGATGACGGATCGATTAAAGCCTCTGACAGCTATATAGCCTATGAGAATGATAACAGGGTCTATCTTTCGTCATTTGACTGCTATTCTCCCGACAGCTGCGAGCTGTATCAGTAGGATATATAAACAAATACGGCACGACTTTCATTATGAAAGTCGTGCCGATTTTATTATTGCCGATACTTCAATAAAAACGGCGCAGCCTGCTGACTGCGCCATCGGTTTTATTCACTGAATTCGTTCTTAACACTGTCAAGTGCCGCTATGATAACCTTATCCATATCATAGTACTTGTACTGTCCGAGTCTGCCGCCGAAGATAACGTCCTTGCGTGTATCTGCGAGAGCCTTGTACTTCTCATACAGTGCATTGTTCTTATCATTGTTTACAGGGTAGTACGGCTCAACACCGGGCTTCCACTCTGCGGAATATTCGCGGCTGATAACCGTCTTTTCCTGCTTGCCGAACTCAAAGTGCTTATGCTCGATTATTCTTGTATAAGGAACTTCTCTGTCGGTGTAATTTACAACCGCGTTGCCCTGATGGTTTTCCTCGTCAAGCACCTCTGTTTCAAAGCGTACAGAACGGTACTCGAGCGGACCGTATTCAAATCCGAAGAACTCATCGATCTGACCTGTGTATACAGTCTTGTCGGCAATGTCGGGATTTTCCTTGATAAACTCAAAATAATCGGTGCCTGTCTTTACATCAGAGCCTGCGAGCATTTTTTCGATTATTTGTGTATATCCGCCCATCGGGATACCCTGATAGCGGTCGTTGAAGTAGTTGTTGTCATAGATAAATCTGAGCGGAAGACGCTTGATTATGAATGACGGAAGCTCTGTGCAGGGTCTGCCCCACTGCTTTTCGGTATAGCCCTTGATGAGCTTTTCGTAAACATCTGTTCCGACAAGCTTAAGTGCCTGTTCCTCGAGGTTTTTCGGCTCTGTTATGCCGAGGTCTTCGATCTGCTTTGCTATAATTGCCTTAGCCTCAGCGGGAGTCTTGATACCCCACATCTTGCTGAATGTGTTCATATTGAACGGCAGGTTATAAAGCTCGTCCTTGTATGACGCAACGGGAGAGTTGATATAGTTGTTGAACTCCGCAAACTGATTTACATACTCCCAGATAGCCTTATCCGAGGTATGGAAAATATGTGCGCCGTACTTGTGTACATTGATATCCTCCACCTTTTCGGTATAGATATTGCCTCCAATGTGGTTGCGCTTGTCGATAACAAGGCACTTCTTGCCTCTCTTGTTTGCTTCGTATGCAAAGACCGCACCAAACAGTCCCGCACCGACAATAAGATAATCGTAATGTGACATTTTAGTTCCTTTCTGCTTTATTATTGCGTGATTTACTTTCGTAATCAAATACAGTATTGCTTTCACCGGTTTTTTTGCTGAATATTGCATTTTTCAGCCAGTTCAGCGAGTTGCTTCGTATTTCATCAAGCTTTTTGTCCGGCTCAGTATAGTCAAGGCTATCCAGCAGGTCTGCATTTTCGCTCAATGCGCCGGGTGTATTGAATAAACGGTATATCAGATCCAGCGGTGTAAGCAGAGATACAAATCTTGCGGCACCTCTTTTTTCGTTTGTCAGTGTGATAAACGGCTTTTTGAAGATAAGAGAGAAAATCGTGCCGTGGAACGAATCAGTCACAACACTGTCGGCGTGTGAGTAATACCACATCCAGTCGTAAAGCGTAACTTCTTTCTTTATCTCAATATTTGAAGACTCAGGTAAATGCATCTTTTCGACATTTATCTTGAACTCTGTGGGAAGCTCATCTAAAAGAACAATTATCTTAGTATTCTTTTTTTCCGATATGAGTTTTAAATTTGCCGCAATATCCTCGTTAGGATCAAGAATATATGCAAGGATATACTTTTCGTCCTCTTTTTGTTCAGCCATATCGATGAGCTTTTGATACTCCTCGATGGGACAAAGGAAAGTAGGATCGCAGACTTTTTCGACATCGGATACACCAAAGTCGTTTGTTGCGATATCATACGACATATCATCTCTTACCGAAACATGATCGAAATTTCTGAGATTATTTGAACTGATAAGCTTTTCTTCCTCTGTTCCTTCATAAGGAATGCCAAAAGAAGTGCCGTATGCGATCTTTTTCTTCCTGTCCTCGACAAAATCAAGGTAGTACATCTGTCTGTACGGTCTGCTGAGGTAAATGTTCCAGAGCTGATCCGAGCCTACTATAAACGTGTCGCAGTGCGCGTTGAGCTTATTAAGGTCATTCAGCGGATAAACAAGGCTCACATCATAGAAATTCTTAGCAACAAGTCTTGGATGCGTCTTGTTGTAGTTATCAGAAGGAGGCGTAAGCGGATTGTTTATCATAAGGACCGATAAGTGGAGCGTATTTGTAAGCGTCTGGTGAAGGGCGTAGTAAGTCGCCATACTTCCGTAGTTTCTTCCGTACCACAGTCCGATAACGCCGATATCGAATTTTCTGTTCAGCGCATAGTCTACCGATTTGCGGAATGACTGCCCGTCAAGCATCGTGTAGAACCAGCGTCTGCCCGAGGGTATATTCATCTTTCTTCCGAAGCGGTTGTGATGTCTGAGGAAATCATACGGTATGGGCTCGCAAAGCTTCATCCTGTCTTTTATCTGACCAAAGACCTTCTCGCCCTTATTATTATTGATAAGAATAGCGCTTGTTCCCTTGTGGTCGTTGTAATTGACGTTGAACTGTGATACACCCCAGCAGTCACCGATAGATATATCACCCTGTCTTGGAGCGGAAGCAAACATACAGTCGCCGCATATGTCCTTGAGCGCAACGCCGCTGTGCATAGCTTTTTCGTATTCGTCAAACTTGAAGTTGCTTGGTACTTCTGTGCCGTCCTTCAGAAAAGCGATCTGATTGAATGAACTGTATCCGAATTTCTTTGTTCTGAATTTAAAGTCGGCAAGATTTTCAGTACCATACTTTTCTTCAATATAACGGCTGAATGATTTTTGTGACGGTGCACCGTGACATACAAGATCCACCGTGATGAGGTTGTCATAATGCTTTTTGCCGAGCATACCGTATAAACCGGCTACCTGGCACGGACAACCGGTAAATAATACAAGCTTGTTTTCGTCAAGGAGCTCTTTTACTTTTCTGAAAGTATCGCCGAGATAGCTCTGAACATATTTTGAGCCTCTTAGCTTTCCGAGGTCGTCCTTATTATCAACGATAATATGCTGTACTGTGAAATCCTCACCGAGAGTTGCGCCGGCAACATATCCTCCGTTGTCGATTATATGCTCTGCGATAAGTGTAAACATACCGCCCGAGGAGCTGTTCATTCTTATCTCATCGTCAGCCATGGTTGCATAGCACTTAGGGTTAGAAGTATTTGTATATTTTGTGCTCATAACGGGGCAGGCACTGACGCACTTTTTGCATTTTATGCATTTTCCGTTATCTATTACAGGAGTAACAAAACCCTGCTCATCCCGACTGAGCGAAATTGCGTTTACGGGACAGGCATTGTAACAAGCCGTGCAACCTATACAGTAGCTGTGCTTAAGATCATTTATTGTGACGGGTTTATCTGTGAGTATTATAGGGTCAGGAACAACAGGTGCCAGAGCAGAATTGGCAGGTTTAGATGCAGATGCCTTTTTAGGCGCAGCATTTTGCTGCTTGGGAGCGGGTGGCATAGTGTTGGTGAAAAATGCTCTTTTGGCTGCGATAAGTGTGCGGATTATCCTGTTGTTTCTGTTCATATTCCAAGGTACTCCTTCCAGAATTTTTCCGTTGTCATCTGAGCAAACTTATCGGAATACTGTTTTTCTATTAAAGCGTGATTTTTCTTGTAGTTCTTGCTTACCTTATTGAAACGCTTGATAAGCGCAAAGCAGCGTTTTCTTGACATTTTACGTACATACGCTGTGCCGTGCTTGCGGTCTACGGCAATAAGTGTCTTTCTGCGGTAGTTTTTGCCCGGAACAAAGAACCAGTCATATGAAATAACCTCAGGGTAGTTCCTTAACATGAAACCGGGTAAAAGGTGACCGTTGATGGTCATCATATAAAACAGTTTCTGTAACTTATTTATGTGTCTGTAAGCATACGGATCATCTCTTCCGGCGTTGGGGTAGTCTGTAAGCTGTGAAATAGGAACCATTTTTTCGTTCTTGGCATTGTGCTCCTTGAGCGACTGCTCGCCGTCAAGGTTCATAAACCAATCGGGACCCTTCATAAAGTCATCGATAGAGTCGATAAGTAACTCCGCATTGTTATATGCAAATCTGGTTATTTCCTTCCAGAACTGAGTCTTGATTCTTGCATAGAAATCTATATCCTTGCATATGCCGCCGGCAGCCTGTATTACGAAGCTGTTTCTGTGTACCTGATAAAGCTCCATTGCGGCATTGAACTTGCCGGCAAAACCAACGTGCCAGATGCATATACCGTTTAATGTAAGGAAGCCGGGATTGTTTCTCAAAGAAAACTCTACGTCATCGCCTCTTACAAAGACAGGCAGAGGTAAACCGTTTTCCTCTATATGAGAAACGGGAATACAGCAATACCACCAGCCGGCATATGAGCTGTCCTGCTTTTTATCAAAATAATTTTCATTCTGTACGATATCAACTATGCTTCTCATATCGAATGCAGGCTTAAGCGGACCGTATGAGCCGTCTTCTTTATGAACATAGCCGACATCCTCATACTGTCTTTCTCTTATATCATAGTCAAACATCGCGCCGCTGACAAAGCAGTCCTTATATTCGTCCTTGACAATTCTGAGCAGATAGAATGTTCTGAAAAGGCTCTCGGGCATGATCATAACGTCGTCGTCCATCAGCAGAACATGAGTCTGCTTTTCGGGAAGAGCCATAGCTTCTATCATACCTCTTGTAAAGCCGCCCGCACCGCCGACATTGGGGTTGGGGTATACCTTCAGATCCTCGCAGTTGTAAGCCTCGGGGTCAAGCGCACGTTCGTTGTCTATTACATGAACGAACAGATTGCCCTTAAGGTCACTGCCTTCACACAATACCTTCGATTTTAGCATAGCTATATTATGCTTGATATAGTCCTGCTTCTTGAAAGTAGTGGTAGCCAGAGAGATCTTTACATTTCTGATATCCTTTTCTTCAACGTCAGAAGAATAATATCCGCCGTATATCTCAACATCGCTGAGAGCTACTACCTTGAAGCCGATCAGCTTTTTATTGCTTTCGGGAATTTCGATTTTGATAAGCTCTCTGTTTTCTATTTCATAGGTTTTATTTACAATAAGATTATAATTGATATTTTCGGAATTACGATATATCTCATAGAGCTCTATGGCAAAGTGACCTTTTATATCCAGTACAAGCGAAAAATCGCGGGCATTGGTGTATTCTTTCCATCTTCCGAGCTGAAAACAGTTGTAATATGTCTTGAAGTCAGCTGTCTTATACTGAGGCAGTATATGGCATTTGTTCTTCGGATCATACACGAAAGGCGAGGTAAAGTCTTTACTCTTGGTCATCAGCTCTGCGTAAGGCAGAAAATTGGAATCCTGTTCCTTGTGAAGGACAATATTTTGCAGTTTAACTTCTTTCATATTTGTTATCTTCCTCATTTTTCTTGCGGAGAACAGCTTGAATTTTATGTCTGTCATGTCAATTCCAGAAAAGCATTCCCCAAATTATCATAAAAATTATATCATAGCTTAATCAGTTTGTCAACAATTACGCAACATCTGAGCTTGTTTAAGTAAATTTTACTTAACAAAACCCGTGTGATCGCCAATGCTTTTACCTTTGGCGGCTTTGCTTTGCAGACCGTTAAAATGAAAAAGCGATGCTTCGGGTCGTTTATGCGCGGATTTTATACCGATGCGCCGCTATTGCTTACGCTTCCATTTTCTTGCTATAAGCAGCGCATACCTCTTTTGCCGTTCCCTGCATTACCGGAGTGCCGTGGTCAAGCCACAGAGCTTTATCGCAGAGCTGTTCGATAGACTTCATATTATGCGACACATACAGCAGTGTAGTACCGTTCTTGAGCATATTGCGCATACGTTCCGAGCATTTCTTCCTGAACTTTATGTCGCCTACCGAGAGTATTTCATCGGCAATGAGTATATCCGGCTGTACGGACGTAGCTATAGAGAAGCCGAGTCTTGCTTTCATACCGGAAGAGAAATTCTTTACCGGTGAGTCAAGAAAGTCTTTAAGCTCTGAAAACTCAACGATATCATCAAACTTATCCTCGATAAAGCTCTTTTTGTATCCGAGCAGAGTTCCGTTAAGATAGATATTCTCTCTTGCTGTCAGATTTGGGTCGATACCTGCGCCGAGCTCTATCAGTGCAGCTACCGAGCCTTTTACGTCTACCGTTCCCTTGTACGGCTTAAGAATGCGGCTTATCACTTTAAGCAACGTTGATTTGCCCGCACCGTTTGTGCCGACAAATCCCCAGGCTTCACCTTTTTTGATCTGAAGATTTATGTCCTTCAATGCGATAAATTCCTGAAACATAAGTTCGTGACGGAGCACTCTGACTACATATTCTTTAATATTATCCACTTTCATATTTGCTTTGTTAAAGCGGACCGTAACATTGTTTACATCTATAATATAATCTTCCATACCGACACCTCCGTCATACATAGAGAATAAACTTGTCCTGCTTATCTCTGAAAATTACAGTACCAAGCACAAAGAACAGTGCGGCATATCCTACACCGAGGATTATTGTATTCATATCTGAGATATGACCGGAATAAGCGATATCCCTGAATTGCTTTATATAAATATACAGCGGATTGAAGTTTTCGACCAGCAACTGCATCCATCGCGGCAGAATATCAACGGGATAGAATATAGCCGATGCGTACATCCACATTGTGGTAAAGGCGTTGTATATATATCTTGTATCACGGAAGAAAACGTGCATCTGGGCAAGGAAAAATCCCAGCCCGCAGGAAAATATATAAGCTTCTGCGGTAACAAGCGGAAACAGCAGCATTGTCCAATAGAAAGGAGATCCCGTGAATATCAGAACTATAAGCAGTGCTCCCAGCGACAGAACATAATCTACCATACAGCTTGTTACTTTGGCGAGCGGGAACATATATTTGGAAACATACGTTTTTTTCAGCAGCGCGGCATTCGATGTGATACCGTCCATTGCCTTGTTAGTAGAGCTTACCACAAAGTCATAGAGTGTTCTGCCGACGAGAAGATAAACAGGGAAATTGGGTATATTCCTGTCAAACAGTTTAGAGAATACAACATACATAACTATCATTATGAGAAGCGGATTAAGAACGCTCCATACATAACCGAGTACACTGCGTCTGTATTTCAGCTTAAGATCTCGTGTAACGAGCTGTATAAGCAGATCCTTGTAGTGCCTTACTTCAAGAAATCCGCCGGTTTTATCCTTGCGAACAAGTGTCATTTTTACCTCCGTCAGTCAAAGCTCTTATTGTGTCTTACTTTGTTATAAAGCTTTGAATTAAGAATTTTATTGTATCCGTTAAGTCCTATGTGCAGTCTGTTGAGCGTCTTTAATATCTTACAGTGCTTTCTGCTCATTTCATATACCGTATGATATTCCTTGTCCATAAAGCTCATCATTTCATCCGCTCTTTTTCTGCCTGCCTTTCTGTCCTTATCGCAAAGCAGGGAAGTAACAAGAAAGCTCAGCAGGAGCAGATGTGTTTTCTTTGCACAATAAAGCGAAGCCGCACCGGTAAAGTCTTTGCCCTCTGCGGTCATACGTTTAAGCACTGTTTCGGTGTGCCCTATGCGCTTGAGTTGATTTTCAGCAGACACGCTCTGCGTAACATCGCCTATGCGGTATTCGTAAATGAACAGATCAAGCGGCAAAATGCTTTTTGCTTTACTGCACGGGAATGTAGCATACTCGTGATCTTCATAGAACACCTTTTCGCTCATCTTTATTCCCTCGCTTCTGTAGAAGTCGGTGCGGTAGGTTATACCGTGGAATGTCAGACTGCGGTCAAAGTTTTTCCACTGAGTCATTATCTCGTCCATAGTGTATTCTTTACCGAACTGCGGCGGGAAGCAACGCCAGCTTTTAACTTCGCCGTTTGAAATATTTATTGTATGGTGCGGTGTCAGAACGACATCTGCCGCAGTGTTTTCAAGCGCCTTTACAAATGCGGGTATGTTTTCGGTGAGAAACCGGTCGTCTGCGTCAAGCACCTTAAGATACTTGCCCCGTGCCTTTTCGCTTCCGACGTTTATACCTGAGCCGTGACCGCCGTTTTCTTTATTTATAAGGCTTATCGAGCCGGGGTATTTTGCGACATATTCTTCAGCGATCTTTTCACACCCGTCCGTTGAACCGTCATTGACGACTATTATATCAAGCTTGTCGATACATTCGCATAAAAGCGAATCAAGACATTTTGCCAAAAACGGTTTGCTGTTGTAGGACGGGATTATAATACTGAGTATCTTATCCATTATTTTTTACCTTTTTTAAGTTTAGTCAGTCTGTTTTCCTTGATACCTTTTACCGTATATGAAAAAGCCCTTAACATACTCATGCCTGAGAGCTGTTTCCTTTTTGCAAAAGCATAGTACGCGGCGTAAAGTACCGACAGCGGCAGACCCATTATATAGCGCGTTGTATTTCCGCGGTTGACAAAAAACTCCTCATCAAAGCCTTTGAACCATGTTGACTGTGTCTGTGCCACCGATGCCAGCCTGAACGGGTAGTGATATATCCTGAGCTTTGCTTTACGACACTGCGTCAGAAAGCGGAACTCCTCCTCCGCGCCGTTGCCTGAGCCTGCACCCATATTTTCGTCGAACAGTACGCCCGAGGCAAGTAACTTTTCGCGCCTGAATGTTATCTGCCACGAGCTTACACTCATAAGGTCGATATAACCGAGCCTCTTTATGCTGTTGCCCCATTTGAGCGGTCGGTCGACCATATCGAATATTATGATATCCGCATCCGGGAGCGCGTCATAAGCGCTCGATACGGCTTTTTCGTATCCGTCATTGAATATCTCATCGTCATCGCAGATTATACATATATCCGCCTGCGATTTCGATATTGCGAGGTTGCGGCTTTTGGTAAGTCCTCTGTCAGTCACCGAAAACGTGCGTAGAAGCGCGTTGCAGATATTCTCTTCTTTATAGTTTTCCTCATCGCACTGATTTATTATAACAGTGTCCGAGGTGATATGAGAACGCTTTATCATTTCTTTGCTGTCGGAAAGGAACATACACGACAGAAGTATCTCAGTCTTTGCCAATTTTTCAGCTCCTTGAATTACGGCAATATACGGTTTTGCCGTAAGCAACATTTATTCTATTATACAACGGTCGCTTTTAAAAGTCAATCGACATTATTCTATAGTATTTTGCCGCATAGACGACAGAATATATGCGTTTTACATAAAAAAGGGGTTGCAACGCAACCTGCAAAAAGAAAAAGTGAGCCGAAGCGCACTATCCTTTGCGATTCGACTCACTTTTTTTCGGGTTGTGTCACAACCCCTTTTTTGTATATTGGCAATAATTCTCATTACAGCACATTTCCGATAAAGCAGTATTATGAAACATACAGCCAACACCGCTGAAAACAGTTCCTATACCGACAAGGTGTTAATAATTTCGTGAGTATATCAGAGCAACTGCACTGTCACCGAAATTTCCAAAAAACGCACTATCCAAAGATATCTGTACAGTCCCCCGGGTCGAACAGAGCGTCAGCGTCCCGCTTATAACGGCTTTTTAAACACAATCGTTTGTGTGTCTTATAGCCAACACCCCATTATGGCAGAAGAGAAAAGGAGTTAGGAAAGTGGGAGATTGAGGGAGAAAACCTAAGGGGAGAGGGGAAAGCGCCTTTGGAGCGCCTTCCTCTCTTCCCTTGGGTTGTCTCCCTCAAACATAGCAGCAACGTTATTAACCGGAATAGCGAACCCGAGAAGTGCTGTCCGACAAACAGAACTATCGGTAGCCTGCTATCGCTGTAAAAACATAAATCATTTCAATCAAACCGAAAACAAAATCTATATTGCACAGAATAGCGAACCCGAGAAGTACTATCCTACAATCAGCTCTATCGGTAGCCTGCTATCATTGTTAATTACTAAAGCAATATAATAGGAGCAAACTATACAAAAAAGTGAGCCTTACGCACTATTTTTAGCGCTTTGACTCACCTTTCCTTTTTCGGGTTGCGTCGCAACCCCTTATTAGTTAATACACTTATTTCTCACTCTCACGATCGTCTTTGTTGTACGAATAGAGCATTCTGGTCCTCTTGTGAGTTTCCTTGTCGACATACATCTTAGAATCTGCGGCATTTATATAGTAGTCGATGTGCATTTTTGTACCTTTGGGCATTATACAGCCGCCGAAACTTCCGTGCACATTATAGGGCTTATTGCTTGAAAGATTGTATTTGTCAAGATATTCGTTGACTTTATCGATATACGCCGTCATTTCATATTCGCCTTTTCCCTTGCCGAATACTACATATTCATCGCCGCCGAAGCGTGCGCATATATCGTTCTCGTCTGCGGCGGACTTAAGTGCGTTTGCCATAGTGAGAATAGCGTTGTCGCCCTCGTTGTGTCCGAAGTTGTCGTTTATCAGCTTCAGATTGTCAAGATCCACCGAAATGACCATGCAGTCATCCTTAACTCCGCCCTCGGCATAATCGTTATACGTTCTGAAAAAGCCTCTGCGGTTGTACAGCGAGGTGAGCGGGTCTGTAACATACAGCATATCTATCTTCTTTGCATAAGCGTACAGTTCATTTTGTCTGCGTACCGACTCCAGCAACTGTGATATAGCCATAGTGAGATAGTTCAGCAAATAGTTCATGCTGCTCCACGGATAGAAATTGAACGCAAGGTATCCCAGTGTGTTATCCCTTATGTGAATAGGCGTGTACAAAATGACCTTGCTTTTGTCGGACATTTCGTAGAAGTCGGGGAGCATTTCAGAAGTGGGAAATTCGGTTTCGCTCTGCGGCTTTTTATCTGCGTATCTTGCTATGCACTTCATAGTATCGCAGTAGCCGTGTCTGTGTACGGGACAGTTGTCTTCGATATCGTCGATTGAATCGTTTACAAGCGAACTTTCCATAAAGTCCTTGCAGATACATATACAGGAATTGCTGCACCATATTCTCGAAAGCGTCGCCGAAATATTCCTGCTTGCATCGTCAAATGTAGAGCAGTTTGCAAGCTCCTGCGCAATAGCCGCCGTTCTTATTGAAAAACGCCTTGCGTCATATAGTTCTTCGAACAGATCGTGCCTTTGCTTCGGCAGGAGATCAAGGGCGTTCTGCATATTCGTACAGCGGCAGGATATACCGTAAATTATGTTGGGCGGAGTTATGCCGAGCTTTGCAGGCTTCTTGCCTCTGAGAAGAAGATTAGCCACGATATTGGCGGCCTCCTCGCCGGCTTTGTCGGCGAGAATCTTTGCGGTCGTGATATATCCGTTGGCCTCGTCTGTACCGTCCATTCCGGTGACGGCAATTTCGCCCGGCATATCAAAGCCCAGCTCAGACAGCTTTATCATAACAGCCGATGCCATTGTATCGTTTGCACAGACAATTGCTCCGCAGTCAAGATTTCCGTCCTCGTTCATCTTTTCCACCTGCTGAATTGCAGGGGCGCTCCACAGATTGCCGTAATATATTCTTGACGGCTCTATCGGTATGTTGTGGCTTTTGAGTGCATCAAGGAAGCCCTCAAGACGTTCGTCACTGGTAAAGTGGTTTTTGTATCCTCCCAGAAAATTCAGCTTTCTTATGCCGTGTCTTTCTATAAGATGATTTGTTATCAGCTCTATCTGGCGACGGTAGTCCGGCATTATGCAGTAGCAGTTGGGGTAATCATACTGTTTTCCGATAGTGAGTACAGGCACGTTTTTCTCTACCGCACGTTCGATAGTATGCCGTATCACTTCTTCGCTGCTGCTTAGATAGAACGGTGCGATAATGAGCATATCGATAATATCATAATTAGGAAGATTGAAGATGTTGGTCTGACCTATATTGTGCGGTGCGCCATCATAGAAACAGGTACAGCAGTTGAAGATATGAACGTTTATCAGATTGTCGCCCAACACATTGCAAAAACCCTGCAATAACATTTTACTGCCTTCAAGATCGCCTACACAAAAGGCGATGTTTTTTCTTCCGCTTTTATTTTCCAATGATAAGGTCTCCCTTCGTCAGATTTTTTCTTGAAACGCTAAATGTTGTGAAATCGTTTAACCTTAGATATAGAATATAATCAGTATAGCACATTCGTTTTGAAAAATCAAGCAAAATTGCGCCGATTTGCCTATGTTTTCGCAGATTTGCGTTGTAATAGCTATGTGCCGCAAGACTTACATTTTAAACTTCGGAACATAATCTGCCGATACAACAAAAATCGGATAAATTTATTGCATTTTCAGACGATATGTGATACAATAAACCGTATAAAACTTCATCGAGGAGTGTTGAAATTTGGAAAACAGCAACAAAAATAACAATAATTATAAAAGCAATAAGCCGTCAAAGGATAACAGACCGTCTTTCCCGAAAAGAGCGGTGATAACAGGCGGTATGCCCTACGGCAATAAACAGCTTCATTTCGGTCATGTCGGCGGTGTGTTCGTCTTTGCCGATACCTATGCAAGATTTCTGCGTGACCGTATCGGTAAGGATAACGTGATTTTCGTATCCGGTACGGATTGCTATGGCTCACCCATAGCCGAAAGCTACAGAAAGCTCAGGGAAAGCGGAGAGTTTGATGGTACTATTGAAGATTTTGTCAGAAAGAACCATGAGAGCCAGGAAAAAACGCTCAGAGATTACGACATAAGCCTTGATCTTTTCGGCGCATCGGCACTTGACAAGCCTGCCAAGATACACAATACCGTGTCCGACCGGTTCATCAGAAGACTGTATGAAAACGGTCAGCTTGAAAAGATCACCACCTCACAGTTCTATGACGAAAAGGCAGGCGTTTTCTTGAACGGCAGACAGGTAATAGGCAAGTGCCCCGTTCTCGGCTGTCAGTCCGAAAAGGGCTATGCGGACGAGTGCGATCTCGGACATCAGTATATGCCGTCAAGCCTTATCGACCCCAAGAGCACGCTCACAGGCGAAACCCCCGTAATGCGTGACGTTGTGAACTGGTACTTCCGCCTTACCGAGTACACAAAGCTCCTCGGCGAATACGTTGACAGAATAAAGAAGATGCCTAACGTCCGTTCGCTTGTTTCAAAAACTATCGGTGAGTTCCTTGAACCGCCCGTTGTCCATATCAAAAAGGAACTGCGTGAAGACTATGAAAAGATAAAGGATCTTCTTGCACATCATACACTGACCGATGACCCCAAGAAGCCGTCATTCACGATATGCTTCGACACCCTTGATGAGCGCGATACCGCTACCGAGATAATGGCGCACCACGGCCTGCGTTTCAGAACAGGCAAGACGCTTGTTCCGTTCAGACTTACAGGTAACATTGAGTGGGGCGTAAAAGCACCCGACCTTGAGGATGAAAAGGGACTTACCGTATGGGTATGGCCTGAGTCGCTGTGGGCGCCTATCTCATTCACCTGCGCTTATCTCAAGAGCAAGGGCATAGATATGGAGCACTACAAGGATTACTGGTGCTCAAAGGACGCACAGGTATATCAGTTCATCGGTTCGGATAACATCTACTTCTATGGCGTTGCCGAAATGGCAATGTTTATGGCACTGAAAAAGGGTGAGATAACCTCAGACCCCGAGGACGGCGAGATGCAGTTGCCTATCCTCGTTGCCAACAACCACATTCTGTTCCTTGACAAGAAGGCAAGCAGCAGCGGCTCTATAAAGCCTCCCATGGCGGCAGACCTGCTTAACTACTATACGGCAGAACAGCTCCGTATGCACTGGCTCGGACTTGGACTCGGCACAAGGAGCGTCAGCTTCCAGCCTAAGCCCTACAATCCCGATGCTAGACCTGAGGACAACGACCCCGTTGTAAAAGAGGGCTTCCTGCTTTCAAACGTATTCAACAGAGCGATCCGCTCCTGCTTCTATTACGCTCAGAAGTATTTTGACGGCAAGATGCCTGTAGGCACACCCGATTCCGATGTTATCGCCGAGTGCGAAAAGGCGATCCTCGAATATGAGCGTTATATGTATAAGTTTGAGTTCCATCAGGTGACTTATGTACTTGACTCGCTTGTAAGAAAGTCCAGCAAGGTATGGTCAAAGCTCAGCCGTGAGGCTGATGCGGCAGATGATAACGAGCTTCGTAAAAAGACTCTTATCAACGTGTTCCACTATATAAGAACAGCGGCACTTCTCCTGCACCCCCTCGCTCCCGAGGGTACAGAGATGCTCCGTGAGTACCTCGGCTTCGGTGAGGATTTCTGGAGCTGGGATCATGTCTTTGAAGGAATGGACTACTTCTGCAAGGGCGAGAGCGAGCACAAGCTTAAGTTCCTTGAGCCGAGAGTTGACTTCTTCAAAAAGCACCCCTCACAGCTTGCGGGAAACGAAGAAAAGTAAATTATTGCAACAGCACCGCCGCCGTGAAAAACACAGCGGCGGTAATTTGTAAAGGAATTTCTATGAATATAACCGACAGCAATATCGACAACGGTAAAGCCTTCGACTGGGGCAGAATATCGCAGGATTATGCTAAGTACCGTGATATATACCCTGAGGAGTTTTACCGCAGAATAACCGACAGAGGACTTTGTGTGTCGGGACAGAGTGTGCTTGATATAGGAACGGGAACGGGCGTAATTCCGCGTAATATGCTCCGCTTCGGCGCAAAGTGGACAGGCGTGGATATTTCACCGGAGCAGATAGAGCAGGCAAAACTGTTGTCACAGGGTACGGATATAGAATATTTTGCTTCGCCAGCCGAGAAATTGTCGTTCATGGACAATTCATTTGACGTAATAACCGCTTGCCAGTGCTTTTGGTATTTCGACCATGAAAATCTGATACCGAAGTTCATGAGTATGCTGAAAAGCAGCGGAAGCCTTGTCGTGCTCTATATGGCATGGCTGCCGTTTGAAGATAAGATTGCAGGTATGAGCGAGGAGCTTGTACTGAAATATAATCCCGACTGGAGCGGCAAGGGCGAAACGATGCACCCGATACATATACCTGAGTGTTACGACGCTTATTTTGATAAAGTTTACAGTGAAGAATATCCGCTCGACGTGCATTTCACACGAGAGAGCTGGAACGGCAGAATGAAAGCCTGTCGAGGCATAGGCGCTTCACTGTCCGAAGAAGAGATAAATTCGTGGGAAAAAGAGCACTTGAAGCTTCTGGAAACAAATGCGCCGCCCGAATTTGACGTACATCATTACGGTGCAATCGTACAGTTAAGACTTAAAGATAAAGGATAACATTATGGAAAAATTGGCAATAGCGATGAGCGGCGGAGTAGACAGCTCGGTAGCTCTGGTACTGTTAAAGGATAAATATGATGTCAGCGGCTACACGCTGAAGCTTCACGACAGCCGGGCGGCTGACGATACAGGACTTTGCGGTTCGGCAAGCGACATCAAGGACGCAAAGGCTATAGCGGCAAAGTTCGGCGTACCGCACTATCTGCTTGATATGAGGGATTTGTTTTCCGATACGGTACAGAAAAGTTTCGTACAGAGCTATCTGTCCGGCAGGACCCCGAACCCTTGCGTTGAATGTAACGAGATCATCAAGTTCGGTGCACTGCTTGACGCAGTAAAAAACCATGGTATAAACCACATTGCGACCGGTCATTATGTCCGCAGCTGCTATGACGAAAAAAGCGGCAGATGGCTGTTAAAGAAAGCGATAAACGCTGACGGCACAAGCAACGCCAAGGATCAGTCGTATGTGCTGTATCGTTTAAGCCAGGAGCAGCTTGCCGCAAGCGTTTTCCCTCTCGGCGAAATGACAAAGGACGAGATAAGACGCATAGCCGCCGACAGCGGGCTCATCAACAGCAACAAGCCCGACAGCCAGGATATCTGCTTCGTTCCCGACGGCGATTACGCCGGCTTTATCGGGCGCTATACAGGCAAGGCTTACCCCGACGGCGATTTCCTTGATGAAAACGGCAACGTTATAGGCAGGCACAAGGGCGTTATATTCTATACTATAGGGCAGAGAAGAGGCATAGGCACGGGCTTTGGTAAACCGATGTATGTTATCGGGAAAAATGCCCATAATAATACCGTGACCCTCGGCGAAAACGAGCTTCTTTTCACTGATACCCTGTATGCAGACGATCTTAACTGGATAGCGTTTGAATATCCCGAAAGCGGGTTTAAGTGCAAGGCAAAGACGCGCTACAGACAGACCGAACAGCCGTGCACGGTATATCCTCAGGATAACAATACGGTCAAAGTAGTGTTCGATGAAAGAATAAGAGCGGTAACGCCCGGTCAGCACGTTGTGTTCTATGACGGCGATACAGTGCTCGGCGGCGGTGTAATAATGTAGAATTGTGAAACTTTGACAAAAAACGAGTTCACTTTTCATCTAATTTACACAAAACTATTCTTTTAATTTCACGAACAAGCATTATTATATAACTACAGTCAGCGAGAGAGCGAAACGACAGCAGGAAGATCGGCTGAGGATAAGCGCTGACATTTATAATTGCTATCTTCGATTTTCATATATATTTCCCCAAAGCAAAGAACTCCGGTGTAACAGCCGGAGTTCTTTGTGTTTTATACAGGCTTTACGGTATTATTGCGTTGCGAATGTTTCGCTTGTCTTTTAATTGTCGACATACAATCACTAGCCAATGCCGCTGTTAAAATTGTACTAAGGTACATTGTAATATAGACAATATAATCAAATATATCGCCATCACCGCTGAAAACAATTTCCGTACTGATAAGGCGTTAATAATTTCGTGAGTGTATCAGTACAACTGCACTGTCACCGAAACTTCCAAAAGACGCACTATCCTGAGATATCTGTAC